>QWCL01002197.1_pt1 | contig 18505 bp, 14 predicted proteins | sample 1972551 | NCBI WGS metagenome assembly QWCL01 (sample SAMN09866709, study PRJNA288562) | Human oral metagenome isolate term2_saliva, whole genome shotgun sequencing... | isolation source: mouth | host: Homo sapiens | place: USA: California
ATCAGCAACAATCTGTCCCAAGGGGTCACTGGCAATAATAAAAGTATCTAAATGAATATGGTGTTCAGCCTTACCAATCTCCATTAACAAAGAAGGAAAAAACTCGTATCCAGAAGTATAAATCTCTGTTTCGTTATTCTTGAAGGGTAAGACCCAGTTCTGATTCATAAAGAGGTTGATGAGTTCTCGATACTCATTAGGCAGATGAAGACGCTTCTGTTCTACAAACTCCAGCATGGAATGCTTGGTCAGCTGGTCCATACTATACTGCCATATCTTACGTTCTTTACGTGTAGTCTGACCAAAGAAGAAGTAAAGAATGATACCTAACATTGGGATAAAGGTTAGCACCAACATCCACGCCATTGTCTTGGCTGGCTGTCGGTTATCCATCAATACGCGCACCATCACCATAATGATGACAACAACGTAGACTGCTAAGAATGCCCAATGAACATAAATCATCTTTCCCCTCCTTTTCTTATCATTCTATCTTGGGAGTATTCTCCCCTTCTCTCCCCTCTTCTTTTTCTTTCTGCTTCTCCCTCAACTGTTGTATATGAGCCAACTGGCTTAAAGCAAACTCCTTGTTTTCAGGTGAATCAAGCATGTTACGCAAAAAATCTTCAGCCTCATCCAACTGCATAGTCTTAATTAGCATATAAGCTTTTCGGCGTTGTAGGAAGTTTAAGAACGACTGAGGAATAGGGATTTCACCCTCTTCATAATCGTTTTCTATCTCCACGTATCTATTAATCTGCTCACCTATCTGCATAAACGTACGGAAATCTCCCATATTAACCAGGCAATTCACGTATGTCTCTATTTGTTCAATACTATTTGATTGAGCACTATATGCAAGGTAGTAATGGGCCCGCTCATACTGATGTAACGCATTATAGCAGAAACCCACCCAGAAAGAAACATCAAAGAAAGTCTCCCGTTCTCTCTTCTTTAGCTTATGAAAATCAAGCTGAAGACGCTTATAAACATTCTCTAAATAGGCCACTGCTTCATAGTAACGCTTCTGTCGATAGAGTACCTTACCCCGATAGATATACTCAGCAGTATTAATATTAACAATGTTAGCTATCAGCAACTGCTCATCCGTTAGTTGTTTCTGTTCGCCATTAGCCATTTTACTCTTCGCTTCCTTCCACATATAGACAAATTCATCATGGAACTGTTTAGCTGAACGGAGGTCGTAAGCCAACAAAATAGAACGCGACTGCACCTGTGTCTCCTGTGAATGGAATGATATATCAGCAGAAATATTCAATGGGAGAAGCGTTGCGACAACCTGATAGTAGAGTATGTTCTCACAGCTATCAGCTTGCTGAAGACTAAACATCATGTGCCGACGCTTTGTAGGATGAGACGGAAGAAAGAACACAAGGTCGAGCATTGCCTTCTGACGAACAAAGCTGTTATCAGCTATCAAAGCATCTGATAAGTTATAATTCGCAATAGCAGTACTGTCATCAAGGCACATCACCTTATCTGTCACAATCGTCAACTCAGAAAAAACAGCATCCGCCATACCAAAGGCCCGTACCATCCACTGGCTTAACGTAGCAGCTGTCGCCTCATCATGTCGCCATCCAGGAACTGTCTCTTGTGTCGTCAGCTCCATTTCTCTCAATAGAAAGAGCTCACGTCCAGCGTCTTTCAGCGTCCGCTCCACGTCCGCCGTTCCTATATTCCTTGCGTCACTCCTCACCTCATTGAAGTTTCTTATAAACGCATTCTGCCATGCGAAACAGTTTTGCATAGCCAATGACAATATATCCTTAGCCCGATATTGGTCTAAAAGAAGTGTCGTCATGATGTGTAGGTCTATGACATTCGTTTCCTCATTGACTGAGTAAGCAAAACGAGGACCATCAGAATTGATATTAAACTGGTTGCACACATGACGTACAAGATTGATTTCTTCCATCTTCGCCTCGCCAAAATAGAGGAAAGACAACTCTATCTGTGGATGCTGAGCAGAGATGAATATACCAAAGTGACCGCTCTGGAAGTCAAAGCGGACGATTATATCGTTACCATCTTTCTGCCAGTTTCCCGTACAGTTAAGCGACCTAAGGGCTTCTTTTATAATTCTCTTATTCTCGCTGACGTCAAGGTCTGACAGCTGAAGTGACGGTTTGAACAAATCTCTAAACATATTCATCATGCCAGAATATTACTACCTGTTTTCTTTGCCAGGCTACTGCGAAGACTCTGAATCTTCATAATCTCTTCTATTATCTCTTGCATCTCTTTCGGGTCTTTCACCTGTTTTAGTCGTGCATTCAACTCTTTCAAACGAGATGACACATACTCAAGACGTAAGTCAGCAACGAGGTGTAAGACACGATCACGCAATGTTTGTTCCGTTTCTTTCACTTGCAGACTCTCTGCGAGTTGGAAACGGTCTACGCTCAATCTCACTGCTACAGATGCGATATTGATATCTGCATGCTGTGTGAAATACTCTTCAGCCTTGAACCCTTCTTCACCACAATGCTCTACAGCCTCTTGCAGTATCTTAGTATAAAGTTCATTTGAGAAACCAAGATTATCGCTTCCAAGGTCATAAGCAATATATTGTGCTACGGTCAGGTTATATGTCTGTCCGCTATTCTCATCTCGCACTGTAACTACGTGCGAACTCATCTGGGTCTTTACCGTCAGGAAGTAACAGCACCTTCACATTCATAGCCTCAGCTAAGAGCATATCTGTTCCTCGTAAGGCTGCATGCTGGCCTGCCTCATCACCATCATAGAGTAGAACAATATTAGAAGTGAAGCGATGAAGAAGGCGTATCTGATGTACTGAGAGTGCCGTAGAAACTACGTCGGTATATCCCTCCACCATGTAGACAAGGTCGTGCTTGGCTATGGCTTTCTTTGCTTGATAGATGCCATAGAGTTCTCGCTCCTTATGATAGACAACGCTATCAGGTGAGTTGACATACTTCTGACTTACTCCCTTCGTACGAGCATCCAGCAGACGACCACCGAAGGCAGTCACCTTACCACTCACGCTCAGCCATGGGAACATCACTCGACCATTGAAGCGGTCGACGAGTTCGCCATTCTCTCGTTCAAAACAGAGACCTGTCTTTACGAGAAACTCTTTCTGAAAGCCCGCCTTTAAGGCTGCATCAGCAAAGGCATGACGGCCCGAAAGGCAGAAACCTAACTGAAACTTATGAATGATATCATCTCTGAAACCACGGCTACGGAAGTACTGCATACCAATAGCCATCCCATCAACATCGTTGTGCAAGATATCATTAAAGTACTTTGCAGCCCACTCATTGACCAAGAACATTGATTCTCGTTCATTCTCCTGCTGCTTTTCCTCAATATGATACTTATTCGCAAGCCACTTAAGGGCTTCTGGATAAGTCAACTGCTCATGTTCCATGATAAACTTCACCACATTTCCCGCTGCACCACATGAGAAGCATTTGTAAACACCTTTCACTGGATTAACAGAGAAAGATGGTGTACGGTCATCATGAAAAGGACACAAACCTTTATAGCTTGTTCCCGTCTTGCGTAAAGATACGAAATCGCTGATTACCTCAACGATGTTCGACGCATTCATAATCCTATCTACTGTCGGTCTATCTATCATTATGCTACAAAGATAACACAAACCAATGAGATAGCAAAACAAGTACAAGAAAAAGATAGATACAGCTTGTTAGAGATTTTGCAAAGCGTTTTCTCTTAGCTTAATTATCTGCTTAAAATACAGCCGTAACGCTCTTCTCCAATCCTACCACATTCTTCTTCATCGAATTATTTACATGAAAAAAAATATTTCCACTCATGAAGAAAAATCTTTTTTATCATGAAAGTAAATTCTTCTTATCACGAAAAGAATTTAATGAAGTGGGTCTTTAACGAGAAGGGAAAGGCCGTAGCAGAGGAGAATGATAGGTGTTATTCATTTGTATTAAGGGTTTTATAAAGTGCTAAGGAGGTGTTATCCTTCTTCAAGTAACGCTCTATTCTCCCATTATACACCTTACCTTCAATCAGTAATAAAGGTATGGATTATGTTAGATAACGGAGGACAGAACGTTCGCAAATAATGACAACTACTTTAACCCCTACAAAACAAAGAAAAGAATAGCTCCTAACAAACCTAAACACAGTTAAGTTGTTTTTGTGCAACTTTTTTGTTTATGTTGCAAAAAAGCTGTACTTTTGCCCCCAACCAAAGCTATTGAATATTAAATAACACATTATTATATTTATGAGTTTGAAAATTGTAGTACTTGCGAAGCAGGTACCTGACACAAGAAACGTGGGTAAAGATGCCATGACAGCAGAGGGAACAGTAAACCGTGCCGCCCTGCCTGCCATCTTCAACCCAGAAGACCTAAACGCTCTGGAGCAAGCGCTAAGACTAAAAGAACAAAATCCTGGCTCTACTGTAGGCATATTAACCATGGGACCTCCACGTGCCGGAGAGATTATCCGACAGGGTCTCTATCGTGGTGCTGACACTGGTTGGCTACTTACCGACCGTAAGTTTGCTGGTGCTGACACTCTCGCTACATCTTACGCATTGGCTACAGCCGTCAAGAAAATCGGTGATGTAGACATTATCATTGGTGGTCGTCAGGCGATTGATGGTGATACAGCACAGGTAGGACCTCAGGTTGCACAGAAGTTAGGCCTAAATCAAGTTACTTACGCAGAGGAAATCCTAAAGATAGAGGATGGTAAAGCAACTATCCGCCGCCATATTGATGGTGGTGTAGAGACAGTCGTAGCACCATTGCCAGTTCTCATTACCGTGAACGGCACTGCTGCTCCTGCCCGTCCTTGCAATGCTAAGCTTGTCATGAAATACAAGTATGCTACCTGTCCTATGGAGCGCAAGGGCGATGAACCTTGGGCACAACTCTACGAGGAGCGTCCTTATCTCACACTGAACCAGTGGTCAGTTGCCGATGTCAACGGTGATGAGGCACAGTGTGGTTTAAGTGGTTCACCTACAAAGGTCAAGACTGTGCAGAATATTGTATTCCAAGCTAAGGAGAGTAAGACGCTCACTGGCTCAGACGAGGACGTTGAAGGACTCATCAAAGAACTGTTAGGAGAGAAGATTATTGGTTAAAAAACGACAGAACAACTAACCAACAAAACAAGCGACTGGCCCATCCCCTCCCCCAGAGGGAGGGCGTAGAATGTCCTGATGCTTTATATTAGCTATAGACATCATAAGGGAAAGAAATTTTATGAACAACCTTCTAATAAGGCAGTTGCACAACAGCAAGTGATACATTTCACTCCCCTCCCTTTGGGGGAGGGGTAAGAGGGAGGGGCCAGTTGGGGCCACTTAGGCCTGTTAGTTGGATTAGTATGTGGTCGAACATTTGATTTATGAACAACGTATTTGTATATTGCGAAATAGAGGAAACCACCGTACAGGAGGTTTCACAGGAGCTGTTGACCAAGGGTCGCAAGCTCGCAAATGAACCCCACACAGACATTCTTGTAAACCTCTTCACCGAAGAGAAGCCACAGATTTGTTTGATGGGTGCCACTGTTATCGGTCGTGACCTCGGTCCACGTGTATCGTCATCCTTGACCAGTGGTCTTACTGCTGATTGTACTCAACTTGAGATTGGTGACTACGAAGACAAGAAAGCTGGCAAGCGTTATGAGAACCTTCTCTATCAGATTCGTCCTGCTTTCGGTGGTAACATCGTCGCTACTATCGTCAATCCTGACCACCGTCCACAGATGGCTACTGTACGCTCTGGCGTTATGCAGAAGACTGTCTATGAGGGTAAGGCAAAGGGTGAGGTTGTCTATCCAGACGTAGCAAAGTATGTCCCAGAGGTTGACTATGTCGTAAAGGTTATCGACCGTCATGTCGAGCCAGCACAGAACAACCTAAAGGGTGCGCCAATCGTTATCGCTGGTGGCTACGGTGTTGGTTCTAAGGAAGGTTTCGACCTACTCTTTAAGTTGGCTAAAGAGCTTCATGGAGAGGTTGGTGCCAGTCGTGCAGCAGTTGATGCAGGATGGGTAGACCACGACCGTCAGATTGGTCAGACTGGTGTTACCGTCCATCCAAAAGTCTATATTGCATGCGGAATATCTGGCCAGATTCAGCATATTGCTGGTATGCAGGACAGTGGTATCATCATCTCTATCAACAACGATCCCGATGCTCCTATCAATGCCATAGCCGATTATGTCATCAATGGCACCGTTGAGGAGGTCGTTCCAAAGCTGATAAAGTATTATAAGCAGAATAGTAAGTAACAAAGAAGTGGCCCCTCCCCCTTGCCCCTCCCCCGAAGGGAGGGGAGTAAAATGCGAAAAGGGAATAAGAGGACTACTGTCGCTAAATACTCATTATCACAAGAGGCATAGCGTGTATAATCATTGACTAACTACCAACCTATGACTAAAGAAAATAGAAAGAAATGCACCTACAAGACAGCTTCACCTGACAGGTACCATATTCTAAAGGACTTTGCAAAGGAGAATCGGATGGAGATGACTTTGGCAGAAGAGATACTTTGGAAGGAATTAAAAGGTACAAGAGGCGACTGTCATTTCAGAAGACAGCATCCTATAGGTGACTTTATTGTAGACTTTGTATGTCTTTCACAGAACTTAGTCATAGAAGTAGATGGAGCTTACCATAAGCAACCGCTACAAGAAGTAGACGATGAAACAAGAACAGAATACCTCAATGAGATGGGCTTTAATGTTCTTAGATTCACTAACGAAGAGATATACACGGACATTGATAATGTGATAGAACAAATAACCGAATTTATAAACAACGAATAAAAAGAGACCCTAACCGTAAGAATCAGTACATTCTACTCCCCTCCCTTTGGGGGAGGGTCAAGGGGGAGGGGCCACTCTTACATTTTTTATCATGGCAAATTATTATACTGACCACCCAGAAATAGCGTTTCACTTGGAACATCCATTGATGAAACGCATCGTAGAACTGAAAGAGCGTAACTACGCTGATGCTTCTACACATGCTGACGCACCAGTAAACTATGAGGATGCTATCGAAAACTACAAGCGCATCTTGGATATCACTGGTGACATAACAGCAAATATCATTGCACCTAACTCTGAGGCTGTCGACCTTGAAGGTCCACACCTTATCGACAACCGTATGCACTATGCCAGCAAGACTTTGGAGAATATTGAGGCTACACGTCAGGCTGGATTGTGGGGTGTTTCTATGCCTCGTCGTTATGGTGGACTGAACTTACCGAACGTAGTATTCTCTATGATGTCTGAGTTGATTGCTGCTGCCGATGCTGGTTTCCAGAACATCTGGTCGTTGCAGTCTTGTATCGACACACTCTATGAATTTGGTAATGAGGGGCAACGTCAGAAGTATATCCCACGTATCTGTGCTGGCGAGATGATGTCAATGGACCTCACCGAGCCTGATGCTGGTTCCGACCTTCAGCGTGTAATGCTCAAGGCTACCTTCGATGAGAAGGAGAACTGCTGGCGTCTGAATGGTGTGAAACGTTTCATTACCAACGGCGACTCTGACATCCACCTCGTTCTTGCACGTTCAGAAGAGGGCACACGTGATGGTCGTGGTCTTTCAATGTTCATCTATGACAAGCGTAATGGCGGTGTTGACGTACGTCATATCGAGCATAAACTCGGTATCCATGGTTCTCCTACCTGCGAACTTGTTTACAAGAATGCGATGGCAGAACTCTGTGGTAACGTCCGCATGGGTCTTATCAAGTATGTAATGGCATTGATGAACGGTGCTCGTCTTGGTATTGCAGCACAGTCTGTCGGCCTTGAGCAGGAGGCTTACAACGAGGGATTAGCTTATGCTAAGGATCGTGCACAGTTCGGTAAGAAGATTGTCAACTTCCCTGCTGTCTATGATATGCTCTCTCGTATGAAGGCGAAACTTGATGCTGGTCGTTCTCTCTTGTATCAGACAGCACGCTACGTTGATATCTACAAGGCATTGGAAGATATCGCACGTGACCAGAAGCTCACCCCTGAGGAGCGTCAGGAGATGAAGAAGTACACCCGCCTTGCTGATGCTTTCACACCATTGGCAAAGGGTATCAACTCTGAATATGCTAACCAGACAGCCTACGACTCTATCTCTATCCATGGTGGTTCTGGTTTCATCATGGAGTATAAGTGTCAGCGTCTGTACCGTGATGCACGTATCTTCTCTATCTATGAGGGTACAACACAGCTGCAGGTTGTTGCGGCCGTACGTTACATCACTAACGGTACTTACCTCTCTATCATGAAGGAGATGCTTGAGGGCGAACTCTCTTGCGACTGCATGAAGGGTCTGCGTGATCGTGTTGCCAAACTTGTTCAGCTCTACGAAGAGGCTGTTGAGAAGGTTAACGCAAGCGAAAATCAGGATGTTCACGACTTCCTCGCACGCCGTCTTTACAACATGACAGCCGACATCATCGGTTCTCTCCTCCTTATCGAGGATGCTTCTAAAGCACCAGAGCTCTTCAAGAAGTCTGCCCATGTCTTTGTTCGCATGGCTGAGGAAGAAGTTATCGGTCACGCTGCTTACATCAAAGCCTTCAACCCAGAAGACCTCGAACAGTTCAAGGCTGTGGAGGAAGAGACGGAAGAAGCATAATCCTTTCATTAGGATTAATACCATACAAAAGCAACTGAGCACTATGCTTGGTTGCTTTTTTCGTTACTGAATTAGCGCTGATAATATTCGTCCATGGCCCTTCTTCGCCCCACCAAAACTACTGGCAACAACAAAGCCGATAGGCCGAGCGAGGGGAGGAAATACTGAAATAATTATAAATCTTGGTGGTTATCTGCTTATTTATACCTACCTTTGTCACGCACATTAAAAGGAGAAACAAGATGAAGAGATATTTTCAAGCAAGTATGTTACTAATGGGCTTATTGCTCATTCAGTCGACAAAGGCATCTGCACAATGTCCTATCAAGGAGCAGATAATGAATGGTGACGATGGTGGTGAAGGTTTAGAGAAGGCTAACCGAGAACGGGATAAGACTCCGGTCAGCCACACGCTGATTATCTTCTTCGACAAGAAGACGGGTAGCAAACCACTCTTAAAAGCCATTAAGAAGCAGGGCTGCACCCTACTCTATAAATACAAGGAGTTCAGTGGGGTTGCTGTTAAGGTTGACGAGAAGCACGACGTTGATAAGGCTATCGCTGATTTCAAAAAAGTAAAAGGTGTGACAAGTGTCAACAAAGACGGTATCATGCAAATACAGTAACTGCCCCTATCCTAAAACTAAAAGTCAAGCCATAATGTGAGTAGCATTGTGGCTTATTTTTTCCACCTCAAATGCGATGTCAGTTCGCTCAAAACTGGTAGCAACAAAACCTACTTTTATAAGCAAGAAATAACCCCTAATACTACGAAAAAAGTTTTATTTTTAGTTGCTGTCACATTTAACATTTCACGTAACCATACTATCATCCAATAAGTTAAGAGCCGAACTTGCATGACAGAAATGACAGGAAAATTATTTTTCAAGGATTTCCTTCTCCTCAAAGAATAATTGATTCGGCACCTTAAAAGCAACTTTATACAAACATCACAGCTAACCGTTCACTAAGAAATAACATTTAATTCGCTATCAGAAAGAAATAGTTGTGAAGATAATAAATTTATCGTATATTTGCAGAGGAATTATCCTTTAATAAGATTTTCACAATGTTGAGCAGAGTTATCATAGATGGATACAAGTCTATCCAACATACAGATGTAGAACTAAGACCTATCAATATCTTGATTGGCTCAAATGGTGTTGGCAAGACTAATTTCATTTCTTTCTTCAAGCTGATAAACATCATCTATGAACAACGCCTACATAACTATACGATGCAGAACAGTGCTGAGAGGTTGTTTCACTATGGTTTGAAGCAAACCAGCGAACTAAAAGGATATTTAGCATTTGGAGATAATGCCTATGAGGTAAGACTTCAGGCACGAGACAACGGAAGTCTGTTTATTGCCGAAGAAAGAAGCTACTACCAGTCAAGCTCCTTCAATGTTTCAAACATAGATGAGAGCCAAATTAAGAACTCATCAACTTATAGAGACAGGTGGCTTAGAGACTATCTGCAAAGCTATAAAATCTTCCATTTCCACGACACAAGTAAAGGTGCACCATTGAGGAGTAGTGCTAATATTAACGACAACCGCTACCTCAAGACAGACGGAAGTAACCTCCCAGCCTTTCTCTTCATGTTGCAAGAGAAGTATCCGAAGACTCTAAGAAGGATAGAGTTGACTATCCGTTCAGTCATGCCTTACTTTGGTAATTTCTCTTTAGCACCATCTCTACTTGATGAAAGCCAAATCAACTTACAGTGGAGTGACATCGAAAACAATGAGAAGTATTTCGATGCCAACGACTTGTCTGATGGTAGCATACGCTTCATTGCACTGGCTACCCTGTTGTTGCAACCTACCTTACCAAAAGTCATTATCATTGACGAACCAGAACTTGGTCTTCATCCAACAGCTATTGTTAAGTTGGCTGGCATGATAAAGTCTGTTGCTTCCAGAGGTTGTCAGATTATCGTATCCACGCAATCTGTAAACCTTATCAATAACTTTGACGCAGAAGATATTATCACTGTCGACCGCAAAGATAAGCAATCTACCTTCAACAGACTAAACAACGACACATTACAACATTGGTTAAATGATTACTCCTTAGGAGAATTATGGACAAAAAGTATCATCAATGGACAACCGACCCTACTATGAAAAGACTCGTAATACTTGTATAACCAAGCCACCACAACCCTACTCTCCACACTTATCCCTTACCGGCTCATTGTCAGTATAAGTTCCTTTCCTTTCTCTAAGTTTACAGTTCCGCTATAAATCTGGTTGTCATTGTTTATCTGTTTATTGGCAGTAGTGTGATAAACCTCCAACTGGTAGTTGCCAGAAGGGATATTATTTATCTTGAAATCAACATCATAGCGACAGATGCAGTTTGTCATCATGTCCTTATCGGGATACAGGATGAGAACAATCTTACCCAGACCGCTGCCCCATAAAACGATTATAGTAATCAGGCCGAGACTCCATCAGAGAGGCTGATGCTTTGCAACCTGACGACTTCACATCACTTATCCCAACATTCCCAACAACTGCGTTCTCCGTCGTACATGACAACATTAGCACTGACAGACAGCATATAGTCAGACAGTTAATAGCTTTCCAATATTTCATACGTATATTTATTTATAGGGTTAGTTAACACAAAAGATTCTTCGCAAATATAGTGTTTTATTTTGTAGAATACAACTTTTTTCTTGCAAAAAGAACTATATCATGCCACTTCAATCCCCAAGCTGTTAGCCGCAGCCACCATCGTCCTATCTCTACACAAACCGTGTTTTATCTTCAACGATACGGAAAGTACGTTCCTCTGGGAGTGGTTCTATCACATACACCACACCTGCTCGGAAATTAAAACTCATCTCTTTTTTATAAAGTTCGTTACTCATATTGCGCTTTGAAAGAATACGCTCCTCATAGAATACGAACTCCACTCGGTGTCTTCCTGCGGTCAGGAAGCTACCATCAAACCATGAGAAACTTACGCCACGACCAGAATTAATATCATCAATCTTGCTTATTGACACCATCATGTTCTTAGCACCTTCATTCCATGAGGGGAAGAACAATCGGCAATGTTGGGGATTACGACGTAGCCAAGCACTTTTCTCTATACGAAAAATAGCGACTATTGCCACGCTCACCAAAACTATCATCAAAACAGGTAGATAGACAAACAACCCCCTTTCATAGAGTAAATCAAATCCAATACCAGGAAAGGCTAAACCCATGGGTATGCCGAAGAATGCTATTATAGATAGGAAGTACCAAACAAGACCACCTTTAGAAAAGGTCTTAATACTGGGTGCCGAATGAAAAAAAGAGTAACGATAGAATAGTTTATTAAGCCCATAAATAAAGCCGTATGCTCCTAAAATAATAATGATAGATACAATAAATGATTTCATCTTATATTTTTCTTTATTTAATTAGTTTCTATTTTTGATTGGACAAGGGGATTGGGGTGAGGGGTGAGGGGTGTTAAATGTTGGGTGATGAGGGATAGGTAATGAGGGTGATGGGGGTTGAGTGGTGGGCGATATGCGGTGATTCTGACCATAATTCTTACTATGCAAACAGCTGAGAAACATCTGCTCTCGAATTATTTTCATGAAAAGAAATATTTCCTCTCACGTAAATAAATATTTTTTTTCACGTAAATAAATATTTTTCTTCATGAAAATAATTCGCAATGACAGGACGGAACACTATCGTACGAGGACGAAAACGGACTAATGACCCTGTTCTGCTGCCTAACTGAGAAACATCTTGTCGACCCATACCGATAAGGTAGAACCTCCTAACTGATGACGTTATGCAACTCATTCACAAAGTCTTTCAAACCCACAAAATGCTCACCAAAGACATCCCGCCACCTGTTTCGGTTCAGTGGATACTCCATGAAGTCACTCATCTGCAGGTCGCCATTCTCGCTGAGATAGTTCAGTATCTCTTTCAGATACTGTTCTTGCTCACCTGTCAGGTTGCCGTCTTTGATAAAGCGGGTGTAGAGGGCTAACGCTTTCTGGCGGTCGACACCTTGAATGACACGGATAAACGCAGCCACATTATGGTTATATTTCTTTCCATTCGTAGCCTCATCAAACTCCGTACGTGTACCTAATTCTTCCCAGAAGATACGTTGCAACTCGTAGGTGGCTTTCAGCGTGACAGGAGCAGCCACGGCATCCGAGCTAATAGCGTCTTCGATGTTGATAACAAATCTTCTCTCATCCCTACTCTCGGCTAACACATGCACTAACTCACGTAGTTCCTTCCTCACTCGTTCGAGACTATCCAGCGTGCGACGCTCCCAGAAGCCTGCTGTCTGCACCTCCTTAATCGTTTCCATCCGCTCTCTCACAGCTGGGATCGTGGCTTTCTTCTCTAAGAGTTGGGCAATCTTTATCACACTCGCACGACTGTTATCGGCCTTCACCGTACTGTCTACCAGCTCTAACTGCTGACAGAGCATCAGCACATCGAACTTCTTTGCAGCCTCATTCTCCTTCGGACGTGGTAACAAATGAGCTATCCCCTTCAGTTCGGCAACGTCTAAATCGCTCAGGCAGGCCCATGCCTCCCGCTCACGATAGGGTTCTATCGTCTGCAGATGCGCTCTGACATCAATGCGCGCCCTACTGAGTTGGCTCACCTGTGCATGTAGGATAGCCTTCAACTCATCGTGTAGACAGCGGTCGACCTCCCTCTCTTGGTGTTCAGCCGACTGTAAGGCAGCAGCGATATCGAGCCTCAACGCATAGAGTCGTTCGGTCAGCGACTTCACAGCGACGGGGTTTGCGCCATCACTATGTACTGAGAAATACTCGAAGTTATTACACCAATCGAAGATATAGAACTCTTTCTTGTCTGCATCACCAAACACCTTCGGACAAAGACGTGTACCACGTCCTATCATCTGCATAAACTTTATCTTCGAACGAACACACTTAAAGAAGACAAGGTTAAGCACCGATGGCACGTCAACACCTGTGTCAAGCATATCGACACTGACAGCAATCTGTGGGTAGTTATCTATCTGTTCGAACTTGCGTATAAGCTCGCCCGCCTTGTTGACATAGTTATCAATCAGCTGACAGTAGTCGGGTTCCTTCTCAGGATAGAGCGTACGGAAACGTTCGACGATGAGTTCAGCATGAGAATGGTTCATAGCGAAGATGATAGTCTTACCTATCTCCTCCCCACTCTTCACCTTCAATCCCTTTTCCATCAACTCCATCAATACCTTGTCAACGGTATCTATGTTGAAAAGATACTTGAAAATCTCTTGCGGAAGGATGTCACGATGATACTCGTCGTCGGGTCCTAAGCCTGCTAAAGATTTCTCATAGTCCATTAGTCTTTCGGCTTCTTCACGGTCTTCCTTCGACATTTCGTCCCATTTGGCACCACGTTCCATTATCTTAGAGTGATACTGCAGTGTCTTATAAGGACAGAGATAGCCATCCTTAACAGCCTCATCAATGTCGTAACTGTAGTTAGGCATACCATTATCTAACTGTAGAAGGTCGTAGGTATTGCGGTCTATCTCGTCACGTGGGGTAGCCGTTAAACCAATGAGGAGAGAGTCGAAATAGTTGAAGATGGCACCATATCGGCCAAAGACACTTCGGTGGGCTTCGTCAATGATGATAAGGTCGAAGCGGCCAACACTAAAGGTTTTATCCTCTCTGTCGAGGTAGTTTATCATCGTCTGATAGGTAGAGAAGAGGATACGTGCCTGCATATCAGGTGCCTTCTCTTCGCTCAACACCGACATAGAAACACTCGGCAGCAAGGCTTCATAGTTCTTATGTGCCTGACCGACCAAGGCTGTGCGGTCGGCAAGGAAGAGCACTGTCTTCACCCAATCATTGCGCATAAGGATGTCGCAGAGCGAGATACTTACACGTGTCTTACCTGTTCCTGTTGCTAAGACAAGTAGTCCACGACGATGCTTGGCGTTAAACCACTCTACAATACGCTTGATAGCGGTCTGCTGATAAGGGCGGTCAGTAATTTCTTCCTTTATCGTTACGTCTTTTATCTCAGCCCTCCCCCGCTTCTGTATCAGCCTTTCAAGGTCGTCCATAGCGTGGAAGGAGATCACGTCACGGTCTGGATAACCCATTCCGTCAATGACCTTTGTCGTGAAGCCATTGGTGTAATAGATGACAGGGCGCACACCATATCGCTTCTCTAAGCAGTCTGCATAGAGTGTTGCTTGGTGCCGTCCTTCTGTCACAGCATGGTTAGTGGCCTTGGCTTCGATGACAGCTAAGGGCTTTCCGCCACGGCTAAAGAGAACATAGTCGGCATAGCCTTTCCCCGAGGCAGTGGGCATCCCGTCCACTTCCACCTCTATACAAGCCTTTCCGCCCTGCACCTTTCCCTTCTCTTCTAAGATTTCCCAGCCTGCTTCCATGAGCATATAATCAATGAGATACCTCCTTGTCACGGCCTCACTGGCAAGACTCTCACGAGGTAGCACCACTGGTTTTGGGTCATCGAGCGACTCTTTCCGTACGCTATTGACCACCTCCATCTCCACCTTCGGTTCTGGACTCTTGACGAGGGCGACTGGGGCAGACGGTGAAGAGATGAGTGTTGCGTCGAAAGGAGGTATCTCCTTAACAGCATCCCAACGCCCCATAAAACCCGCCACGACATTATAAAGTGCACGAAGACAGCGGAAAGCTTTCACCCGATTGACGGGTTCTGCCCCGTCATGGCTGGCCGCATTGCCTATTTTCTTTACTAAGTAAATATCTTCTCGAAACTTATAATCACGATTGACAAAGGCGTCTGTCGCTGGAAGGCGTAACATATCGTTGAGTGTCGCACGTGCGTCAACGGTAACACCAGCCATCTTCAACATGTTCTTCATCAGCCACTCAAGGGCCTTACGAGCGTTATTGGCAGACGCATCAGGGTAGATTGGTTGTTGTTCCTCAGCCAACCTGCAGTAGTTATGTAGGTGCTTAAAGGTCGGTATCTTGTCTGCTAACAATAGTATATAATCAAAGTTTTTAGCCATATCGTCTTGCTTTGTATTAATGTTTCATGTATTTTGATTGATTACTTAGTCAAACCAGTGTTGCATTCGTGCAGCAAGAAGCATCTCTAAATCACTGATTGTTTTCTGAACAGACGCCTTCTGACGTTCTATCTGTTCTATCTTATGCGCAAAAGATTGCTGGAGAGGAAGCGGAGGGAGAATAACTCCGAACTTTGCAATTGCCTTTCTATCGCCTCGTGGCATCTTTGCACCTTTCGTATAGGTATTATCATATTCAAAAAAAGAGTCCGAAGATAATACTTTAAATAGGAAGACTGGTGTAATTTTCCTATTGCTTATTCGTATAATAACTACATCACCACTTGCACCTCCACCCTTATCTGCAAGCCATATCTTCTTTAAGTAGGGTCTTATATTACCTAATAATATATCATTTTCTTTATATGCAATAGCACTATTTGCTTTAGGTAAACTATTTGAGAATCGAACGCCGCCCCTATCTTTTATAAGGTTTTCAACGCCAACATATTGACTTGGGCTTAATTGATTTATAGCAATTCGTTCATTAGGATACATAGATAATTCACTTAATGATATCATTTCCCACCCCTTCTCATTCACCACAGGGTCTCCAAACATCTCATAGAAGATGCTTTGTGCAAGTGCGTCATAGTCTTTAAGTTGCTCTTTCTTTATCTGTATCAGCTCGTTTAGCTTATCAAGTTCGGAGACAATGGATATCTGGGTAGCTAACACTGGCACTGGTATCCTTATTTTTTTGAAATCTGAAATTGCAAAACTGGATTGATTTACAGCATCCTTACGGATACGCATAATATCCAATTTAAAAGATACACTCTGAGTATAATAACAAAGAAACACAGAATTAATGAGAGACCTATTATGTTTTAATCTCAACAGATTCATTCCATGAATGATATTCTCTCCTTGCTTTCCTTCATAAACAACAGTTCTACCTATATAAGTCTTACTGTTTATATGTGATACGAGTAAATCCCCAGACTCTAAAATATAATCTTTATACTGCTCAAGATCAACAACATCTGCATAACCCAACCTGTCTCTATTAAAGACTCCACCTGATAGAGTTTCAATCCTTGTTATTGGGTAACCTCCTGCTCCTTTTGTTTGTTTTATATTAGCACCATTCTTAATATAAGAGAAACATTCTCCTATTTTCCTTAATTCCCATTCCTTTCTCATATGCACACCTCCTTTTATAGCATGAAACAAGCTTGATTCCGTTCAAACCACTGCATAGCAATCCCCTTGCCTACCCTCTCGCAACCAAGAGAATATACCCTTGTAAAAGTCAGTTGATTATTCATTCGTACCCTCCTCCAACATTTCCATGAGTGCATTATAGCCACTTAGATAATCCGCCTCATTCGCTTTTAGACGAGAAAGGATATCACGGACAGGTTCGTAGGTTACTTTCTCACGCTCTACTTCCTTATACTTGTTAATGGAGAGGTCATAATCATTCGCACGAATATCATCAACAGACACCATAAAACTCTGTTCTCTACGGCTTCGATTAGCTTCGTCAGCAAGGTTATGGAAGCGGTTGACAACATCAGGGATGTCATTCTCAGCTATTGGCGAACGCTTGTCGTCGAGCGAAAAACCGTCCGCCTTCATATCATAGAACCACACCTTATCCGTTCCGCCACTATTCGTCTTCGTGAAGACAAGTACTGCCGTGCTAACTCCAGCGTAGGGTTTGAAGACACCGCTCGGCATAGAGACGACAGCCACCAACTGCTGATTGTCGACCAGTTCCTTACGCATAGCGATGTGTGCCTTGGACGTTCCGAAGAGAACACCGTCTGGAACGATGCTCGCACAGCGACCGCCCACCTCCAACGAACGTACAAACTGGGCAAGAAAGAGTAGCTCCGTCTTCTTCGTATTAGCGTAGGCAAGAATCTTCTTGTTTACATTTCCCTTGTCAAGACTACCTGCAAAAGGTGGGTTAGCAAGGATGAGTGTGTAGCAAGACTCGTCATTGTTCTGCTCAGAAAGGGAGTCGCGACGTGCCAACTCGGGTGCTGTGACGTCATGCAAGAGGAGGTTCATTGCACCGATACGCAGCATCGTTGGGTCAGTATCGTAGCCATTGATGAGCGAAGACTTGATATGCTTCACCGATTCAGCCGTATAGAGTGCCCGCTCGTGATGCTCCTTGATATACTTCACCGCCTCCACCAAGAAGCCCGCACTACCCATCGCAGGGTCGCAGATATAGTCGGCAGGTGTCGGCTGCATCATGTCTACAATCATACGGATGATGTGGCGAGGCGTACGGAACTGTCCGTTTGTTCCCGAAGCAGCCATCTTACCAAGGATATACTCATAGACATCGCCCATCGCATCACGGTTGTTCATGTCGAGTGCATCGACCCCATCGACCACCTTCGTCAGTGTACGAGCATCAGAGATAAGGAAGGTAGCCGACTGCATATACCTGCTGTAGGCACTCTCCTCACCTGTTCCGATGGTTTTGATAAACTCAAAGACATTCTGACGAACCATCTGAAACATGTTTTCAGGACCTGTATGGCGGAACACCGACCAGCGCATACTCTCGTAGGGAACCTCTTGTTCGGTAGTAGGATTCAGCCAGTTCTGCCCAACAAGGAAGGTAGGGTTCTTTATTTCTATATCGAAATCTCGTGCCATATCTTCCTCTTGTAGCTGCTTGTCGTCAAGCATCTTCATGAAAAAGATATAGGTCATTTGCTCTAAAACAGTAATAGGATTGGTGATACCAGAGACGTGGAAGGTGTCCCATATCTGGTCAATCTTGGTTTTTATCTCGCCA
>QWCL01000346.1_pt1 | contig 18467 bp, 13 predicted proteins | sample 1972551 | NCBI WGS metagenome assembly QWCL01 (sample SAMN09866709, study PRJNA288562) | Human oral metagenome isolate term2_saliva, whole genome shotgun sequencing... | isolation source: mouth | host: Homo sapiens | place: USA: California
AAATGATAAAAGCTTATAAGGATTATGCTCCAAAAATTCTTGAAGATTTAATAAACAATCATAATATGTCAACTCTCAAAATAGATATTATCAATAAAATGTTAATTGATTCTTTGCAAAATACTTTTAAAATTGCAAATAAAATTGAAGACTTAAACATTGAATATAATTCACATTTAAGACCTGTTGTAGAATTACCTGAAGGTTTTAATACAACTTTTGATTACCTTAAATTCTTAGTTGATGAAGGATTTAAAAAGAAAAGATCTAATTCTCCTAAAGAAGTTCAAGAGATTTCATTACAGAAACAGAAAGAAGAATTAGAAGTATTATTATCTAATGACTTTGTGGATTATTTTATAACAGTAAAAGATTATATTGATTGGACAAGGAATCAAGGCTATGGCGTTGGAGTAGGGCGGGGTAGTGTTGGAGGAAGTGAAATTGCCTATTTATTAGATATTTCAAGAACTGATCCTATTAGATTCAATTTAATGTTTGAACGTTTTATTTCTCCTGGACGTGGTGCTATTTATGAAATTGAATATGAAGATGGAACTAAAGAGACCTTAAATGTTACTAATAAAAAGAAAACATCTAATGGAGAGAAATATATTTATCAATTAAACATTGGAGATGAAATTCATGAAGAAAATTAAAAATATAAAAATTGTAGATCCAGGTTCATCACCTGACGTTAGTGAGTAAGTAATAGCGTCCTTGTCTGGTAACAGGCTCGAAAAAATGTGTTTAACTGCTGGGAAACCCTAAAGCAAAATCTACTACAACATAAAGATGAAATATGCTTAAATGTGAATGTTACGAAAGTAGAAAAAAAGATTTTGATGAGATATGGTTAAATCCTAAGTCTATAAATAATGGGTAATCAGCATCCAAGCCCTGAATAGGGGAAGGTTCAACGACTAGCCAAGCGGATGTAGGGTATAAGCTTTTGATACCCGAAACGGCACACTCCTATTTCTTTTAATAGGATGAAGATATAGCCTGCACTTTATTGAAAAATAAAGTACCTTAAATTAAAAGGTATAATTTATAGTAGCGAATAAATTATAACACACTGGAGATACTGACTTTCAAACAACAGCAAGAGGTCCTGCATTTCAATATGTTCAATCTAAATATGGATTTGATAATGTTGCCTCTTTAATTACACCAGGTCCATTTAAAGTTAAAAATTCATGGAAAGCAATGTGTACTTTAAATGAAGTTGCACCATCTAAAGCAAATAATATTAGTAAATTTTTACCTGAAGTTGGAGGACCTGGAACTATTAAAACCTTATTAGAACCTAACAATCCCGATGGGGCTGATTTAAGGGTTGCTTTAAGTGAATCAGATTTATTGGAGAAAACAGCATTAGATTCTGATTTACTTAATGGGAGAGGAAAAGAAACAGGTGTCCATGCTTGTGGGATTATTATTTCAAGTCAACCTTTAACTAATACAATCCCTATGCAAAAAAGACAAGATGATGGAGCCCCTATAACCCAATGGACTTATCAAGAATGTGAAGAATTAGGCCTTATTAAAATGGACTTTTTAGGTCTTGATACTATTGACCTAATTGAAAATACAATTAAAAATATAAAGAAAACAAAAGGTATAACAATTGACCCAGAAGAAATCATAAATGGAGATTTATCTGACCAAAAGACTTTAGAATTATTTCAAAAAGGGGAAACATTTGGGATTTTTCAATTTGGTGAGGCAGGAGTCAGAAAATTATTAAGAGATGTTAAACCTACTAAATTTGAAGAATTAGCCGCTGTAACAGCACTTTATAGACCAGGTCCTATGGGGATGGGGCTACATGAAGATTATGCTGTAAGAAAAAATGACCCTAAACAAAGAATACCTGTTCATCCTCAATTTATAGGAACAGAATTAGAAAAAATTCTTGAAGAAACTTTGGGGGCTATTATTTATCAAGAAGAAATTATGCTTATTGCTCAAAAATGTGCTGGATTTTCATCAAAAGATGCAGATGGATTGAGAAAAGCTATGGGTAAAAAGAAATTAGAAGTTCTATTAAAATATGAAAAACAATTTAAAGAAGGCATGAAGAAAAATGGTTATGCTTTAAATAAGAATACAGGAAAAATTGATGAAACCCCTATCAATATTTTATGGGACGGGATGGTTGGATTCGCTGCTTATGCCTTCAATAAATCTCACTCTATTTCTTATGCTTTAAATAGTTATCAAGCTGCATATTTAAAAGTTCATTACCCAGTAGAGTTTATGGCAGCTTCATTACAACAGAGATTTGGTGCTGCTGATAAAATTTCATCTTATTTAGCCGAAGCAAAGAAAATGGGTATTGAAGTAAAATCTCCTAATATAAATGATTCAACTTTTACTATTTCTCCAGACCCAACAGGTACTTATATTGTTTATGGTTTATCATGTATTAAACAATTATCAAATGAAATTGTAAAAAATATTATTGAAGAAAGAGAAAGAAATGGTAAATACAAAGATTTTACTGACTTCCTTAAAAGAAATAAAGACTGTGCTAAAGCAGGAACTATTAAACAATTAGCATTGGCAGGAGGCTTTGATTGTTTTAATATACCTAGAAAAGAAGTTTTTGAAAAAGCTAATGATTTTATTAAATTCATTGATAAATCAAATAAATTTGAAATATCCAATTCTTTATTTTCTACTGGTTTTCAAAATGAATTAACACAAGTAAAAGTAAATCCTAAAAATGAATGGGGTAATATTGAAAAAATAAAACAAGAAGCATTGGCTACAAATATGTATTTATCTGGTAATCCATTAGAATATTTATCTGTAAATAAAAATGAAGATTTAATGCAACAAAAACCTTTGAATTTATTACATGAATTATTAGACAGAAATTATAGAACAACTACAATTCAATATGTCACTTTTACAACAATAAATTATAAAAAAACAAAATCAGGTCATAGATTTATAGAATCTGAGATGAATAATGGTTCATCACAAGAAAAAGTTAGAATTACTGGTTCAATTGTAAAAAGAATTAGTTTGTATAATGCAATGGAAAAAAATGGTGGAAATAAGGATTTGGCATTAAACATTTTAGGTTTAAATAGTGATGAGGATAGAAATTTAGACCCATTGAAACCATTAGAACCTTTTACTATTTATAAAGTAACTATTTCTATTACCAAACGAGGAATCTCTGTTGAGAATGTTGAAAATGTAAAAATATCTAAAAATGATAGAGCTTATAAAGAAATGAAATTACTTAAAGATATAGGATATTTAAATCTTGAAAACGAATTAAAAAAAATAAAAAAAGAAACTAATGAACTCCTAAGAAATAAAGTAATAAATGAAAATGAACTATCAGACTTATTGTTAGATGTATCAATATTAAATAATAAATATGATATTAATAAAAATCATATTATTGTTGAAAATAATAAAACATATTTAAAAGTCCCGAATTTGGCTTTAAATACCATATCTGATAATTTTTTAAATCTTATAAACAATAATATAATTCAAGAAGAACAATAAGAAAGTGAGGTACTTTTTAAATGCCAATGCCACCTAAAAAGGGGGTTCTTCCAAAATTTGAGGATTTTGAAGAGCAAAATGAAGGTTTTGATGATTATCAAATAACTGATTTAACTGATGAGGACTTTGAAGATGATAATCATCATCAAACTTATAACTTTAATAATAGTCCTAATGAAGGTTTTAATTTTGGAAATGAACCTTCATCAATTAATTTAAATAAAGAGTATATACCTTTACACAATCAACAAAATCAATACGAATATGAGCCCCAAAATTACAATCAACAATTTGATTATAATCAAAATAATTACAATCATACATTTACACAAAATGATAATTATAATGAATATGAAGACAATGAGAATGAATATGAAAGCAATGAGATTTCTTATGATGAAGAAATGAGTATTTTAGAGTCTCAAGGTTCCCCTACAGAAAAAGTAAAGGGTTTAGGCTCTCAATTAGTTAGTAAATTAGCTTCAAAAACTAAAAGAAAAACAAATAATGCAATTAAGAAAAAACCAAAATTATTAATACCTATTGCAATTATATCCACTATAATTATAGCACTTTTAATATTCTTTATATCTCAAAAATTATTACCTCAAAGAGCAAATGTGGAAGGACCTTCAGCAAAACAAGCCAATGTTGCAAGTGAAGAATCTTCACCTATAAATAAGAATTTAAAAGATACGGAAATACCTATTGATTATGCAATTAGTTATCCAAACATTGAAATAACAGCAAAAAAAGAGAATCTACAAGGTTCAATATATTTATTATATAAAGAGGGAGATAAATTGACAATGTGTTCAACTGTAGAAAATTCTTATGAACAAGGAAAAGCTAAAACAGTAGAATTATCTTGTCAAGGGTCTGATAATTTAATAAATGCCAAATTACAACAAACTTATTTTATAAAATCAAATTAAGGAGAAAATAATGAAATCAGCAACACTTATTCCAATTGACAATCAAGCAGTAACAAGAACCCAAGAAATTCTTAAAAGAACAGTAATGTTTACAGATATTGACCAATTTATTACCATGTATAACATGAATCTACTTAGTGGGTCAAATTCATCTGTTGCAACTGCAGCCCAAGCTTTAATTGATAATTTTACAAATTTAACCAGATTAAATGGTAAATTTATTCTAAAATCAGAAACAGAAACTGCTATTGAAGACACAATTCAACTTTTAAATAATTGGAAAACTTTAATTAAATTAAAAAGAATTGCAAATTTAATGATTGAAGAAGAGTATGATTTAGACTCAACAAAAATTGTATTTTCTGATGATAATCCTGGTAAACCTTATGTGGCTATTTTAGATATTGAAGGTAAAGAAACTTTAGAAAAATATTGGGCATCTGAAAAAATTACTAATAAAACGGCTGACTTTGCGAATAATATTCTATTAAATCCTTTTATTCATAGTTATAACGAAGATGGAACTGCTTGTTATTTTTTAATTGAAGATATTATTGATATTGATGATTCATTTATTTTAGATATTCAACAAGAAATTATTAAAAATTCAATTAAAGACGATACAACTAATCAATCTAATGATTATACAGAATTAATGGAAGAGTATTAATATGTCTATACCTAATATTATTGCATTTTGTGGTCCAATGGGTTCTGGTAAAGATTCCTATGGCTCAACTTATAAAAATTTTATTAATTCAAAAGCTTTAATTCATTATTCTTTTGCTACACCGTTAAAAGAGGAATTAAATCAGATTGTTAAGCTAATTCAAAAAAACAAATTAAATTCTGACGAAAAATTATTTAAACAAGCTAAAAAATTAAATACATCTAAAGAAGAACTGCAAAACCTAATTAATATATTGTCCGAAGAATTAGAAAGTAATCCCAACTTAAACTTTTTTTCAGATAGGTCTATTAATATTCGTAAAGCATTACAATATTGGGGTACAACTGTAAGAAGAACACAAGATATTAATTATTGGGTAAATAAAGCAAGAATTTTCTTGGAAAATAAAATTTTTATTGGAGATTTAGTTTATATTACAGATGCAAGATTTAGTAATGAATGTAATTTAATTAGAGATTTAGGTGGTGTTTTGGTATATTTAGAAGCACCAGAAAAAGAACGAATTAAAAGGATTGAATTAAGAGATGGTATTACACCTAAAAAAGAATTACTTAATCATCCATCAGAAATTGAAATTCAATCTTATCCTGATTTTAATATTAAAATTAATACAGTAGAAAATAATGATTTACTAAAAAATATAAAAAAAATAATTAAAAGATGAGAGTTAAATATCTCATCTTTTTTATTTACAATATTTAAATTTTATGTTATAATATTTTCATTAAAATTCGAGGTTAAAATAAAATGAAATATACATATAATAATATAAAATTAAAAAAAGAACCAATGGAGTTTAATAAAAATACCAAAAAAGAACTTTTACAATATGCAATTTCAGGTCTTCTTTATATGCCTGCAACAACGATAAAAATTTCCGATAATATTATTAATAAAACAAATCCAGAATTTAAAAGTATTTGTATTGATTTAGAAGATTCAATTGGAGATGAAACTATTGCAGAAGCTGAAAATTATTTATTCATTACTTTAAATAAAATATATGAAGCAATATTAAAAAAAGAAATTACACTTAATGAATTACCTTTAATTTTTATTAGAGTTAGAAATACCAAACAATTTAAGAAATTTTTTGAAGAAAACTTATTAACAAAAGAATTACTTTCAATTATTACAGGATTTAATTTCCCAAAATTTGACACATCAAATGCAAAAAATTATTTATCAACCTTTAGAAAATTTGAAGAAATATCTGAAACACCCTTATATATTATGCCAATTCTTGAAAGTAAAATTATTATGAATAAAGAAACTAGGTTAAATGAATTAATTGAATTGCAAAAAACTTTGTCTGCTTACTCTAATTACATTTTAAATATTAGAGTTGGATCTACTGATTTCTCCCATTTATATGGGTTAAGAAGAAAAATGACACAAACAATATATGATGTAAAAGTTGTTTCAGATTGTTTTACAGACATTTTGAATATTTTTGGAAATAATTATATTATTGCAGGTCCAGTATGGGAATATTTTGATTCTACAGGTGAACCTGGCAATTGGTCTTTAGGACTCCAAAGAGAATTAGAATTAGATAAATTAAATGGATTTATTGGTAAAACATGTATTCATCCAACTCAATTAAAATATATTACAGAGTCAAATTTAATTGATTATGAAGATTATCAGGATGCTTTGAATATATTAGGTATGAGTGATGGATTAATTGGTGTAGCAAAAGGTTATGGAAATAATAAAATGAATGAAGTAAAAACTCATTCAAATTGGGCTAAAAAAATTGTAGGGCTTTCAGAAATTTATGGAGTAAGAAATGAGATTAAATGATTTTGTAAATTTAGAAAATAAAAATATTAATCATATTAGTGTTGTAAAAAGGGAAAATAACAAAAAAAGAGATTATCTATTTCTAAATAAAGAACTAGGAAAACATTATCCTGTTTTAGGAAAGAATGTATTTAATCAATTTAATAATCTAGAAAATGAGCTGAAAAAATATATTAATTTAAATCAAAAAATTCTTTTAATTGGATTCGCTGAAACAGCAACTGCAATTGCTGAATATTTATTTTTTAAAGCTTCACAAAAAATGGAAAATCACTTGAATTTTGTGTATTATATCCAAACAACAAGAGAAGAATTTAACACTAATATCCCATTAGTTTCATTTGAGGAAGAACATTCTCATGCTACTAATCAGAAATTATATTATAATGAATCTGATATACCCGAATATGATACTATTCTATTTATTGAAGATGAAATTACAACTGGAAATACTATATTGAATTTCATTAATGAATTTTCTAAAATTAAACCTAATTTAAATTATATTGTTGGATCTTTATTAAATTGGCAAAATAAAGAAAATAAAATTAAATTTAAAAATAAAGGTATTCAAACTGTTTCATTAATTAATGGTGAAATAAAGAATAATCTTTCTGAAATACAATTAAATAAAACAATTGACAAATTAAATATTAAAAATAAAGTTTTAGAAAATGAAAAAATTATTTTACCCGAAACTGTATTTGAGCCTAGACTTGGAATAAACATTGAGAACTACCGAAAAAGGCATAATAATTTTTTATTAAACATAGAGAATGAATTAAATAATGGAAGGAACAAAAAACTTGTAATTGGAACAGAAGAATATATGTTTCATGCTATATATTTATCTAATTTGTTAAATGGATTTACTCAATCTACAACAAGAAGCCCTATTGTTTGTTCTATTGATAAAGATTACCCTATTAAAAATGGATTTATTATCCCTAGCGCTTATGACAGTTTAAGAACAAATTATATTTATAATCTAAATAAATATGATGAAATTATTATTATTGTAGATTTCATGAACAAAGAATCTGAGAAAAATATTAGAGATCTACTTTTACCTTTTTCAAAAAATATTAAAGTTTTAAAAACAAATGGAGGAATTAATGCTAACTGAATTAGTAAAAACAAGTTATAGTAAAAAAGATGTTGTCATATTATTACAAAATTTAGAAGGTAAAGTTCCAATTCTTGGCATTAAAGAGAGAGAAGAACTTAATCAAAAAGGGACTCATTACTCTGAAATGTTACCTTTAGAATATATTCCCACGAAAAAATATATGGAACTTTATAATGAATCTCTAAAGGAATTATCAATTGATACTGCAAATGCTGTAGCAATATTAGCAGAAAAAATCATGAAAAGGAAAAACTTTAAACCAGTTATTGTTTCTTTGGCAAGAGCAGGTACACCAATTGGAATTTTAGTTAAAAGATACATTTGGAAAAAATATAGAATTGAAGTACCTCATTATAGTATTTCTATTATTCGTGGAAAAGGAATTGATGTAGCGGCTATGAAATATATCTTGTCTAAACATAGCGCTGAAGAAATTGTTTTTTTAGATGGGTGGGTAGGAAAAGGTGCTATTAATAATGTTTTAAAGGAAGCAGTAAAAGATTTAAAAGAAAAAGAAATATCTAATGATATTTCTAAACTTGATTCGACTTTAGCAGTCCTAAGTGACCCTGCTTCTGTTACTGATTTATATGGCACAAGACAGGATTTCTTAATTCCTAGTGCATGTTTAAACTCTACTGTAAGTGGTTTAATTAGTAGAACAGTTAAATTAAAGAACATGACAGATAATGAATTTCATGGAGCTGTTTACTACAAAGAAAATGAGGATTTTGACTATTCCGAGCAATTCATTCAAAAGGTAGAAGAAGAATTTGAGAATGTGAATTTAGATCACTTTAACCCATCAGAAGAAGAGAAAAATGAAAATTTTAAAGGAATAGATGAAGTGAACGAAATTTCTTTAAAATTTGGAATTAATGATATTAATAAAATAAAGCCTGGTGTAGGAGAAACAACAAGAGTTTTATTACGAAGATTACCTGATAGAATTTTAATTAAAGAAAACACTAACGAAAAATATATAAAACATCTTTTACAATTAGCAGAAGAAAAAAATATACCTGTGGAAATTTATCCTTTAAAAAAATATAATGTTTGTGGAATTATAAAAGACGTTAGTGATTTATAAGAAAATTATAAAAATAAAAGGGTTTATCCCTTTTTTTTGAGGTAAAATATAAATAGAAAAATAATGGAGGTCTCATGAATAGTTTATTTGGAAACTTAGGTATAGAAACACCTAAAAAAGTTAAAATAGAAAATGGTCACGTTATAGTTCTTGATAAAAGTATTCAGAAAAAAATTCAATCATTAAGATTATCACCAAGCACTGTAGATGCTATTTTAAATTCTCCAGGTGATTGGATAATGGGTAAATTTATAGAACAAGATTGTGTTGATACTTATACAGATGCTCTATTAAGAGGGAGCTGGTTTCATGCAATCATGGAGGATTTTTTTGATAAACCTGCAGAAACAAGAAATTATGAAGAATTAAAAAAATCAATAAAAAATGTAAGTGACAAAGAAGATTATAAAATATTATTAGAAAGAGAAGACAATAAAGATTGGCTAAGAAAAGCAATAGCGAATTACAAAAAAGTCTGGCTCCCTAATGCCAAAAACGAAAAAATTGCCAATATTTTTATAATGGGTAAAAATCAAAAAGGAATAGAGCTCTTTGTACAAGGTAAAATTGGAAACACTAACCATAATACCTTAGGATTTATTGATAAAATTATTGAAGGTGAAAAAGGATTAATAATTTTAGATTGGAAAACTGGTGCTCAAATTCATAATTTTGACCCTTCAAAAAAACCATCTGCGGATAATCCATTCGGTTATTGGAGGCAACAAACTGCTTATGCTATGTTACTGGAACAATATGGATTACAAGTCGAATCAACAGGTTTAATATTCCCTATGCCAGAAAAACCTCAAATTGTTGATGTTCCATTTAATGACCCCAAAGTTAGACAAATGGTTATTGATGATTTTGAAAAAGCTGATAAAATTATAGATGAATGTATTGCAAATGGCTTCAAATTTCCATTTATTAAAGGTAAATGGAATGGCTGGGCAAGTTATTGCTGTGGATTGGGTTCCGCAAGACATCCTAAAGTCAACGAAGCTAAATTTGATGAATTGGTGGAAATGTAAATGAACAAAAAAATATCTTTTTCTGTAATATTATTTATATTATTAATAATATTATTATTCTATTTAATAAATAATAATTATTATCAATTAGCACCATTAGAAGATTACAAACAACTAAATGAAAAAATAATTACTCAGGGGGCAATATGGCATATTTAGAATTATATAAAAAATATAGACCAGACAATTTTGACAAAGTTATTGGACAAGATTCAATTGTTAAATCACTCAAAACTGCAATAATAGAAGACACATTACCTACTGCTTATTTATTTTCAGGAACTGCGGGTACAGGGAAAACAACTTTGGCTTTAATTGTTGCTAAAGCTTTAAATTGTGAAAATAGAAGAGATGATGGGAATCCTTGTAATGAATGTTCAACTTGTAAAGCAATTGACAATAATTCTTTATTAGGAATTAAATATATTACAATGGCAGAAAATGGGTCTGCAGAATCCGTAAGAAAAATAATGGAAGAATCTAGACTTTCTCAACCAATCAAGAAAAAAGTTTTTATTTTAGATGAAACTCAAAACTTATCTTCAGCTGCTCAAGATGCTATGCTTATTGGCTTAGAGGACAAAAAACAAAAAACATTATTTATTTTTTGTTCAACTGACCCACAAAAAATTAAACCTGCAGTTATGAGTAGGGTACAAACTAGGAAATTAAGAGAGCCATCTATTCAAGAATTGTATCATCATTTATTGTCTATAGTAAAACAAGAGCCTGAAATTCTCCAAAAATTTAAATCAAAAGAATTTTCTAAAGAATCCTTAATCCAATGTGCTTTAATGGCAAATGGTTCAGTTAGAAATGCTATTGGGAATCTGGAATCTTTAATTTCATCAGGTTCTATACCTACAGAATACTCAACAAAAGTTTTAGAAGCAATAGTAACTGGTAATCCTTTAAATGTTTACACTATTACCAATCAAATGTCTCAAGAAGGTGTAGACTTTAACAAAACAGCAGAACAAATATATAAATCTTTAGTGGATTTATTTAGGAATTTAAATGGTATTGAATTAGAAAATTCATCATTAATTGATATTTCTACTAAATTAAACATTAAAACCGTACCTATAATGATAGATATTATAAGTAAAACATTACTTCAAGTTAAAAATAAAGTAATTGATTATAAAATATTATATGAAGTTGGATTTATTAAAATGTTAATGGCTTATAAAAAACAAGAGGTAATAACGGATGTTAAATAAAATTAAACCAATTATTTTAATTTTTTGTATTTTTATTTTTGGGTTTATTGTTTCTAGTGCTATAACTTTAAATGTTACAACTTTTTTATTAAATCAATTTAATTTTTCTAATCTTATTTTTCAGGTATTACTTAATGATTCATTATTTTTATTAATGATTTATTTATTATTCTATTTCACTAAAATTAAAATTAAAAAACCTGAATTTCATAAAATTAAATTAAATGATTTATTTTTAATCCCTATTGTAATATTTTCAACTTATTTTGTAATGTTCTTAATAACCTCTATATTAGGTACCCCTAATGAGGGTCAAAGAACTGCAACCTTATTAAATGATAATGGCATATTGTCAGCATTTTTAATAGCAGTTATTATTGCCCCATTTTTTGAAGAAATTATTTTTAGACATATAATAAAAGAAGTTATAAAAGATAATTTTATTTTATTTGTTATTTTATCATCAGTTTTATTTGGGCTAATTCATTTACAAATATCTGATGATTTCTACTCTTCTATTTATCCACTTATTGGTACAAGTTGTTTAGCTGTTTTTCAATGTTTAATATATAAAAAAAGTAATTATAATTTATCTTTAATTATATTATCTCATGCAACTTATAATTTCATTGTTATGTTTTTAATTATGATTTTACCATTATTATTAAGTAAATAGATTCCACGTAGACGTTAAATTTCGTATTCATGATGAATTATACAAAAACTAGAAAAATAGTCATTTTCAATATGAATAGATAGTACGTTTCATGGTCAAAAAAGGTATCTACACCTCTAAAGGGACTAAAAAATCTTTAGAGGTTTTTAAAATATAAATATAAAAAAGAGGTAAAAAAAATGGAAGTAAAAAAAAGAAATGGACAAAGAGTCCCATTTAAGGAAGAAAAAATTATTCAAGCCATAAAAAATGCAAATAGTAATATAGAAGAAAAAGATAGATTATCTGACCCTGAAATTTTATTTATTGCAAATCAAATCAAGGCTAATATATTAAATAATAATGAAATTGTTTCTGTAGAAGAAATTCAAGATAAAGTAGAAGAACAATTATTTAAAAAAGCATCTTTTAAATTATCACAAACATATTCTAATTATAGATTCATGAAAAAACAAATTAGAAACCCTAATAATTTAGAAACATCTATTTTAAATTTATTAGAGGGGACAAATGATGAATTAACAAAAGAAAATTCTAATAAAGATGCAAGAATTGTATCAACTCAAAGAGATTATATGGCTGGCGAGGTTTCAAAAAATTTATCTAGAAAATATATTTTTGATGAAGATATTGTTAAATTACATGATAATGGGATTATTCATATTCATGATTTAGATTATGCGGCAAACTTTATGACAAATTGTTGTTTAGTCAATTTAAAAGATATGCTCGAAAATGGGACTGTTATGACAGGAACAAAAATTTTTACCCCTAAATCATTTAGTGTTGCTTGTACTATTGCATCCCAAATTATTATGTCTGTTGCGGCAAGCCAATATGGAGGTCAAAGTATATCTTTAAGTCATTTAGCGCCTTTTATTGATATTTCAAGACAAAAAATAAGACATCAAATTATTGATGAATGTTCAAAAAATAAAATATCTATGACAGTAGAACAAATTGATAATATTGTTGAATCTAGATTAAGAAAAGAAATTACAGATGGAGTTCAAACATTACAACATCAAATAATAACTATGACATCTACTAACGGACAAAGTCCTTTCATTACTTTGTTTATGTATTTAGGTGAAGTTGAAGACGAACAAACAAAATCAGATTTAGCTATTTTAATAGAAGAAATACTTAAACAAAGAATTAAAGGAATCCCAAATGAACAGGGTATTTTTGTTTCCCCCGTCTTTCCAAAATTAGTTTATGCTCTAGAAGAAGACAACATTAGACAAGATAGTAAATATTATTATTTAACTAAATTAGCTGCAGAATGTACTGCAAAACGAATGGTGCCGGACTATCTTTCAGAAAAGAAAATTAAAGAAATTAAAAAAGATAACAATGGAAATGGATATTGTTTTCCACCAATGGGATGTAGATCTTTCTTACAACCTTATATAACTAAAAATAATGAGCCAAAATTTTATGGTAGAGGTAATTTGGGAGTTGTTACTTTAAATTTACCACATATTGCATTAGAAGCAAATGAGGATTTACAAAAATTTTGGGAATTGTTAGATTTCTATTCTAAAAAAGTATTTAAAGCACATATAACTAGAATTTCAAGATTAGAAAATGCACCTTCTGATGTAGCTCCAATTCTATGGCAACATGGAGCTTTAACAAGACTTAAACCAAAAGAAAAACTTGGAAAAGTCTTTAAAAATGGATATATGACTGTCAGTCTTGGATATGCAGGTATTTATGAAGCAGTTCAGGCTTTAATTCATAAAACACACACGTCTGAAGATGGAAAAGAATTAGCTATAGCAATTCTTAAAAAATTAAATTCTTATTGTGATGATTGGTATAAAGAAACTGGATATTTCTTTTCAGTATATGGAACACCTTTAGAATCTACAACAGAAAAATTTGCTAAAGCTAATAGAAGAGATTTTGGAATCATACCTGAAATAACAGAATTTAATTATGTTACAAATAGTTATCATATTAATGTTAGAGAAGAAATTGACGCATTTTCAAAATTAAGTTTAGAAGGTGATTTTCAAGAATATTCTACTGGAGGATCTATATCCTATGTAGAAGTTCCAGATATGACAGACAATATACCTGCTGTTTTATCCGTAATTGAACATATTTACAATAATATTATGTATGCAGAATTAAATACTAAATGTGATTATTGTATGAATTGCGGATATGACGGGGAAATAAAATTACATAAAGATTCAAACGAACATTTTAATTGGCTTTGTCCAAATTGTGGGAATGAAGACATTGATAAAATGTACTTAGTAAGAAGAGTCTGCGGATATTTAGGGTCTGTAGGGAAAGGTGTAAATGATGGTCGTTTAGGAGATTATGAAGGTCGTGTTTTACATTTATAAATAATAAAAAACCTAATTTATATAATTAGGTTTTTTTAGAGTAAAATTTAAATAAAGAGGTTTATTAATGAAAAAAATAATTTTAATATTTATTACTATTTTTAATTTTCTTTCGCCTTCTATTATTTTTGGAGATGAATATTATTTTAAAAACAATGGGAATGACATAACAATGGATTACAATTCCCCTTATAAGAGATCTATAGTGAAAATATACAGCAAAATTAAAAATGAGAGCTATTATAGCTTTGGTACTGGAACTTTTATAAATAAAAATTTTATTTTAACTGCTGCTCATAATTTAATTAGAGATACAGGAGATTTAAATTTAAATAATATTGAAGATTTAGGTTTTATATCTGAAACTGATGATAATATAAATATAATTGAAGAAAATAATAATTTAACAATAGAAAACGATAAAAAATACTCCCTAAAAGAAACTTCATTAAAAAACAAAAAAATATATTTTTTTAATTTAGATGAATATAATCAATCAATAAAAATTAAAGATTTACATTCAAGAAAATTTGATTTAGCATTAATTGAAACAGAAGAGAATCCATTAAATTTAAATGATTCTGAAATACCTAATTTTGAAGAAAATAAAAAAAGTAAAAAAAATGATTTTATTTATTATCTTGGTTATCCAGGAGTTGAAAATTTAATAAATTATAAAAATGAGAATATTTCAATAAAAAAAATTCATAAAATAGAAACAAATATAACTTCAATCCAAGAAAAAGGGAATATAATATTATACGATTCTTCTAGTATTGGAGGAATGTCAGGAGCATCTATATTTAACGAAGAAAATAAATTAATTGGAATTCATTTATTTTTTGCCGAATTAAAAAATCAAAATATAACATTATCAGGAGGATTAAGTTTTAATCAAGAACAAATAAACTGGATAAAAAACAAAATAAATGAATCTCAAATAAATCAAAACAACAAAATACCTATCAATAATTCCATTAATGATAAAAATAATTTTGTTCAGAAAAATCTAAAATATACTATCCCAATTATATCTTTCATATTAGGATTTATTTTATTAATAAAATCAATTAAACATAAATAAAATTTATATTTTATTGATATTTTATAAAAATAATATATTATATGGAGGATTAAAACTTATGAGCAATAATCCTAAGAAGAAAAAAACTAAAGAAATTGCCACTATAGGAGCAGCTAGTTTAATTTTAGGTGCTTCTATTTTAATGAATAATGAAATAAAAGCTGATGAAATTGACAATGATAATTCTAATCAGCTTGATAATGAAATTCTTAATATAGATGAACAAGATACAAATACAATTGTTCCAAATGATGTTCATATAGTAGACATTCAAGAATTTAAAGATTATGGACAAAAAGGAAAAATAAACCCTATAGAAGTGAGAGGACACAATGACTTTGATGAACACATGAGACAATTTGTTCATGGAGGGATGGATCTCAAAGAAACTAAATGGAGTAATTATCCTAGTGTTGTTAAAATTAGAATTATGAATAACGATGATACTAAATGGATAAGCTCTGGAAGCGGGGTATTCATTGGTAGTAAATCAATTTTATCTGCAGGGCATTTATTTAAAAATGATAACGGTACATGGAAAATAAAACCCGGAGATAAAATTTATTATTCTTTTGACAGTTCTTCAAAAAATGGAGGTTGGGATAAACCTACAACAGGTGTAGAATATCATGTTGTTGTACCTGAAAATATTAATGATTTACTCCCTGATTTAACAACAAATGATAAAGGTGAAACTGTTTACTCTTCCGTAATTAAAGATATTGCAATGATAAAAGTACCTGTTCCTATACAATTATTATATAAAGGTGCAGATTTTGCTGAAATAGGTGGAATGAAAGATGTAAAAGTTGGTGACATAACATCTATAATAGGTTACCCTGCACCTGATTCAAGAGAGAAAAAAGAAAGAATTTTAAAACAACCCATAAGAGGTGTATTATATGAAAGCTCTGGAAAAGTAAAAGGTATTAAAAGTGATGATAAAAGAGAATATCCTAATGATGTTCCTGACGGTGTAGGAAGATGGATTGATTCATGGAATACTTTATCTCACAAATGGTCTCATTTATTTTTAAATCAAGACACATCAGGTGGTTCAAGTGGTGCAGGAGTTTTTAATTCAGAAGGTAAAATAATTGGTGTATTAACTGGCTCATTAGGTGAATATGGTGAATTTGATTGGAATATGGCTACAATGATTAATAATGAATTACTTAAAAACATTGATAAATTTTCTGACAAAACAATTGGATGGTATGAATACAAAGGTAATAAATATTTTTTTGATGAAAATCAAAGATTAATTAAAGACCAAAAAAAATTAATCAATGGTAATTATTATCTTTTTAATGAAGAAGGTGTAATGATAAAAGATTTAGGAAAGCCAGTGGAAGCAAACTTATATGTAAATTATTTAGATACTGAGGGAAATACGATAAAAGGAACATCTAGACTACTCACTAATGTACCTGAAGGATTAGAATATAAATTTTCCCCTATAGAAATACCTGGTTATGAATATGTAGGACTTGGAGATAAAAGTGAACCTTTATCTGGTAATGTAAAAAATGGTAATTTCGGTATTAGATTAATTTATAAACAAATTAAAAGAGACATTAAAATATTAGCTCAAGATGAAAATGGGAATAAATTAAATGTAAATCCAAAAAACAATTTAGGATGGACAAATGTACCTGAAGGTCAACATTATAATATTGACCCTGAAAATTTAATTGTTACAGATGATAATGGAGAAGAATATTATTTCAAAGAATCATTAAATCCATTAAATTCAATTGTAACAAGTAATAAAGACACATCAGGTAAAATTGTAGAAACAGCAAATACAGTAACAATGATTTATGAAAAAAGATATGAAAAATCTGAAGAAATAAAAGAAATTACACCAGAAAAAACATATTTAGATACAGATAAATTATTAAAAGGTGAGGAGCTAATTAAATTAAAAGGTCATCCTGGAAAAGAATCTGTAATTACAACTTATGATAAGAAAACTAAAACGAGTTTAATAACAGAAACAAAAACAATACTAAAAGCAACTAAAGAAATTATATTAAGGGGAACTTCTGACCCTATAAAAATACCAATAGAAACAACTTATATAAATGATAATTCATTATTAGAAGGAGAAGAAACTATTGAAAAACAAGGTGAAGAGGGTCTAAAACATCCCAATGGAAAAATTATAAAAGAAATGTCAGAAAAAATTATCCACAAAGGAACAGGTAAAGCCACTGAAATAAATTTTAAAACTATCTATCAAGATTCAAATGAAATTTTAGAGGGTGATGAAGACATTATAGTAGAAAAAGGTGAAAAAGGTTTATTACATCCCAATGGAAAAGATATTATTAAACCTGCTAAAAGAAGAGTAATTAAAAGAGGTATTGGTAAAGCAATTACTATTCCTAAAGGAGAACCGGAAATTGAATATGACAGTTCATTAGATGAAGGATATGAAGAATTAATCAAAAAAGGTGAAGATGGATTAAAAAAACCTAATGGGGAAATAATTAAAAACCCTATTAAAGACATAATCAAAAAAGGTTCTAAAAAAATACATAAAGGGGAACCTGAAAATATTAATCCAAAAGAAACAAAACAAATAATTCTTTATGTAGACGAAAATACAAACGAAGTATTAATTGATAGCTCTACATTAGATTATAATTTACCTAAAAAACCCCCTGTATTTTTAAATGACAAAGAATATATATATACAAATAAACAAGAGAATAAAGATGGGATAACAAAAATATTTTATAAAAGAAATAAACCAATTGAAAGTAAATTAAATGAGACTTTAATTGATGATAAACCTGAATTAGAAATTCCTACTGAAGCATTAAAACCTGAAATCTATGAAAAAGAAGAAAAACATATTATTGTTTATACTGACTTAGATGGTAATGTATTAGACGAT
>QWCL01000351.1_pt1 | contig 18392 bp, 10 predicted proteins | sample 1972551 | NCBI WGS metagenome assembly QWCL01 (sample SAMN09866709, study PRJNA288562) | Human oral metagenome isolate term2_saliva, whole genome shotgun sequencing... | isolation source: mouth | host: Homo sapiens | place: USA: California
GGGGCGACGTCGTCGGTCAGTGGTAGCGGCACCACGAACATGGAGGCACCGGTGAGCACCCCGGCAGTAGGCTCAACTTCCACCAGGAAGTTGGTGGCGCCCGCCTGCTTGAGGGCCTCGGCCTGGGAGCGGAATTGACGGTCGATTAGGTCGCGTACCTGCTCCGTCTTGCCGCTTTGCCCCAGGTAGGTCATGAAGCGGTCACCAACCTGACGGGTCTGCTCAACTAGATCGCCGTTCAGATCAATATCAGCCCAGTTACCCGGGACAATGTAACTAACTTTCATGAATAATCCTCCATGTTTTGCGCGCCTACCTGCGCGTCAAAGCCTTAATAACCGGCAGCTAAGCCTACTCGCCACCAACAAGAGCCTTCTTAACTCCGTGTGCTACTTCTCCGCCACCCTTGACCGCACCAACTAGTACATCGCCGGCGCCCTTAGCCGCGCCAACAGCAACGTCGCCCGCAGCTTGCGCAGCGCCCGTAGCGGTTTCTGTTGCAGCACCTACATAGTCGCCTTGGTTCCAGGCCTGACCAGCACGCTCAGCCCCTGAGCTAATGTGCTGCCCGGCACTATCGAAGCCAGATTTAATATCTGAGCCAGCATTACTGAAACCATTACCTACTTCGCCAAGGCCATTAGCGTAGCCATCAGCCACATATCCGAGAGCTACAGTGGCAGTAGGCTTACCAGAGGCAGCAATGTGGTTTGCCTTGGGATTCTCATACTGGGCGTCCAATGGGCCATAGAGATATTCCATATGGTGATAATCAATAGGGTTGGCAGAGGACTTCGTGTCACTGTTCATGGAAACAATATGACGCTCCCCGTAGGCGCGCGGCGCAACAAGCTCAACAATGTCTGTGCCATTCAGATCATCTTGGAAATTATTCAACGGGTCTAGTGCATAGCTATATGCCTTAACATTAGAACCATTCATCGGTGACTGTGTTCCAAAGTTAGTTAAGCAGCTACCTCGCGCAAGTGTCTCGCTAGTAAATGATACACCCGCAGCGTTGAAGGTTACCGCTTGCCCACCAGTTGCTATGGCCGCAACTGAAGCTAGCTCACCACCCAGTGAGTGGCCAGTAAAGTCAACATTTTCAGGGCCTACTTTCTTAGCTAGTTTGGTAGACAGTGCTATGGCACTTATTACTTGAGGTGAAGCCCCGTCAGTGTAAGTGCCGCCCAGATAGTCGCTGAAAAGATCTTTAGCCCCCTCTACGGTAAGACCGAGCTCAGTGCCACGGAAAGCCACCACATACTTACCGTCAGCATTCTGATAGATAGTGGCCTGCATGCCAGTAATGTTGTCTAAATCAAACGGGGTAATTCCCAGCTCAGCCAGTTCATCATCAGAAATTTTACGCCAACCATCAGGAATCGGATCACCAGTTTCATAAGCCGCCTGGGCCAGACGCGCATAGTCCGCGTCGCGTCCCTCTTCACCCTCGCGCGGCTTGCCATTATAGGGGTCAGGCGCTGCAGCATTTGCAGCTTTGCCAACACCAGCCGCAGCCGGGACAGCATTAGCCGTCATCGCCGCAGTAGCACCAAATGCACCATTAACTGCCGAAGCCTTCTCCTGCTCATCAGCCTGCTGGTTAAGGCTGGTGTTACGCTCACGCAGAGAGTCCACCACATTACGCACCAACACAGTTAAGTTGGAATCCCAGTCAGACTTGAACGCATCAGCGTCTTCACCTACCCAGCCAGCGCTGTGTAGCTGCCCATTAATCGAGTTAACAACGTCTTCAAGTGAAGTCGCCTTGTCACCAAACAACTGCGCTAAAGCACGTAACTGCTCAACATCAGCACCAACACTAGCCACAAGCAACCCTTCCTAAACAAATTCACGATGCACTGTCGCCACAGTGCACTTACATCTGCCCTCAAATTACCCTGTTAGCGTTAGGTAGCCCTATGGGGACAAAACCCCACTACTCCCCCAGGCCAAGCGTGCTTTGAAAGTAGGGTTGTTAACTTTCTTGCGCCTACTCGCCGCCAAGAATAGCTTTCTTGAATCCGTGTATAGCTTCCCCAGCACCCTTTACCGTACCAACTAGTACATCGCCGGTGCCCTTAACCGCACCAACCGCAACGTCACCCACAGCTTGTGCCGTGCCCGCAGCGGTTTCCGTGGCGGCACCTACATAGTCGCCACGGTTCCAGGCTTGGCCGGCACGGTCAAGACCGGAGTTAAAGTGCTGTCCGGCGTCGTTAAAGCCAGAGCCTACGTCATTGACACCATTGGCGATGCCGTTACCTACTTCACCAATACCGTTAACGATTCCCGTACCCACATTTCCAATAGCTACAGTGGTGGTGGGCCTACCGGAGGCGGCAATATGGTTCGCGCTGGGGTTTTCGTACTGAGCGTCTAGAGCCCCATACAGGCGTGCCATCTCATGGTTGTAGCCAGCGTCAAGAGGGTTTGCGCCTTCACTGGCAGGAATAATATGGCGTTCACCGTATGCACGTGGAGCAATCAAGTCCATCTTGCCAAGTAGCCCCGAATCATGTGCCATATCTTGCGCCCCATTAAGTGGGTCGTAGGCATAGCAATAGGCTTTAACATTAGAGCCGTCCATAGGGGCCTGGGCATTAAAGCCAAAGTTGTTTAGGCAGTTACCTCGCGCAAGTGCCTCACTGGTAGCTGAGAGCCCCGCAGCGTTAAAGGTTACCGCCTTTCCACCGGTTGCCAATGCACCAGCTGAGGCCAGTTCACCACCCAGCGAGTGGCCAGTAAAATCAACGTTTTCACGGCCCACTGCTTTAGCCAATTTAGTAGACAAATTTATTGCTTCCAACACCTGAGGCGATGTAATGGTGCCACCCGCAATATCATTAGCAATATCCAAAGCTGGTTGTCGGCTAGGCTCAGTGCCACGGAAAGCCAGCACATACTTACCATCAGCATTCTGGTAGATAGTGGCCTGCATACCGTTTGCAGTGTCTAACTCAGACGGGTCAATCCCTAGCTTCTTCAGCTCATCAGCATCAACCTTGCGCCAACCATCAGGAATCGGATCGCCCTCTTCATAGGCCGCCTGAGCCAAGCGCGCATAGTCTGCGTCGCGCCCAGCTTCACCCTCGCGCGGCTTGCCGTTGTAAGGATCTGAACCAGAAGAACCATTTGCAGCTTTAGCAGCTGAACCTGCCCCAGCTGTACTCGCAGAGCCATTAACAGCGGAGGCTTTCTCCTGCTCATCAGCCTGCTGGTTAAGGCTAGTGTTGCGCTCACGTAGAGAGTCCACCACATTACGCACCAAAGCGGTCAGGGTTGAATCCCAATCAGCTTTAAAGGTGTCGGCGTCTTCGCCCACCCAGCCAGCGCTGTGTAGCTGCCCATTAATTGAGCTCACAACGTCTTCAAGTGAAGTCGCTTTGTCACCAAACAACTGCGCTAAAGCACGTAACTGCTCAACATCAGCACCAACACTAGCCACGAGCAAGCCTTCCTAAACAATTTTCACTGCGCGCCACTGAGGCAACACAATAACAACTGCACCCAAATTACCCTGTTTAAGCGGGTCTATGGGAGCAAAACCCCATTAGTGACTCAACTCAGATCCACTAAAAGCAGGGTTTTAGCTTTCTACCGAACGCTCAGGAATCTCCACAAAATCGGTGGGATATTGGGTGCTCAGCTGGGGCAGTTCAGGCAGGTAATTGATGGGACTAGCGCCATCACCAAAAACATGCACGCCCTGCTGCCCAAACTTGCCGCCCACTGCGATCCCGCTGGCTGCAAAACTGCCACTTGAGCCGGTTACGCCGGCATCTGCGAAGCTACCGCTCGAACCGCTTATACCGGCATCCTCAAAACTGCCAGTTGAGCCGGTTATGCCGGCGCTGCCACTGCCACCGCCGCCGCCAAAACTACCGCTCGAACCGGTTATACCTCCGCCGCCATAGCTACTCCCGACGACGCCACCAGCGCCGCCGCCACCACCGGAAGCCTGCTCCTGCTCGTCAGCGTTACGGTTTAGATCCCAGCCAGCTTGCGCCAAGGCCTGCGCCGCATTGCGCAGTTGCGGGGCCAAAACACTATCCCAGTCATCCTTGAACTTATCGCCGTCGCTACCTTGCCAATCCGTAGCAGAAACCAAAGCCTTTAAAGCCAAGTTAACGTCGTTATCCAGAACCTGAGATTTGTTGTTAAAAGTCTGTGCCAGCTGTCGCAGACTCTCAACGTCTGCCCCATAAAGCGCCATAGAAACCCCTCAAACGGTAGTGTTAGAAAAGCTCTTTTAAAAAAAATCTTAAGCGAAAGTTGGGGCCGAGGCGCTTAAAGCACCTCGGCCCCACTTTTAACACGCTAGAAGCCAATCAAGGCTGCTGCGATCAGTGACCAGAAGCCTGCTCCTGCTCGTCAGCGTTGTTGTTAGCGGTGGTCTGAGCCTGACGTAGGGCGTCAGCAACGTTGCGCAGCTGGGAGGACAGGGTGCCTTCCCACTCGCTCTTGAACTGGTCGGCGTCAGTACCCTTCCAGTCAACGGACTGGACCTGGCCGGAGATGGTGGAGATTACGTCCTCGACGGTCTGAGCCTTCTCACCGAACTGCTGCGCAAGTGCCCGTACGCCCTCAATGTCCATACCTAGGAATGCCATGGTATTTCCTTTCATGTAGTAGCTAAATTCCGTGCTTCAAGCCGGAACCTTTCGACAAGAAAATAATGCAACCTATCGCCACACCCAACAATGGGGACCAATCCCCCTGCCACCCGGGTTAACTAGCTTTTGCTTGCAAAACCGCCACTATCTGGGCTTTAACTAGCCACAATTTGCACCTTGACAGCCTTGGCAGCACTGATCCAGTACCCGCGTCCCGGCACCATTTCCCCACGCTGGATGCGCGGAGTGGGGGTGCGCAGCAGGGTTTCGCCGTCGCCCGTATCAGGCTGAATCAGCAAACCAGTACGCGAATTCTTAATCTCTGCCAGCATCGGCGAGTAACCAGACCAGCCGGAAGTCTCACCCTCAGCAATCACCAAGTGACCGCTACGCTTAGCCTGCTTAACCGCAGCCAACAGGTCCTTTTCAACCGGCGTGCCCACAACTTCGGGGTAGTGCTCCACTACCAACACCAGCAGCGGGTGGTTGTCGGGGGCCTGCATGGCAACGTAATCCTTGATTTTCTCCAGGCCTTCCTTGATCTGCTCGTCGCCCACCATGGTCAAATCCCACAGCCCAGCCACATCGGCCAAAGCCGAGCGGCGCGGAGAAATAAACACCCGACGTACCTTGGGATCCCACTGCTTTAGCGAGCCAGCCAACCAAAGCAGCGCCGACGTCGTCGCCGCCTGAGGCGGACCCGCCACCATCATGGCCCCAGTAGGCACAAACGTGGCCGGATCCAGATCCTGCGAAGCCATACCCAACACCGGCCAGCCCTGGTAAACCTTAGGCAGATCAGCCTCGCTAAGCTCAGTAGGCAGGTTAGCGATAGCTTCAGGCTTGATGCGGCCCTGACGGCTCAGGTACTTACCGAAAGCCTCAATGAGCTGGGCCTGGGCCATCTCATTAGAAGAGTCACCCATAATCGCCAACTGCATTTCACGCCCGTCACCCATAATCATGGCGCGCCCAGGCGGGCTAGCGGGGCTGAGCACATCCTTGGCCACACCAAAGTTGATGTAGTCATCCATATTGGATTGACGCAGCACCACCTTCATCAAGAAAGCAGACAAAACATTGCCGCGATAAGGCGTAGTCCAGTCACAGGTGGCCGCCACGTGTACGCCCACACTGCGTCCATCAGTCAAAATACGCTGCAAAATATCCAGGTTGGCGGCGCCGTAAACAGTCTTCTCATATTCACTGCGCATCGCCCCCAAACCATCAAGCAGCAGCAAAATTCGGTGGTCATTGGTGTGACCACTAATGCGCTGATAGTCGCTGAGCGTACCCGCGCTAGCCGCCGTAAACCGGTCGGTGCGCTCATCAATAATGGAGCTGAGCTTACGCAGCAAACGCTCCACGCCTTCAGAGTCATCGCCAGAAACAATCGTGCCCACACTGGGCAGCTTCTCCAGCACCTTCAAAGAGGCCCCGGCAAAGTCCATGCCGTAAATATCCACCGCACCCGAGCGCGGCGTAATCGAGGCCGCCAAAGCCAAACTACGCAGCGCCGTCGACTTACCACTACCGGCAGCCCCAAAGAAACAAATATTGGAGTCTTTCTCAGGCAGGAAGTAAGCGGGCACCTGGCTTTGATGCACCGGATCATCCACCACACCCAATACCAGTTTGGTGTCGCGCCGCTGCGGCAGATGGTTAAGGTCATAGGCGGTAGCCAGCTCATCAAGCCATGGTTTACGCGGCACCGGCAGGCCCGCAATGCGCGCCGCCTGACCCACCGTGGCCACCACGCGGTCAATATCCTTATCGATACTGCGCCCGCTGGTTTGTACCTTAGCCACCTGCCAGGGGTTAAGCGCCCCAAAAGTCATCTCATCGACGCTCACTGAAGCACCGGTAGCCTGCGCACTGGTACGCGCCCCCGGGTAGGCCGACTGGAACGGCGTAATACGCCCCGGCCCGGTCTTAGCCGCCCCGCGTCCAGGAATTTCCGGCGGGAAGTGGGCGGCAATCTTCTCCCCCAGCACGTCTTGGGAGTCAGACTCGTCGGCCATACGCAGCGCCACACGCAAGTTAGTGTTAGCGCGCAGGTTGTCTTTAATGACGCCGGCGGGGCGCTGGGTGGCCATGATTAGGTGCAGCCCCAGCGAACGGCCACGTTGGGCGACGTCGACGACGCCGTCAACGAACTCAGGCACCTCACCTGCCAGGGCCGCGAACTCATCAACCACAATAATCAGCGACGGCGGGCACTCGGGGTCACCGGATTTTTCCAGCTCAGCCAGGTCTTTTTTACCCTTTTCGTTAAGCAGGCGCTCACGGTAGTGGATTTCGGCGCCCAACGAGGTCAGGGCACGGCGCACCATGGCGGGCGAAAGGTCGGTCACCAAACCCACGCAGTGTGGCAGGTGGGTACAGGCAGCGAAAGCTGAACCACCCTTATAGTCCACAAATAGGAAGGTAAGGCGGTCAGGTGAAACCGCCTGGGCCATACCCAGCACCCAGGATTGGAGGAATTCACTCTTACCGGCACCGGTGGTACCACCCACCAGGGCGTGGGGACCGTGCACGCGCAGATCCAGCGCCAAGGGGGCGTCGGCCCCCTGCCCTACCAGGGCGGAGAGGGAGACGGGCCGGTCCATGGGCACAGTCTTGGTGCGGTCAATGATGGAGTTAGTGGCTTGCCAACGTGCCACCTGGGCGGAGGCGTCGTCGGCCAATTCAGCGCCGGTAAGCGAGATGAAACTAATCGAACGCGGCAGGTCAGAATCATCATCCACGGGCACACCCGCATCCACCATGGGTGACATGTGCTTAGCTAGCGCCCGCACTTGGCTTAGCCCCAGGTTTTCGGGGCGCACATTGGTGGCGTTAACGCTGCGGCGCACAAAACCCACAGTGGACTCTTCACCAGACACCATCAGGTAGGAGCGGCAGGCGGCGGGCACCTGGCTGGCAGATTCAGCCACCCAAATCACGTGCACGCCCACATCCGGGCCGCTCTCCACAATACGGTTAAGTCGGGCCTGATCCACCTGGGATTGATCAACAATCACCACCACGTCGGGCACATGCAGGGCGTCTGTTTCTTCAACTGTGGGGTTGAGCGGGCCACGCGGGCGTGGGCGGGTTTGCAGACGCTGGAAAATAATTTCTTCCAGGTGCGAGACCAGCGAGGCGCCCACCGCCGCGTCAGCCGCTAAATGCAGCTCCCCTAGCGGCGAGAAGGGCGAAGCGGTGTGGGGCAGCCATTCAAGCCAGTCCCAGCGCGAGCGCCCAGCCGGGTCGGTTAGGCAGGCCACCACCAGTTCAGCGGGCGAGTGCATACACACCAGCTGGGTGATTACCGCGCGCGCCACCGGGTCAATATCTGCGCGCAGCCCGCTAATACCAAAAGCCCCGTCTTGGCGCAGGTTAACCACAATCGGCACATCGTCGATCAGGGCGTATTGGGAGCGCAGGGCCGCAATGGTGGATAGGCACTGGGGTAGGCCGTTTTTAGCTTCCTTGTCTTTTTCCATCCGGGCCACGGGTAGGTCTGTGCCCAGGCCGATACGGATCTGCATAAATTCGGGGTGCTCAGGGCGGCGCGACCACAGCAGCGGGCCCCCCATTTCGGCGTGGCGCACAATGGCTTCAATGGGCGGGTATTGCTGTTTGCGCACTTCGCGTTCGTTAGCAAATACCTGCTCAATGTGTTTTTGGGTTTCTTTAATTGAAACCTCAAAGGCTTCTAGCTGCTCTTTAAGGGCGCGTTTGCGCCGCCACTTGCCGTCAACCCACATACCACCCATCATCATTGGGCTCATGCATACGAACATGAGCGAGTAGGGGTTGTGGGTCACCGAATACATCATCAAACCCATAAAGGCCGGCGCCAGCATGGCGATGAAGGGCAGCGGGTTGGGGTTTTGCTGGGTGGGGGCCTCAGGCAGTTTAATTTCTACCGCTGGGGTGCGCGGCACTACGCGCGGGGTGCGGATGAAGTTAATGCCGGCGCTTCCGGCGGCGTCGGTGGCGCTTAGGGTGGTGGTCACCAGGGCCACCTTCACCTCAGATTTACCGATCTTGACGCTGTCTAGGGGCCCCAGCTTTAGGCGCTGTACCCGCTGGCCATTAACGACGACGCCGTTGGAGGAGTTCAGGTCACGTACTTCTACTTCGGTGCCTACTACCACCCGCATATGCTGCTTGGAAACCATCGGGTCGCTAAGGCTGACGTCTACATTGTCGTCGCGCCCCACCAGGTTGGAGCCTTCATAGAGCGGGAAAACCCGGCCCCTATCAGGCCCTGAAACCACTGACAATACGGCCACGTGCTCACCGGCCACATTGGTGTCTGCCGGGTTTTGCATTAGGGAGACTTTAGCCCCCGAGTGCAGCCCGGAGTCTTCCAGCAAGGTGTCGCTGGTTAGGGCGCGAGCACGCCCACGCCCGGCGGTGTCAATAATGTTGATGGAGACCGTGGCCGGATCTATGGCCTGGCCGGCTTCACTTGGTCCGGCACTAGCCAGTGCGGCAGCTACGTCCCCTACCGTCGCGGTGGCGTCCGTGGTGATTTGCAGGTTATGCGAGCCGTCGCCGCGCAGTAGGTTAAGACGTAGTTTCATTCGTGGGCACCATCTAATAGGGGAAGGTCTTCAGGGGTTACCAGGCGTGAGGACAGGGCGTATTCCACTAGCTGCACGCGCCGGTGGGAGGCGTGAGAGCCAGCCCCGCCACGCATTCCTTTAACTCCAGCCCGGTCAAGCTTGTCACAGACATTGTCTAGCTTGCGGTTGAAACGAGTGATACCCCAGCCTAGGCGCGCGGCGGCGTCGACGTTACGCGGCAGGGAAACCGTGCCGGTACCAGCCCTACGCAACCACGGCTCAGCCAAAGACAAAATCAGTAGCTTTTGGCTTTCAGTAAGCACCACCATGCCCATAGTGGCCTGACCCGCGTCGCTATCTGCCTCAGCAGCCTCAGTTTCCTCCGGGTCACGGTTTTCATAGGAGGGGCAGGGCACTTCCGCCAGGATCTCATAGGTGGTAGAGCCGGCACTGAAAACCACCGCCATCTGCCCAAACACCATGGGCACGCGCACGCCGGGGGTAACCCAGGCGCGTGAGGCCCCAGCCATGTCGGCCACGGTAGCCCCCAGACGCGAGCCCTGGTTGTGCACCCACCATAGGCCGTTTTGGAATTCAAACACCAAGAACTTGCGGTGCAGGAAGGGGTTGTCACTTAAAGCTAGGTCGCCTTCACGACCCACCGTGAAGCTTTGAGTGGGCTCGACCCGATAAATTTCTCCAGCGAAATCGATTACCAAGACATCTTTGCCGGTTTCGTTGTCGTCGGGCGTGGGCGCTACGCTCATGGTTTTACCTTCCTGTCTACGCGTTTAATAGGTCTTTTATGCAATTGGGTAGCGTGGGTCGGGCGCGCTTAGTGAGCTACTGGCTAGCCGGGGTGTCGATGCAGTCAATGACTGGTTCTGATTCACGTCCCGCCTTGTCGCGCGCGACTATCTGCACGCAGGTACGCGGCGGCGTTGGCTTTAGCGTAGCGCGGTGGGCGCTGGTTTCCTGCAAGCCTTGCGGGGTCTGAGATTTTTGCGGAACCCCAGAGTTAGTGACGCTGTAGAGGAACGTGGCGTTTGTGGCTTTATAGTCCCAAGTGGCCTCCACCTGCCCGTTAGCGTAGCTCAGCTTCAGGTTGGTGACAGGCTCAAGGTAGCCGTTCACGTCCGGATCCATGGGCGCAGCGGTGCCTGCGGTGGTTACCGCCGGCTTGGGGTTAAGCCCGCCGCGCTGTAGGCCTCGGTAGGCCGCGAAAGCTATTACGCCTATTAATACCACTACTAAGGCGCTGATCAGCAGGGTTTTTAAGGATACGCTGGAGCCGTCTTGCGCTGCGCTAGCGGCCAGGGTGGAGCCAGGCGCCTCTGGTGAGCCCTGAGGTGGCTGGTTTGCGCTGCCCGCCGGGCCGTTTTGGCCGACGCCGCCGCTTTGGGTGCCGACGGCGCCCGCTCCCGCCGCAGCTGGGGCGCCGTTTTGGGGGTTGAAGGGGCCGCCTGGGACAGTTCCTGGACCAGTTAGGCCCGAGGAGGCCGAGTATGTGCCATAGCCAGAACCGGTATTGGCGCCGGGACTGGCCGCAGAGCCCAGGGTTGTGTTGCAGTTAAACCCCGAAGTGTTACCGGTAAAAGTGCGCGCGTCAGCGGGAGACTGGTGGGCGTTGGGGTAGAAAGTGCCCGAGTGACTGCCTGAGCCGAGCGAATCGCCCCAGCTATTGGCGCCGGCAGTGTTGATACGGGCGTTGGTGTCGGCGGTGCGGCCAGTGTTTTCAGGAGAAATGGACACTACCGGACGCAGCCGGGTGGCGTCGTCGTCGCTGCCATCAGCAGCAATTACAGGCTGGTCCTCCCACACATCAATATTGGTCAGCGGCAAGCCCAAAGAAGACTGGATTTGACGCAAAGCCCGCGCGAACGCCATCGCCGAAGCGAAACGATCGGAGGGGCGCTTAGACATGGCGGTAAACAGCACCCGCTCTAGCGCGGCGGGCACGTCATTGCGACCAATGGGGGCGATAGAGCCGTGGTGCAGGCGTTTAAGAATAGAGGCCGGGTCATTGTGCGCACCCGGGGCCATATCCACATGCGGAGGCCTGCCCGCCAGCATGGTGTAGGTGGTGGCAGCTAGTGAATAGACGTCAGAAGCGGGCGTCAAAGGCCGGTTAAGCTGCTGCTCAGGCGGCGCCCAGTAGGGAGAAAACGCCGAATCAACCTGATCGGCGGGAGTGTCTTGACTGATAGCAATACCAAAGTCAGTCAAAACCGGGTGGCCAAAGGCGGTAAGCAAAATATTGGCTGGTTTAATGTCGCGGTGCAGATAGCCGGCACGGTGGATAGTTTCCACAGCGCCAGCAATCTTAATGGTGATCTCCAAAGCCTGCTCCACCCGCATTGGTGAAGTAGTAGAAAATCGTTTGCCCAGGTGAGGTGGGGGGCAATACTCCATGGTGAGGTAAGCACGCCCATCGCGCAGACGCCCGGCGGCGTACAGTGAAAGCACCGCCGGGTGCGCCCCGAATTTGGCCATTAGGTCAGATTCGGCCTGGAATTTTTGTTTTTGGGCTGCGCTGGCCCCCGAACGGATTACTTTAACCGCAACTTCACGCCGAGGCATGTCTTGGCGGTAAAGAAAAACGTCCGCGAAACCACCCGCACCGAGGAAGCGGATAAACTCCGCCCCCTCCAGGTGCGGGCCTACAGGTTCACGCAGCCGAGCAGCCATCAGGGCTCCACAGACAGAACTACACCGTCACCCAGGTCAATCCGGTCGCCGTAACGCAGCAGCTCACGCTGACCGCCGCCCAGGCGACGCGGCAACTGGCCTTCACGCAGCAGGTAGGTGCCGTTAGTGGAGTTCAGATCCTCCAAGTTCAGCTCCCAATCATCAATGTTGATGCGGCAGTGAGACTTGGAAATGGACTTGGTGGGGCTAGCCACCGCCATCAGGTGCACTGCAGTGCCGGGTGCAGCCTTGGGCAGGCGGCCCACAATGACGTCGGCGTCTAGGGTTACCGACCCGCCGGTGGAGGCCACCAAAGTGCCCAGGCTGGGGCGCTTTACGTGGACAATCTTGCCGTTTAGTGCCCCACCGCAAATGCGGCAGGAGCTGGCGTGCACCGGGTTGGGGTGACCGTTGACGCAGTTAATTGCCAGTACTTCAGGGCCGTCGCTATCGGCGTTGGCGCTGTCAGCTACGGGCGGCGGCGGGGCCTGCACACCGCCGGTGGGGACAGCGATGGTGTAACCATCGTGCGTCCAGGGGGTACCGGGGGCCACGTCCAGTGCGCCGGTGGGGGCCTGCACACCGGGTAATGGCACCGCGTTACCTACCGGGTTGATCTGGGTGGCTTGTGCCTCTAGCGGGAGCTCAGCGGATTGGGTTCGGGGATTGGGAACCGGATCCGACCCCGCAGTGGCGGGGTCACCACCAAAAGGGGAAGAGCTAAAGGGGTTACCCTCGTTGATACCCTGGATCGGGCCGGTGGGTTCCGCTTTCTCCCCCTTTCGGCGTGAGAAGTCCAAGCCTTCGCCTTGTTCAAAGTTGAACTCTAGACCTGAGGCCTCATCATCGCGCAGTTCACGCACGGCAGCGTTTTCTACATCCACCCCAATGGTTTGGCCGTAAAGGTGACCAAAGTACTGGTCTTCGGGGTTTTGCTGGTTCTGAGGTGCGGCCGGGGCAGCCGTAGCGCGGGCAGCGCGAGCGTCAGCAATAACCAGTTCACCAGAGCTAGCCGGGGCGCTAGGAGCAGCCAGAGGGACACTGGGCGCCACCACCGGGGCGCTAGGCACAGCCGGGGCGGCGGGCACAATCTCAGTGGGGACCGTAGCCGGGGCGTCATCCATACGGTAGTTGGCCGCTGGAGCTACCGGGGCGCTGTAAGCCGCCGGTGCCGAAGCCTGGTTCTTGGCGGCGCTTGAGCCGCCCAGCATAGCGGCCAAAGCTGCAGCAGCCCGGGAAACCTTGGGTTGAGCCGGAGCGCTAACAGGCTCTGGGCTAGGAGCAGCCTCGCTGATTTCCGCACTGGGGGCAGCCGGGGCCGGAACCGGGACGGCGTCAGCGGGCACATCCAGCAAGCTAGTGGGGGCATTGACCTCAGCTGAAGCGGCCGAAGTAGCAGAGCTGGCCTGGCTAGGCAGGTCAGCAGCTACCGGGGCAGCGTGCGCACCGCTAGGAGCCGGCGACGGCGCCGAGCTGATTGCCTCAAAATGCTCAGTGGCCGGGGTTTGGGCTACCGGGCTGGGGGCAGCGGGACTAAAGCTAGCTGGGCTGGGTGCAGCCGGGCTAGCGGTGGTGATCGATAGATCCAGGTTTTGGACAGGCACCAGCTCAGCTGCCAGTGAGGCACTAGCTGCCACCGGGTTGGGTGCGGGCACAGCCGGTAGCTGCGGGCTGGGTGCGGACAGTAGTTCCACGCTGGGCGCAGCCGGACTGGGAGCAGACGGCAACTGCGGGCTAGGCTCGCTAAGCGCACTAACCGGAGCGGCGGCGCTAGTCTCAGCGGCGTCAGCCTCCGGGGAGGGCGCGCTAGGCAGCAGGCCGGCTACCGGCTGGGAGCTGACCTCGCTGATAGGAGTGTCCTCTAGCAGGCTACGGGCCGCTGAAGCTTCAGCGGCGCTGGGCACCACCGAGGCGGGGCTGTAAACCGAGGCGGCACTGCCGGCGCTGTAGCCGGAGTAAGCCGAAGCTACAGACTGTGCCGACCGCGTCGCCGGCGCGCTGGCTGCGCTGACTCCGCTGGCTGCCGAGTTTGAACTGTAACCGCTGTAGGCTTGACTTTTGACGGCTCCCACCAGGCGGTTAACCTCACGCAGCTGCCAGTGCAGCATGGAGGCGCGGGTAACCCCGCTACGTAAAGGTAGAGCCTCAGTACCAGCTCCGTGAGCCTGAATTACCAGGGCGGCGACGTCGTCGAGACGTACTTCCTCCCAAGCAATGGGGTTAAGCGCCGAAACGGTGCGCACGAAGCCATTAACCTGAGTGACCTCAGCGGTGATAGAACCACGCAGGGCCAGGTGGACGGCGCCGTCGGAGAAGACACCAGCCACAAAGTCAGGCAGGTGGAAGACGTTGTTGTTGTAGTAACCCGCCAGCACCTGCAGCAGACGCTGCAAATTAGCACCATCTTCAAGCTCGCGCCACAGGTCGAGCAACAGATCGTTGGGCCCCTCTAGGGCAACGAATCCGCTCTCGCTGACCGCACTGAGAGTGGTACCTGCGTACCAATTAACTTGAGTATTCATTCATTGTCCTTGAACATCCATGACCATTGCTCACTAGCAACCTCATTGCCGCCACGCCACGGCAGCGACCTATCCAGGGTGGGAGCATCCGGATCATAGTCCCAACCCTGCGTGCCAGGCAGGTTCTGGTGGGTCAGATCGTCATCCTCCCAAGGCGGATATGCGGCCGCAATATCCACCACGATCACCGAGATATTATCCCGACCGCCTGCGTTCCTCGCGGCTTTCACCAACGCATCAACCACACCCTCAGGCTCACTAACCACAGCTGCGGTAGCCTCAATGAGAGTGTCGGTAACCATGGAAGAAAGCCCATCTGAACAGATGATGTAGCGGTCTCCCACACGTGCAGGCAAGACAAAATAGTCGGCGCGTACACGCGGGCCGCAACCGGCCCCTAACGCGCGCGTAATTACATTACGACCAGGCAGGTGCTGGGCTTGTTCGGCAGAGATGAGCCCGGCATCAATCTGCTCTTGCACCTGTGAGTGGTCTTTCGTGATTTGCTCAAAGCCGTGCTTGCTTTGGTAGTAGGTGCGCGAATCGCCAATATTGAGTACGCGCACGCACGGCATAGCCCCATTTTCACTAAGCACCAAGCCGGTCAGGGTAGAGCCAGGCGCGGGCACTCCCGGCAGGCCATTGACTGCACGGGCCGCGCGTTTAACTGCTTTTTGCAGCTGGGAGGGCTCAACCAGATGGTCCTGGGTTAGCTCGGAGAAGGCTGCCAGGGCGGTGGCGGCAGCGACGTCGCCTGCCTTGTGTCCCCCCATACCGTCAGCCACTAAAAATACTGGGCCGGAAGCTAGGTAGGCGTCTTCGTTGTGTTGACGCACTAATCCCACATCAGTCCCTGCGGCGTATTTGACCGCGATGCGTGTGCGCATCACTCAACCTCCAGGCGGCGGTCGCCGAAAACAATTGAATATCCCTTAGTAACTGGAACCATAGCCCCAGCAAGCACATGTGTGCGACTTCCGTCAGGGGCAACCACGCTGGTGCCGTTGGTTGAGCCTAGATCGGTGACAAACATGTACTGTCCATCGACGCGCACCGCCAAGTGAGTTTTGGAAATAGAAAAGTTGGGGTCAGCCACAGGCACCACGTCAGCTTGCGCCCACATACCTGCGGGAACCGGGTTGCGCCCCAACACCACGGCGCTGGTCACGTTAATGACGTCGCCGGTGTCTAGGCGCAAACACTTACCTACGCTGGTTTTAGCGATAGTGACGTGTTCATCCCAATCCGTGCCGCTGATATCCACCTGGCCGGTTTCTTGGGCAGCGGTTGCCTCCCCCATTAATTCGTCGGGAACTACCACCGGGATGGGGCCGCTAAAAGGTTTATTTGGCACTCGCAGCTGGCCAGAGCTGGGGGCGCTGGCAGCGGGAGCGGTTTGGGCGAGAGCGGTTTGGGCGGGAGCCTGGAAGTTGGTTGGGCGCACCGGCTCCATACCAACTTCAGTGTTGGCGCTGGGAACAATGGTTTCGTCGTAGCTGTTGCCTAGCGTCTGGGTGGAGTTGGGAGCGCTGGTACCGGGAGCGGTTTGGGCGGGAGCTTGCAGGTTCCAGTCCAGGGAGGTGATTACCCCGTCGCTGTCACGTTGGCCGCCTTCAGGGCCGGGGCTGGTTAGCTGGGGCTGGGGCGGCTGGTTGGCTTGGTTGGTGCCAAAGCCGCCGCTTTGATTGGCGCCAGCAAAGTTGGCACTGGAGGCGGCGGGGGCTGAGGCGGAGCTAACCGCGCCAACAGCACCGTTAGCAGGCCCTGCACCACCAGGCCCTGCACCACCAGGAATGCCAGCGCCGGGGTTGAAAGCGCCATTTGGTCCGGGGGCCTGCGCGGCGAAAGAATTTTGGGCCAGGTGCGCCGCCGCCTGCACTCCAGGCAGCTGCGGGTGTAGCCCGAACTCATCCATGTCCCCTGCCCCGGCCCCGGTTTGGGGCGCGAAAGGTTGGTTAGGAAGAGTCAGTGGGTTGCTTTGCAGCCGTACCGGGTTTACGCCTTGGCGCACATTAAGCACAATCACGCCGCTAGCGCGGTCAAACCAAAACCGGTTCAGGTGGTCGCGACTAAGGGCGTAAATAACTAAGTTGCCAATCCCGGCAGTAACTAGGGACACCCCTAGCTGCAAGGCTAGCTTGTTAAAAGCTGCCCCACGCGGCGGGCCACTGTTTTTAAAACCAGCCCAAGCTAGCCCCAGCATCCGCAAACCCGGGGTTTGCCCACTACGCATCAAAGCCACCAGGTAACCAATACATAGCAGCACAGTTACCGCGATTGATACACCTAGGCTAATCCAAAAAGGGGTGCGGTTAGATTGGTTGCCAGCACCAAAAAACATTACGGCCCCGCTGCCGCCGCCAATGACTAGAGAAAAGATAAGCGAGTCAATTAGACGCGCAAATACCCTGGGCCAAAGCGCAGCAAGCCGAGTCCCCTGCAAATGCGCGGGGACCGGGGCCGGGCGACTATTTAGGCTCATTTCTTTCTCCTGAAGTTAGCGCGCATGGTCTGCAGCCACTGCGGCACACGCATCCCTAATGAAACTGGAGATACCGCAGCTAGCCATCGACGCGTGCGTCGCCTACTGGCACCAAGGTGCTGTTTAAGATTTTGCATCTCTAGCCATAAGGGTTCCTGGGAATCAGCTGAAAGCTGCTGCTCAGTTAGCTCCAGATTGGCGTTATTTGAACGTTTTTTAGACTTTTGTTTATCTGCAAAGCGCCCCTTGCGTTGCTTACGACCCACTTGGGGTGCTTCGTAGCCACTTTCGTGCCCAACTCCCTGGGGATCTGGCAGTTTGGCGGGATTTTGGGCGCCATCAGTGGTAGTTAGGCTCGCCTGCTCCGACTGGCCGAAAGCTACCGCGTTGACTGACAACGCAAAGTTACGCACCGAGCCTGGCGGGAAGTTAGAGCCAAAGACCGGCCCTAGCGCGTCGGTTCGTGCCTGCGCTAGGCGCTGGGAGCGTTCGCGAGCGCGGGCCCACTTGGCTTTAAGGGCCTTAATGGGGTGACGACGGCGCTTTTGGCGTCCCTTTACGGGCACGTACAGGGGCGCCGCCACTGCAGCACTACCGGCACCACCAGGGGCTTGACCACCTGCAAACTGAGCGCCACCTGCCAAGCCGTGGGCGCCGTCGTTAGCGACGCCGTCGCCACCAGCGGCGTTAGCGGCCGCAATGGCCTCGGCGCCACGCAGTTTAGGCGCCAAATCAACCTGCCCGCCCAGTGCCTGGGCGTTACGTTTAGCCTGTTGCTTGGCGCGTTTAGCCTGCGCCACCTGGGCGGCGGCGGCGTCATAATCAGCCAACGCAATATCCAGGTAGCGTGCCATCTGGGTGCGGGTAGCGTTAGCGGGCAGCTTGATGCCATAGTCGCGCATCCAGTCTTCCAGCTCCGCCCAGGCGCCCAGGGCACTGCCAAGCTCGTCACGGTTACGACGCCGCCGCCCACGCACCGCTTTAAGCGCCAAAATGAGCGCAAATGGGGAGCTAACCAAAGCGGCCACACCCAGCCCCTGGCCCACCAGCAGCAGGTAGTGGGCCCAGTCAAAACCATGCTTTTTCTTAGTGTCACGGTCGTCAGACACGTCCGGGGTTAGGTCAGCTTGCTCCTGCGGGGGCGGCGGTGCCTGCAACACCTGCGGACGCGGCTTGGGCTTGGGCTGCGGCTTGGGGTTAACCAGTTTCTTGTCGCGCGGCGGTGTGGGGTCAAAAGCCACCCAGTCGCCGTCGAAGTTAACCTCCACCCAGGCGTGCGCCATAGTGCCCTTAACCTCTAACGTGCCCTTGGAGTAGTGCTCAGGGTAGAAACCCAGCACCACGCGGGCCGGGTAACCAGCCTGGCGGGCCATAAGCGCCATGGCCACGGCGTACTGCTCGTCATCACCCACCATGTAGTAGTTGGGTTCTAGCAGCTCATCGATGCGGGCGGTGCGGTGACCGGGGCGCGCCATCGAGTCTGAGCCGTCAGAGTAGTAGCCCTCATCATGGTATTTAGTGG
>QWCL01000797.1_pt1 | contig 18151 bp, 13 predicted proteins | sample 1972551 | NCBI WGS metagenome assembly QWCL01 (sample SAMN09866709, study PRJNA288562) | Human oral metagenome isolate term2_saliva, whole genome shotgun sequencing... | isolation source: mouth | host: Homo sapiens | place: USA: California
CGCGCCGCGGTCCAAAACAAACAGCCAATCAGGGTTTTTCTCTTTCAGGTATTCAAAGCTGATAGGCTGGCCGTGGCTGCCTTCTTTAATCGATTCATCAACAGCGGGAACGCCGATGTCTTTATGCAACCAACCGCCCAAACGTGAGGAAGGGCCGAAAGCCGACATCTTACCGCCGTTGACCAATACCACCAAACCCTTGCCTTTGCCTTGCGCAGCAGTTTTCGCCGCTTCAAACGAAGCATCGATTTCCGCTTTCAGCTTGTCCGCTTCGGCCTGTTTGCCGAAGATTTGACCCAGTGCGTCGATGCGCTCTTTTGAGCTTTCTTTCAGATTGGCGGTTTCGGCGGTCATCTCGATGGTCGGTGCGATCTCGTTCAACTTGTCAAACGCTTTGGCTGCACGGCTGCCGATGATGATGAGCTGCGGTTTGTAAGCGTTGAGTGCTTCGTAGTCAGGCTCAAACTGCGTGCCGGCAGGTTTCGTGGTTTTGAAATATTCGTCCAAGTAGGGCAGGCGGTTTTTGTCGACGGACAAACCGGTTTTCACGCCCAGTTTGTTTAAAGTATCGAGCATGCCCAAATCGTAAACGGCGATACGCTCCGGATTTTGCGGCACTTTCGCATCGCCGCGCGTGGTTTTCACCGTCAGGCTTGCACCTTCGGTTTGGGCGGCAGAAGCGGAAGCAGTTTGCGCCTGATTGGAAGCAGAATCTTTCGGTGAACACGCACCCAAAGCGAAGCGGTAGTTTACGCTCAAGCGGACATCGCGGCCTGGTTCAGGCAGAGAATTGGCACCTGCGCGTTGGCTGTGCGGCTTGTAGTTTTTATCAAAGACATTGTTGACGGAGAAGTTGACGTTCAAGTCGTCTTTGCCTGTCGGTTTCCAGTTGGCGAAGATATCGTTGACACCGTAGCCTGCGCGGACGACATTCAGAGCCACATCAGAGCCGCGCGAGGTCGGGGCATAGCCTGCATTTTGGACATAACGTCCGCGCCAGCCGATTTCCAGATTCGGATTGTCGAATTGGTAAGACAGACCTGTTGTCCATGTGCGTCCCATCGGGATGGCGGTCGTTACTTTGTCGGTGGTATCGCCGTTCAGCTTCGGTTTGCTGTAGGCTACGCCTGCACGTGCGGTCAGACCTTTCCAGCGGTAGGCTGCGTTCAGTTCGTAACCTGTGTTTTTCAGCTTGCCGCCGTTATACCAGACGTTGTTTCGCCCTTCTTGACGGATGGCCTGTACATCTTTGATTTGCTGATGGAAATAGCTGCCGGAGAGCGTCAGGGCAGAATTCCAGTGGTAGTTAAAGCCGATTTCTGCATTTCGCGAGCGTTCTGCTTTCAAGTCAGGCGATGAAACAATCGGTCTGTTGTTTGCTAAAGCTGCTTCGTACAGGCGGGGGCTGCGGGTTGCATAGTTCAGGCTGGTGTTGATGGAAAAATCAGGGGTAATGTCATAAACCAACCCGATGCTCGGATTGAGGTTGCCGTCTGAATTTTCTGTATTACTGCTGGTTTTCATTTTCCAACGGTCATAGCGCAAACCTGTGGTCAGTGTAACCGGTGAGAAATCCCAAATGCCTTCTAGATATACGCCGGCATCGCTTTTCTTCTCGCTGTTTTCTCCTTTTGAGCTGCTTTTTTGAGTGCGCCAGTTTACTCCGTATTTCAAGGTATGGCGGTCAAATAGACGGCTGTCGAGATTGAGGTTGGCTCCGTATGTCCGTACTTCGCCGTCCAATTCATAATCTGGACTGGGGACTTCATCACGTTTGGTATTCAAACGGTAAACATTGGCTTTGATTTTGTCGATAAAGCCCAAGTTTCCGCCTTTGAATTCCAAGTTGGTGGTGTCTTGGGTCAGTGTGCGGTAACGCGGCGAGTTGGTGGCGACATTCGGAATACGGTTGCCGTTGGCATCCAAAACGTATTGACCCGTACGGCGGTCGGTTTGGAAGACTTGCGAGAAATCGAACTCTTCGCGCAGGGCGCGTTCCCCATATTGCTTCTCTTGGCGGTGGCTTAATTCAATACGGTTGTCCTCGTTGAAACGATAGCCGATTTTGCCCAGCAAACCGCGTGAACCCAATCCACTGTTTAAAACCTTATCGCTTCCGAGCAGATTACGGTAGCCTTTGCCTGCCGTGTATTCTTTGTCGCGTACGAAATTGCCTGAAACCAAAGCGTCAAAACTGCCTGCCTGACCATAAAAGCTTGCGCCGCGTGAATAGCCTTTATTGCTGCTGATGCCGGCATTGACTTTGAAACCGACGTTTTGACCCTCTCTCAGCAAATCTTTGGCTTCAACCGTTTCGGCAACAATCGCGCCGCTGGTTGCACCGATACCTGCGGAGGCCGAACCCGTACCTTTTTGCACGGCAACGACTTTTACCAATGCGGGGTCAAGCATAAAGCGGCCGTTGTGGTGGAAAATCTGGCTGTCGGTGTAAGTATCGTCAACTTTATAGTCTATTTGGTCTTGTCCCATACCGCGGATGGTTACCCACTGCGACTGACCGTTGCCGCCGCCGAAACTGATAGAGGGTTCGTTGAACAATACGTCTTTTAAATCAGTGGAAGTCGTTTCTTCCATACGTTTTGTCGTTACGCGATGTGTGGCGCTTGTGGCCTGACCTTTGACGGTAACGGTATCAAGCACAACATTGTCTTTGGCTTCATTTTCTGCATGGGCAAAACCGGCTGCCAGTGTCAGTGACAGCAGGCTCAGTCGGAACAGGGGCGTATTCATTGAGAAATGTCCTTAATAAAATGACAGTAATAAAAAAATAAAAGCAAATAAAGAGAAATTATCTTTAAAAATATGCAATTAAGAATAATCATCATTTATAATAATGCATATGAAAGAAACAGTTGTAAAGAGTTGTATTGAATTTGTTAAGGAAGTGGGTTGTTTTTAAACGAACTTTGCAGTTGGTATATCAGGCCGTCTGAAAAATATGTGATCGGGCATTTTTGCGTATGAAAATATTTGGAAAGACTGCATAGAAATTTTTACTTTTTCCCTTGAATTTGTCGCAAACAACCCAAATCTACCCGCCATTACGGCAGGCTTTCTACTAAGTGTGCCGCTATTTTCAAGCAAACCGTGTCTGTCATGTCCGACAGACAATTGTTTTCAATCTATTTATTTATCGGAGCATTAAGACATGACCATCCGCCCTTTACACGACCGCGTAGTCGTCAAACGCTTAGAAGCTGAAGAAAAAACCGCCTCCGGCATCGTTTTGCCGGGTGCGGCTGCTGAAAAACCCGACATGGGCGAAGTAGTCGCCGTGGGTGCGGGCAAAATCGGTAAAGACGGCGCGCGCCGTCCGCTGGATGTCAAAGTCGGCGACAAAGTGATCTTCGGCAAATACAGCGGCCAAACTGTAAAAGCCGACGGCGAAGAGCTGTTGGTAATGCGTGAAGAAGACATCTTCGGTATCGTTGAATAATTGTTGAATTAAGTTTCAGAACCAAAGGCCGTCTGAATCAAACATGAAGTTTTCAGACGGCCTCGAACAGATTTTTAATATTGATTTGGAGAATTTAAATGGCAGCAAAAGACGTACAATTCGGCAATGAAGTTCGCCAAAAAATGGTAAACGGCGTCAATGTATTGGCAAACGCCGTACGCGTAACTTTGGGCCCTAAAGGCCGCAACGTGGTACTTGACCGCGCTTTCGGCGGCCCGCACATCACTAAAGACGGTGTGTCTGTTGCAAAAGAAATCGAATTGAAAGACAAATTCGAAAACATGGGCGCGCAAATGGTGAAAGAAGTTGCTTCTAAAACCAACGACGTAGCCGGCGACGGTACCACTACTGCAACCGTATTGGCGCAATCCATCGTTGCCGAAGGCATGAAATACGTTACCGCCGGCATGAACCCGACCGACCTGAAACGCGGTATCGATAAAGCCGTTGCCGCTTTGGTTGACGAGCTGAAAAACATCGCCAAGCCTTGCGATACTTCTAAAGAAATCGCCCAAGTCGGCTCTATTTCCGCCAACTCTGACGAACAAGTCGGCGCGATTATCGCCGAAGCGATGGAAAAAGTCGGCAAAGAAGGCGTGATTACCGTTGAAGACGGCAAATCTTTGGAAAACGAGCTGGACGTGGTTGAAGGTATGCAGTTCGACCGCGGCTACCTGTCTCCTTACTTCATCAACGACGCGGAAAAACAAATCGCAGCTTTGGACAATCCTTTTGTATTGTTGTTCGACAAAAAAATCAGCAACATCCGCGACTTGTTGCCTGTTTTGGAACAAGTAGCCAAAGCCAGCCGTCCGTTGTTGATTATCGCTGAAGACGTAGAAGGCGAAGCCTTGGCGACTTTGGTGGTGAACAACATCCGCGGTATTCTGAAAACCGTTGCCGTGAAAGCCCCTGGCTTCGGCGACCGCCGCAAAGCTATGTTGCAAGACATCGCCATCCTGACCGGCGGCGTGGTGATTTCCGAAGAAGTCGGCCTGTCTCTGGAAAAAGCGACTTTGGACGACTTGGGTCAAGCCAAACGCATCGAAATCGGTAAAGAAAACACCACCATCATCGACGGCTTCGGCGACGCAGCCCAAATCGAAGCGCGTGTTGCCGAAATCCGCCAACAAATCGAAACCGCGACCAGCGAATACGACAAAGAAAAACTGCAAGAGCGCGTGGCTAAATTGGCCGGCGGTGTGGCAGTGATCAAAGTCGGTGCTGCTACCGAAGTTGAAATGAAAGAGAAAAAAGACCGCGTGGAAGACGCGCTGCACGCTACCCGCGCAGCCGTTGAAGAAGGCGTGGTTGCCGGCGGCGGCGTAGCCCTGTTGGCGTGGTTGCCGGCGGCGGCGTAGCCCTGTTGCGTGCCCGTGCCGCTTTGGAAAACCTGCACACCGGCAATGCTGACCAAGACGCAGGCGTACAAATCGTATTGCGCGCCGTTGAGTCTCCGCTGCGCCAAATCGTTGCCAACGCAGGCGGCGAACCTAGCGTGGTTGTGAACAAAGTATTGGAAGGCAAAGGCAACTACGGTTACAACGCAGGCTCCGGCGAATACGGCGACATGATCGAAATGGGCGTACTCGACCCTGCCAAAGTAACCCGTTCTGCACTGCAACACGCCGCATCTATCGCCGGCCTGATGCTGACTACAGACTGCATGATCGCTGAAATCCCTGAAGAAAAACCTGCTATGCCTGATATGGGCGGCATGGGTGGTATGGGCGGCATGATGTAAGGCCGTCTGAAACCTTCAGACAAAAAGCAAAACCGCACGGCAATCAGCCGTGCGGTTTTTTATTTGCCAGTAGAAACGTGAGATGGTGAGGGGCATGCCATGATTTACAGAGAAATAAGGGCGGCCAGTTCCATTGAATCAGAAGCAATCAAATAAACTTCATTATAAAAAAGGCTGTCTGAAACTTTATTTTGTGTTTCAGACGGCCTGATTAATGATCTAAACCGTTACTTTTTGCCCGAACGGCTGTATCGGACAGCTTGAGACAAGATTTCTTCAATTTCTATCCACATAATGCCTCCTTACAGTAAACCAGGTTGACCTAAAGCCGGGTCGTTGGCTCGTGCCGCTTGGGCATCTTCGACAGTCAGTCCAAGGGCTTTGGCTACGCCTTCACCGTATGCCGGGTCGCAACGGTAGCAGTTGCGGATATGGCGGTATTTGATGAAGTCAGGCGCATCGTCCATGGCTGCGGCGGTGTTGTCGAACAAAGCCTGTTTCTGTGCGTCACTCATCAGATTGAACAAGGCGCGCGGTTGGCTGAAATAGTCATCATCGTCTTGGCGGTAGTCCCAGTGCGCCGCGTCGCCGTTGATTTTCAAAGGCGGTTCGGCAAAGTCGGGCTGTTGTTGCCATTGGCCGAAGCTGTTGGGTTCGTAGTGCGGCAGGCTGCCGTAGTTGCCGTCGGCACGGCCTTGTCCGTCACGCTGGTTGCTGTGAACAGGGCAACGTGGGCGGTTGACAGGGATTTGGCGGAAGTTTACGCCCAAGCGGTAGCGCTGCGCATCGGCGTAATTGAATAAACGGGCTTGCAGCATTTTGTCGGGGCTGGCGCCGATACCGGGAACGAGGTTGCTCGGTGCGAAGGCGGATTGTTCCACATCGGCGAAGAAGTTTTCGGGATTGCGGTTCAACTCAAATTCGCCCACTTCAATCAGCGGATAGTCTTTTTTCGGCCAAACTTTGGTCAGGTCGAAGGGATAATACGCCACTTTTTCCGCATCGGCTTCAGGCATGACTTGGATGTACATCGTCCATTTTGGAAACTCGCCGCGTTCGATGGCTTCGTACAGGTCGCGCTGGTGGCTTTCTCGGTCGTTGGCGATGATTTTTGCTGCTTCTTCGTTGGTCAGGTTTTTAATGCCTTGCTGGCTGCGGAAATGGAATTTCACCCAAAAACGCTCGCCCGCTTCGTTCCAGAAGCTATATGTATGCGAACCGAAGCCGTGCATATGGCGGTAGCTGGCGGGGATGCCGCGGTCGCTCATGACGATGGTGACTTGGTGCAGGGCTTCGGGCAGCAGCGTCCAGAAGTCCCAGTTGTTCGTAGCGGAGCGCATATTGGTGCGCGGGTCGCGTTTGACGGCTTTGTTCAGGTCGGGGAATTTACGCGGGTCGCGCAGGAAGAACACGGGCGTGTTGTTGCCGACCATGTATTTTGTGATGTCGTGTGTTACGGTAAACGTACCGAACGCGCCTGAACCTTTGGCGTGCATACGGCGTTCGGGGATGACTTCGCGCACGAAGTCGGCGAGTTTTTCATTCAGCCACAAATCCTGCGCCAGCAGAGGGCCGCGTGGGCCTGCGGTCAGGCTGTTTTGATTGTCGGCAACGGGCGCGCCGTTGTTCATGGTCAGGTGGGTAACAGGGCATTTAGAGACGGTCATGATGATTTCCTTTGCAAAATGGTCAGTGATTTATAAAACGATTTGCCGAAAAGCATATTCGTAGCCGGTTTCTTGGTATTCATAAATTTCTTGTATCGACATTTGTTTTTCCTTTTACTTAAGCTATAAAAAGGACTATACAGAAAGGTTTTGACTATTGGAACTATGACTTCAATTTAATATTGTTATTATTAATTGAGATTTTATTTTTGTTAGATTTTTATTATCGAATAAACATGTTAAACAAAAAGGTCGTCTGAAACTGTTTTCAGACGACCTTTTTGTATCTCCGTTCGCATTAAAGCTTGCGCATCATCATCATGAAATATGCGCCGCCTATGAGCGTGGCCATCATTCCGGCGGGGACTTCGTAAGGGAACATTACCTGCCTGCCCAGCCAGTCGGCCGTCATCATAACCGATGCGCCGATGAGTGCGGCGGCGGCAAGTTGCTGTTTGGGCAGGCGTGCGCCGAGCATACGGGCCAGATGCGGCGCAAGCAGTCCGACGAAGCTCAAGGGGCCGATAAGCAGTGTGGATAAGGCGGTTAACGCTGCGCTTGAGACGATCAGCACCAGCCGTGCGAGGGAGACGTTGATGCCGACGGAGCGGGCGATTGTTGCGTTCAGGCTGAGCAGTCCGAGCCAGCGTTGCAGCGTGAGGATGAGGAGGAGCGAGGCGGCGGCGAGGAGGCCGACGGTAAGGGCGGATTCGGGCGTTGCCTGATAGGTTGAACCTGACATCCACAATAAAAGCAGTTGTACGCGGAAATCGCCGGTTGCCATCCAAATGCGGATGGCGGCATCGGCGAGTGCGGCCAGTGCCATGCCGGTAAGCAGGATTTTTTCGGGAGTAAATCCGTTTTTGCGGTTGAACAGCATCAACAGCCCCAAGGATACGAGAGCGGAAACGATACCTGTCAGCCAAAACCAGCCGCTGCCCGAGGTAATGCCGAACAGCATCACTACCGACATCGCGCCGAATGCCGTTCCAGAGCTGATGCCCAAGAGTTCGGGTCCCGCCATCGGGTTTTGTGTCAGCCTTTGCAGTATGACGCCGGTCAACGCGAGCATGGTGCCGGTGGCGGCGGCGAGCAGCACGCGCGGGTAGCGGAATACGAAATATTCCGGGTCTATGGTCAGGCGCAGGGTTTCGTCATAGCGTCCGACCGTAAACGCCAATACCGATACGGCGACGGTGATAAGCAGCAGAAAATGCAAGAGGCGCGGGACGTGCGGCGCGGCGGTTGAAATATCGGAGGTCGTCTGAAACGAAGGACGCGGAGGTGCTTTCGCCGTCAGCCACAACAAAAGCGGCGCGCCGACGAGGGCAGTTACAGCGCCGGCGGGCAGATCGGTGCCGCGGTAGTGTTTCAGCAGCATCAGGCCGTTGTCCGTCAGCATTAAAAGCAGTGCGCCGACGATGAAGGAACAAATCAGGCGCATGGACAGCGTGCGTACGCCCATTTGCCGCACCAGCGTCGCCGCCGCCAATCCGACAAAGCCCATCATGCCGACAAAGCCGACCACGCCCGCACTCAAAAATGCAGCAACCGCCAAAGACAGCAGACGGATTTTCTTCACCGGTATGCCTGCCGATTCCGCCTGTGTGTCGCCCAGGCTCATGATGTTTAACGGTTTGATTAAAAAGGCGGTAAGTATGGCGGCGACGGCAATCCGCCACAAAAGCCCCAACGTATCGCGCCAACTGTCCTGCACCAGGGAGCCGCTGCCCCACTGCATCACGCCGCGTGTCTCTTCGCTGAAAAACAGCATCACGATACCGGTGAGGGAACCCAGATACAGGCTGACCACCAAACCCGCCAGCACGACGCTGAGCGGTTGCAGGGCGCGCCGTGCCGACAGCCGCAATACCGCGCCCAAAGCCGCCGCTGCGCCAGCAAACGCCACGGCGGACGTGCCGTAGGCAAGGAAGGAAGGGGCGAATACGGTCGCCGCCACCAAAGCCGCCTGCGCGCCGCTGCTGACTGCCAGTGTACTGTCGGATGCGAGCGGATTGCGCATCAACTGCTGCATCAGCATGGTCGCCATCGCCGTACTGCCGCCCGCGAGCAGCGCCATCGCCATGCGGGGCAGGGTGTTGTTCTGCACCATCAGTGCATCCAAAGGCAGGCTGTCGGGACGGTCAAACAGCCGCAGCCACGGCAGCGTCCATTCCAGCTTCAATATCCAAAACGCCGTCAGCGCGCACGATATTGCCAACGCGGCGGCAAGGATAGGCAGGGGTCGTCTGAAAATCTTTACCATGCGGCTTCCTTTTGTGCGGACGGGTTTTCAGACGACATCGAACGCATCAGTTGCAAAGTGAAACGCTGCATGGACGGCAGTGCGCCGTAGCTCCACGACGGCTCGAAGATGCGGCGGTTTGCAGGGCGGTAGAACGGCAGGCGTTGCCAAAGCGCGCTTTTTTCGAGCGTTGCACGTGTATTTTGAGGATGCGGTTTGACGATGATTAGCAGCGTGTCCGGTGGCAGCTTTGCCAAATCTAAAAGCGTGATGTTTTCGAAACCCCATTCGTTGCTTTTGCCCATCCAGGCATTGTTCAGCCCCAATTTGTCGAACACGGCCTGAAACAGCGAAGTCTTGCCGTAAATCCGCAAATGCCGCCCGTCGACAAACTGCACCACCGCAAACGGGCGGCCGCGATATGCCGAAAGCGCGGGTTTGGCGCGGGCAAACAGGTTTTCCGTACCGGCAATCAGCTTTTCGGCAGCGGCAGGGTCGCCGATGATTTTACCCAGCCTGCGCGTGGCTTCGACCGTGTGGGCATATTCGATGCCTTTTGCCGTGCCGAAATCCACTTCGCGTACCGGGGCGATTTTTTCAAACTGGGACTTGGCGGCGGCATACCAGGAAGATTGCACGAAAAAATCAGGCTTTATCTGATACAGCCGCTCCAAATTCGGCTGGAAGCGCAGCCCCGCTTCCTTGACGGCAGCGGGCAGCGGCGGATGGTTCACCCAGGTATCGTACACGCGGCGGTCGGCAACGCTGACGGGCGGATGCCCCATCGCCGTCAGTGTTTCGGCGACCGTCCAGTCCGAAGTCGCCACGCGCGGTGCGGCGGGTGCAGGCAGGGAAAACAGGAGGGCAGCGGTAAAAAACAGCCGTGCGGCAAGGCGGGGAATGTCGTCTGAAAAGCGGTGGGACATGAGCTTGGAAGGTCTTTCGGTTTTTGAATAAAGGGTCGTCTGAAACATATCGGATACAGGTATTCCACAATGGTCTGCGATGTCATCCGGTTTGGATTCGGGCGGCGGATTTTATGGTCGGAACTTATGTGGCGGGACGGTTTGCCTGCGTCAAGGCAATGCCACGGGGCAGCCGTTTTCAGGATGGGCGATGATGTTCATATCGACGCTGTAAATGTCTTTCAACACTTCTGCGGTCATAATGTCGGCGGGTTTTCCCGTTTTTAATAGCCGTCCCTGTTTGAGCGCGACCAGTTCATCGCAATACTGCGCCGCCAGATTAATGTCGTGGATGACGATGATAACGCCCAAACCCAAATTGCGAGACAGCTTGCGCACCAGTGCCATCACGTCGATTTGGTGGGCGATGTCCAAAGCGGCAAGCGGTTCGTCCAGCAGCAAAAAGCGGCTTTGCTGCGCCAGGCACATCGCCAGCCAGACGCGCGAACGTTCGCCGCCCGACAGCGTATCGACGATTTGATCGGCAAATTTTTCCGTATGCGTCAGCCGCAACGCCTGTTCCACCGCCTGTCTGTCCGCATCGTTCGTGCGCCCTAAAAGCCCGCTCCAGGCATAACGCCCCATCATAACCAGCTCGCGCGCGGTCAGCGCGGTAGCGGCGGGCAGTTGCTGCGGAAGATAGGCGACTTCTTTGGCGTATGCGCGGGCGGAATAGGCGCGTATTTCTTTGTCGTTCAGCAATATCCTGCCGCCTGCGGGTTCATGCTGGCGGGTGAGCAGTTTCAACAGCGTGGACTTGCCCGAGCCGTTATGACCGATGAGGCCGTACACGCGGTTAGGGGAAAAGTTGACGCTGATGTCGTGCAGCAGCGAGCGGCCGGGTATGGCGAAGGTGGCGTTTTGGATTTGGAACACGTTTCAGACGACCTTTTAGTGGGTTTGACGTTATTCGGAGAAAGCGGCGGCGCAGCAAAATCTATTGCCCGTTGTCGGTGCCAATGCCGCAAAGGCGGAGTTTTACGGCGGTTGTCCGAAAGCGTAGGGCAAAGTCGGACGCCCCAGGCTCCAAGGTCGTCTGAAAACGTTTCAGACGACCTTTGGACCGTTGGAGGCCGTTTGCCGCCCGTCCATTAAAAATCGACCGAAGCCGACAGGGTGAAGCTGCGCGGTGCGCCGGCGTTCAGGTAGCCGCTGTTAGGGTATCCGCCGACGGATGCCCAGTATTTCTTGTTGGCAACATTATCGAGGCGGGCGCGGAAGGTGGCTTCGTGCCTGCCGATTTGGGTGTGGTAGCGCGCGCCGATGTCGAAGCGCGTCCAGCCGCCGACTTTAAGCGTGTTGGCCGCATCGGCATAGGAAGAACCGGTGTAAACCATGCGTCCGTCAAATGCTAAACCTTGCACTTTCGGCACTTCCCATTCCAAGCCAATGTTGGCTTGGGTTTTAGCCGCGCCGATGGTGCGTTTGCCGTCAGTTAAAGATGAGCCGGTAGATTTCTGCTTGGCATCGAGCAGGGTAATGCCGCCCAAGAGCCTCACACCTTGTGCGACTTCCCCGTAAACGGTGATTTCCGCGCCCCGGTGGCGGTCTTTGCCTTCGGAGGTGAAGCGGGCGGTGTTGCCGCTTTCGGCAACGTAAAGCGAACGCGGTTTGTCGGTGTGAAACAGGGCCAATCCCGCGCCGAAGCCGTTGGCTTCAAATTTCGTGCCGATTTCTTTTTGTTTGGAAACATAGGGTTTGAGCGATTCGCCGGTATTGCTGACGGCGTAGACCCGGCCGTTGATGGAGGCAGTCGAGCCTGCAGTCGCGCCTTGTCCCAGGCTTTCGATGTAGTTGCCGTACACCGACCAATTCGGCGTGATGCGGTACACCGCGCCGGCGGCGGGACTGAGGCGCGATTTTTTGTAATTTTCGGTTTGCGCGCCTGTATTATAGGCGTAAGCCTTGTTATGCACCTGCTGCCAGCGCGCACCGAGCATGAATTGCAGGCGTTTGTCCCAAAGGCTGAAGGTGTCACCCAAGGCGAAGCTGGTCAGGCGTGTTTTGCCGGTAACAGCAGGATTGCCCATGTCGTTGCCCGAATACAGCGGGTTGGCGGCTGCGGGTTGCGGATAGCGGGACGGGTTGTAGAGGTTGGTCGTATATTGGTTGCCCCAATCCATGATGTAAGCGTTTTTGCGCGAGGATTGGAACCGGTTGGCGGCGGCGGTCCATTCGTGCTCTACCGCGCCCGTATTGAATTTGCCGCGCAAACCGATTTCGCCCGTGTCGATTTTATCCTTACGCGCGTTGTCGAAGCGGTAAATCGATCCGTCGCCGTTGACATTGCCGACAGTTAGGTTTGCCAGAGAATTGTTTTCCTTGCTGCGGCGGAAGCCGTAGGCGGCGTAGGCAGTCAGGTTGTCGTTGAAATCGTATTCGCCGCGCATTGTGCCGAACCAGTCGCGCTCGTTGGAATACGTCCAAGGCTGCGCCCAGTTGGACGAGGCATCAGGCGCGGCCGGCACGGCGGTCAGGCCTGACAGGGTAACATTGGTACGCGTGGCTTTGAGCTTGTTGTCCTGCCAGCCCAAATCGGCGGACAGGCGGGCATTTTCATTGCGCCAGTCTAGGCCGACATTGACCAGGCTGAGTTTGGACTTTTCGTCATCTATTGCGGTTTTGCCGTTATGGTGCGCCGCATTGACGCGCACGCCGAATTCCTGATTTTGTCCGAAACGGCGCGCCACGTCCGTCGCCAAACCACCGCGTTTTCCCGCGCCGTAATTGGCAGTCAGTCGGTTCAATCCTTCATTGGACGCGCGTTTGGGTAATACGGATACTGTGCCGCCGATATTGTTGCCGCCCGGCGCCATGCCGTTTAAGAAGGCGGATGCGCCGCGCTGGACTTCCACGCGTTCGAAAAGCTCGGTGGCGATGTATTGGCGCGGCAGGATGCCGTAAAGGCCGTTGTACATGGTATCGTCCGATTCGGCGGCAAAGCCGCGTATGAAATACGCTTCCTGAAAATTGCCGTAACCGCGCGCAACGCGGACGGTCGGGTCGTTTTGCAGTACGTCGCCGACGCTGCGCGCATGTTTGTCCTGAATCAGCCTATTGGTGTAAGCAGTATTGGAGAACGGCGATTCTAGGTTTTTTTTATTGCCCAAAATACCCACGCGGCTGCCGCGCGCCACCTGTCCGCCTTTAAATGCAGGAATCAAACCGCCCTTGGATGCGTCCGCGCTGGCGGTTACGGTGATGGTTTCGAGTTCGGCGATTTCTCGGTCTTGGGGTTCGTCTGAGGCAAATGCCGCCGAAACGGCAAGGAGGGAGAGGTTGAGGATGCTGAGTCTGGAAGCGGGCTTAGTCATTTGTATTTTCTTTCAAAAGTCGATCGTAACGGTTAATTTTAAAAGAAAATTAATTTCATTTCAAAAAAAATAAATAAATGACAAAAGGTCGTCTGAAACTGTTTTCAGACGACCTTTTGACTGAATGGCTATCAACTTTACCGTTTACGCCGCATCGTACAAACCGCGAACCACCCTGCCGATGGTGACAATGCCTTTTTCCAGCGTTTCCGCGTCCTGCGCAATGCTCATGCGGATGCACTCATGCGCGTGCGGATAGTCTTGCGTATCGATGCCGACAAAGAAATGCTCGCCCGGAATAATCAGCGTGCCTTCGGCTTTGAGCATTTCGTACAGAGTTTGCGACGAAACGGGCAGGTTTTCAAACCAAAGCCACAAGAAAATCGCACCTTCAGGCTTGTGGATTTTCAACGGATATGCGTCCAGCCGCGCCATTTCGCCGTCGGTCAGCACGTTGCCGGTCGGGTTGGTCGGACGCGAACAGCAAATCGCGCCGATTTTGCCTGCTTTGAGTTCGGGCGGGCTTTCCAGCGCGTCAAAGTCCACGCGGTATTTGAAGAAGCCTGCTTCGCCTTAAAAAAGGCCGTCTGAAACTTTATTTTGCGTTTCAGACGGCCTGATTTTTAGTCAAAACAAGGGATTATTTATCCAGTTTGGCTTTGCGTTCTTCCAACCAATGTTCCAAGTAGTGGATGCTGACGCCGCCTTTTTGGAAGCCTGGGTCGCTGAACAAATCACGGTGCAGCAGCGTATTGGTTTTGATGCCGGTAATCGCCAGTTCGGCAAGGGCTACGCGCATTTTTGCCATGGCTTGTTCGCGGTCTTTACCGACGACACAGATTTTGCCGATCAGGCTGTCGTAGTAAGGAGGGATGCGGTAGCCTTGGTAAATATGGCTGTCGACGCGGACGCCGAAGCCGCCGGGCAGGTGGCAGCTTTCAATCAGGCCCGGACTTGGAATGAAGTTGTACGGGTCTTCGGCGTTGATACGGCACTCAAACGCGTGGCCTTCGACTTGAATGTCTTCCTGTTTGTATTGCAAAGGCAGGCCGGATGCGATGCGCAATTGCTCTTGGACGATGTCCACGCCGGTGATGAGTTCGGTAACCGGATGCTCAACCTGAACGCGTGTGTTCATCTCGATAAAGAAGAATTCGCCGTCTTCGTACAGGAATTCAAACGTACCTGCGCCACGATAGCCGATGCGTTTGCAAGCGTCGGCACAGGCGTTGCCGATTTTGGCGCGTTCTTCTTCAGTGATGAACGGGGCCGGTGCTTCCTCGATGACTTTTTGGTGGCGGCGCTGCATGGAGCAGTCGCGCTCGGCGAGGTAGATGGCGTTGCCGTGTTCATCGGCAATCACTTGGATTTCGACGTGGCGCGGACGCTGCAGATAGCGTTCCATGTAAACCATCGGGTTGCCGAATGCCGCGCCTGCTTCGGCTTTGGTCATTTCGACAGACTGGAGGAGGTCTTCTTTTTTCTCGACGACGCGCATACCGCGACCGCCGCCGCCGCCGGAGGCTTTGATAATGACGGGATAACCGACTTTATCGGCGATTTTGAGGATTTCTTCGCCATCGTCCGGCAATGCGCCGTCAGAACCGGGAACGCAAGGCACGCCGGCTTCGATCATGGCGTGTTTGGCGGATACTTTGTCGCCCATCAGACGGATGGTGTCGGCTTTAGGGCCGATGAAGACAAAGCCGGATTGTTCGACTTGTTCGGCAAAATTGGCGTTTTCGGCGAGGAAGCCGTAGCCGGGGTGGATGCCGTCGGCTTCGGTTACTTCGGCAGCAGCAATGAGGGCCGGGATGTTGAGGTAGCTTTGTGCGGATGCGGCAGGGCCGATGCACACGGATTCGTCGGCGAGTTTGACGTGCAGGCTGTCTTTGTCGGCTTCGGAATGGACGGCGACGGTGGCGATACCCATTTCACGGCAGGCACGCAGGACGCGCAGGGCGATTTCGCCCCGGTTGGCGATCAATACTTTTTTCAGCATGATAATCTTTCCGGATGGTTCAGACGGCCTCAGCGGCCGCCTAATGCGTTGCGGATTTTTTGGTCGGTTTTGTATTGGCTCAAGGAGTAAACCGACCACATGGCTGCCGGTATCCAGCCAACCAGCGTACATTGCAGAATCAGACAGATGATGCCTGCAAACGGACGGCCGATGGTGAAAAACTGCAACCATGGCAAGAAAATAGCCAAAATCAGACGCATGGTTTGTCCTTAATGAACAGAAAAAGGAATTTCAGACGGCCTTAAAGATAAAGGCCGTCTGAAAAAACGGATTATTCAATGATGAAGAGCGGCTCGCCGTATTCGACCGGAGTACCGTTTTCAACCAGAATTTCTTTAACGACACCGGATTTCTCGGCTTCGATTTCGTTCATCAGCTTCATGGCTTCGATGATGCACAAAGTATCGCCTGCTTTGACTTGTTGGCCGACTTCGACGAAAGCGGCGGCGTTCGGGCCGGGAGCGCGATAGAACGTACCGACCATAGGCGATTTTTGCGCGTTGGACAAATCGCGAGCGGCAGGGGCGGCGGCTGGAGCGGCTGCGGCTGGAGCAGCAGCAACAGGGGCGGCAACCGGAGCGGCTGCGGCAGGTGCCGGAGCAGCATAAATAGGAGCTGCGGCGGCAGTGGTACGCGTAATGCGGACTTTTTCTTCGCCTTCGGTAACTTCAATTTCTGCAATGCCTGATTCTTCGACCAAATCAATCAGTTTTTTTAATTTACGCAAATCCATTGCTTTTCCTTTTTAGCGCGGCATAAAGTGCATATTGGGTATACGCCGCTGTGGTTTTAGATGATTTCCTGAGACGTCGGAAGGTAGGTTTGCCATCCGGCGTTTAAATAATGTCGGAACAGGGCGGAGCCTGAGAAATGAATCTGGTTATTTTCCCGAACTTGTCGGTAAATGTCCAGTAAAAGATAGAAAAAAGGCGTTTTTCGGCGAAAAAAGAAAGGAACGCTGATTTTTGTTAAAAAGTGATTTTTTCAAGAGCGTTTATTCTAATTTATTGGTTTTTCGACAAAACATGCCGTCTGAAAACCAACTTTGCGCGTATAATGGCGCCTGTTTTTTTAAAGTATGCGCGACAATGGATATTTCCGATTTTGATTTTGAATTGCCCGAAAAACTGATTGCCCAGCATCCTCCGGAAGTGCGCGGCAGCAGCAGGCTTCTGGTTGCCTTGCCGACATTGCCGATTGAAGACAAACATTTCGGCGATTTACCCGATTATGTCGCACCGGGCGATGTGCTGGTGTTTAACAATACCAAAGTGATGAAGGCACGCCTGTTCGGCCAAAAAGCCAGCGGCGGCAAAATCGAAGCCCTGATTGAGCGGGTATTGGACGCGCATACCGCATTGGCGCATATCCGCTCGTCCAAATCGCCGAAACCGGGTACAGAATTGATTTTTGAAGGCGATATCCGTACCGTCATGATGGAGCGCGCGGAGGAATTGTTTTGCTTGAAATTTGAAGGCGAGCAAACCGTTTACGAACTTTTAGAGCAAAACGGCCATCTGCCCTTGCCGCCTTATATCGAACGCGCGGCCGATGATGAAGACGACAGCCGCTATCAGACCGTGTACGCCAAATATCAAGGCGCAGTGGCCGCGCCGACGGCAGGTTTGCACTTTACTGATGAATTGTTGGGCCGTCTGAAAGCCAAAGGCGTAGAAACCGCGGAAGTAACCTTGCACGTCGGTGCCGGAACATTCCAACCTGTGCGCGTCGATAAAATTGAAGAACACAAAATGCACAGCGAGTGGTTTGACGTACCGGCCGAGACCGTTGCCGCCGTTGAAGCCGCCAAAGCGCGCGGCAATAAAGTGTGGGCAGTGGGCACAACCTCCATGCGCGCCTTATTTTGGGGAAAGCGGAATAAATTTGAAGCGGATTGGAGCGTTTTAAACTGGTTATTTGGGTTGTCCCGACTCCGAATCAGTTGGAACGCTCTATTAAAACACGCGAAGTTGTTGGGATTTGAGTTGTAAGAAATAAAGTACAAAAACAAAAAGGCCGTCTGAAAATCGTTTTTCAGACGACCTTTTATCTTTCCATGCTTAGGCGTCGATGTTTTGTGCCAGCAGGGCGTTGTTTTCGATGAAGGCGCGGCGCGGTTCGACTTCGTCGCCCATCAGGGTGACGAACACTTCGTCAGCGGCGATGGCGTCTTCGATGCGGACTTTCAGGAGGCGGCGGACGGTAGGATCCATCGTGGTTTCCCAAAGTTGTTCCGGGTTCATCTCGCCCAAGCCTTTGTATCGTTGGATGGACATGCCTTTTTGGGCAACGCTCATCAAAATGTCCAAAGCGGCTTCAAAGCTGTCGATATCGTATTCGTTGTCGCCTTTGTAGAGCTTCGCCCCTTTACCGACCATGCCTTTGAGTGCGGCGGCGGTTTGGGTAAGGGTTTGATAGGCTTTGCTGTTGAGGAACTTAGGCTCGAGGTAGCTCACCATCACATTGCCGTGCAGTTTGCGTGTGATTTTGATGAACTGGTGTCCTTCGTGGCCTTCGATGCGTTCGAGCGCGACTTCTTTTTCGTCCAAGAGGCCGCTCAATTCGGCAACGGCGCGGTCTGCGCTTTCTGCCGTGCTGAGGTCGACCGGCGAAGCGTGCAGCATGGCATGCAGGACGAGTTCGTCAATGATGCGGCTTTCTTGCTCGATGACGGTTTTGGCCAACAGGAATTGTTTGGCGGTATTGGCAAGCTCT
>QWCL01000508.1_pt1 | contig 18100 bp, 15 predicted proteins | sample 1972551 | NCBI WGS metagenome assembly QWCL01 (sample SAMN09866709, study PRJNA288562) | Human oral metagenome isolate term2_saliva, whole genome shotgun sequencing... | isolation source: mouth | host: Homo sapiens | place: USA: California
GTGTGGATAAGAATACCACTTTATTAGTTTCTTTTGCCAACCGATGAAGTAACTGCAACATTTCTACTTTCGATGGGAAGTCTAAGAACGATGTAGGCTCGTCTAACAATATAACGGGAGTTTGCTGTGCAAGTGCTTTCGCTATCATTACCTTCTGTCGTTCGCCGTCCGACAGTGTTTGTATCATTCTGTTTTTTAAGTGTTCTATGCCTACCATCTCTATAGCCTCAGCCACAATTGTTTGGTCGCTGGTATTAAGTTTACCCCAAAAGCCAGTGTACGGCATACGTCCCATTCCTACCATTTCTGTAACACTAAGGTTTTGTACATCGCTTTTGTAAGTAAGCACAATGCTTATATATTTAGCTCGTTCGCGTTGCGAAAGCATATTAATGTCGTGCCCATCGAGCAGTAGTCGCCCACTAAGTTTAGGCAGAAATCCTGTTAGTGTTTTTAGCAATGTTGATTTCCCAATTCCGTTTGAGCCTATTAAACAAGTAAGTTCTCCACTTTTAATCTCTACGTTTATATTAGAAACTACGGGTGGAAAGCCTTTATAGCCAACCGATAATTGTTCGAGTGTTATGTTCATTGGTTTACGATTTGTTTGTATTGAGTTTGTTTACTCGTTTAAAATACTGTGCAATTTGGCTATCTTCTCTTTTCTGTCAATAGAGTATATATTTTGTTTCTCGTCTACATATATGAACAGCAGATAAGCTTTCTCGAGCAACATATTTCGTAATGGGTTTGTTTTGTAGCTGCCCTCAGCATACAGAAGTTCTGCCAGCATTTCTAAACGGTCTATCCTCTCGTTGTTGTTCCATTCGTTTGCAGCATACTCCATAAGTTCGTCTACACTCATATTGCGTAGCAGTGTGTAATCGCCAACATACTGTCGGTATAAGTCTTTCAAACTGTCGTCGCGCTCGTCTTCCTTTTTCTTCATCATTGTGGCAAGTGCGGCTGCAAACTCTTCTATCAATCGAATGAAATAATCTTGTCGTATCATTATTCTATTATAAAACGAAGATAAATTGTTAAACCGCAGCAAAGGTAATAAAAGTTTTAAGAACAGCATATAGTGCTTGTGCTTTTATGGATAAACTTGTATAGAAAGATGAACGAAGAGCTATTTTGGAATATCTCATCGCTCTACAGTGTGGTTATTATGTGCTATAAGATTATATTTCTACATTAATGTTACCAGAATAGCATTTAAAACAACTATCTTTGTAGCGATTAATGGAATTATTAACAGAATAAATTAGATTTTTAGGATATCGCTTATGAATGCAATTATAGCTATTATACCAATTGTATTGCTTTTTGTTCTGATGTTAGGAATAAAGATGGCAGGACACAAGAGTGCACTAATTACTTTGCTTGTTACCATAGCTTTAGCTTTGTTTGTTGCTCCAGCTATGGGTTTCGTACCATCAAGCTTTACTACTATAGGTGTAGGTTGGGCTGTTATAGAAGGTGTGCTGAAAGCAGTGTTCCCAATTCTGATTATAATATTAATGGCAATTTTTAGCTATAATGTGCTGGTGGAAAGCAAAGATATAGAAGTTATTAAAAACCAGTTTATATCTTTCTCAAACGATAAGGGTGTAATGGTACTTATGTTGGTGTGGGGCTTTGGCGGATTGCTTGAAGGTATGGCTGGTTTTGGAACAGCAGTTGCAATTCCTGCCGCCATTCTCATTTCGTTAGGTTATAAGCCAATGTTTTCGGCTTTGGTATCGCTTATTGCCAACAGTGTTCCAACGGGGTTTGGTGCTGTGGGTGTGCCTGTAATAACACTTTCTAACGAGGTGGCAGCAGGTGGTGTAGCATCGCCCGAACTTATTCGCGAAATTTCTACCTATTGCGTAGTGCAGCTTTCGCCACTATTTGTTATATTACCTTTTATTATTCTAACGCTCACCAATAGAAGTAGTAGTGCCATTGGTCGCAATCTGCTTATAGCGTTGTGGGTAGGTGGAATTTCGTTAACAACACAATATGTAGTGGCTATGTTTCTTGGTGCAGAAACGCCAGCCATTATAGGTAGTGTGGCAGCCATAGTTGCTTTAGTGCTTTACAACAGACTGTTTGCACCGAAAAAAGATAATGCAAATGCAAAACACTATACGGTTGGCGAAACCTTACGTGCGTGGAGTGTTTACGGTTTCATTTTGTTGTTCATTCTCTTGTCTGGACCATTATTTCCCAGCATTAATGGCTTTTTAAAGTCGCACCTTGTATCGCACGTGTCTTTACCCATTTATGCCGATAGAACAACTTTCAACTTTGGCTGGATTAGCAATGCAGGAATAATGTTGTTTATGGGAACAGTGTTAGGTGGCTTTGTGCAAGGTGTATCGCCCAAACAACTACTGGTGCTTCTGGCTCGTACCACAGTAAACTTGCGCAAAACAGCAATAACCATTGTTAGCTTAGTTGCGTTAGCTTCGGTAATGAACTATGCTGGAATGATAGTAGTAATAGCTTCGGCTCTTGCAACTGTTACGGGGCAACTCTACCCTGTGTTTGCACCCCTTATTGGAGCAGTAGGAACATTTGTAACGGGTAGCGACACATCGTCGAACATTTTGTTTGCTAAACTACAGGCTAACGTAGCTCATCAGCTAAACTATAGTAACTCCAACTGGCTTGTGGCAGCAAATACGACAGGTGCTACTGGTGGAAAAATAATTTCGCCACAGAGCATAGCCATTGCCACTGCAGCCTGCGATATGCAAGGGCGCGATGGCGAGATATTGAAAGCTGCCATTCCGTATGCTGTTCTATATATTGCCGTGGGAGGACTAATGGTACTACTGGCAGTTTAACCCAAAACAGAGTATAAAACCGCAACGCCATTATAGTGTAGTTTATACTATTTGTTCTAGCCTTTTTTAGTTGTATTGCAGCCATCTTGCTTGCCTGTTTAACCAAACGTAGCAGGCTGCACCTTCGTTATAAGGTTGATTAATTAGCTTAACAACAAAACAAAATATATTAAAACTATAATGGCTAGTTTTAGTTTAATATACCATACTCTATTTGGTTTCTAATTTCTTAATAGAGTATGACATATAACACATGTTGCGCCATAAAATGAGATGCTTTGCGATGTGATGTCATATCTCTTAGTTTCAGACGTCTGAAACACTCGTGGCAGACGTCTGAAACTAACATGGCAGACGTCTGAAACTTGTGCGATATATATCTAAAACTTTTATGCCATTTGTTTCGTAATGAACTTTCATATTCCACACCACGCATAAGAATGTGTAATTGCTTGCTAATCTGCTAACAAATACGTACCTTTGCACGCTGAATAAACAAGGAAAGAAGTTAATGAAAAGACTCTATATAGAGACATACGGCTGCCAAATGAATGTGGCAGACTCAGAAGTGGTTGCTTCTGTAATGAAGATGGCAGGATACGATGTGTGCGAAGACGAAAGTCAAGCAGACGCAATTTTTATAAACACTTGTTCCATACGAGAGAACGCAGAAAACAAAATATACAACCGTTTAGAAACACTCTACGCAGAGAAACGAAAGGGACGCGAGGTTATTCTTGGCGTATTAGGCTGCGCATTGGTGGCAACAGAGTATCGGGCTTTGTTAGCATTATGCGTGGTTGTAACAATTTTTGCCACTATTGCATTGTGCCATTTACACGAGGCAGAGAACGCTCGCGCGACGTGGAAAGCATATTGCGCGAGGTGAAAGACTTGCACGACAGAGGTTTTAAAGAGGTTACATTGTTAGGTCAGAATGTAAACTCTTACGGACTACTGCCAAACGGCAAACGCCCAGAAAACGGAACATCGTTTGCAGAGTTGTTGCGAAAAGTGGCACAAAGCGTGCCCGATATGCGTGTGCGTTTTTCAACTTCCAATCCAGAAGATATGACGGAAGATATTTTGCACGCAGTAGCCGATGAACCCAATCTCTGCAAACATATTCATTTCCCTGCACAAAGCGGAAGTAACACAGTGCTGAAGAATATGAACCGCAAATATACTCGTGAAGATTATTTAGAGAAGGTTGCTGCTATTCGCCGTATAATTCCAAATTGCGGATTAACAACCGATATATTTGTGGGCTATCACAACGAAACGTTAGACGACCAAGAATTAACACTATCGTTGGTTCGTGAATGTCAGTTCGACTCAGCCTTTATGTTTAAATATTCGGAACGACCGGGCACATACGCTGCAAAGCACTTACCCGACAACATATCGGAAGAGGAAAAAGTGCGCCGATTGAATGAACTAATAAAGCTTCAAACCGAAATATCGGCAGCACAGAATAAGAAAGACGAAGGCAAAGAGTTTGATGTGCTGATAGAACGTTTCAGCAAACGCAGTCGCGAACAACTTATGGGTCGCACCGAACAAAATAAAGCAGTAATTATTCCACGTGGTAAACACCACATAGGGCAAACAGTGCGTGTGCGTATAACAGGTTCTAGCTCGGCAACACTTATTGGCGAAGTAGTAGAATGAGATGGTATAAACCTAACAATGGTAAGTTATGAAAGAATTTCTCCAAATATTACGCAGATTCGTTCCACCTTATAAAAAGTATTTAGTGTGGTCGGTGGTATTCAACATTCTATCTGCCATTCTAAATATCTTCTCGTTTGCAGCACTCATTCCATTACTTCAAATACTGTTTAAAGTAGACACAGGAGCAAAGGCAACACAAGTAATGGCATTGAGCGATGGTTCGCTGAAAGATGTTTTAGCAAACAACGCCAACTATTATACACAACTATTTATTTCAGATTGCGGACCAACAACAACGCTACTAATTATAGGACTGATAATGGGGTTTATGACTTTTCTGAAAACAGGAGCTTACTTCTTATCGTCAGCCTCAATCATACCAGTAAGAACAGGCGTAGTTTGTGATATACGCAATCAGCTATATCAAAAAATAACATCGCTTTCGCTCAGTTTTTTCAGCGAAGAACGTAAAGGAGATATTATAGCACGTATGAGCGGCGATGTACAAGAAGTAGACTCTTCTGTTATGTCATCACTCGATTTGTTGTTTAAGAACCCAATTCTCGTTTTGATATATTTCATAACGCTGATGTTTATTTCATGGCAACTCACAATATTTACACTTCTCTTTGTACCACTCTTTGCTTCGCTGATGGGAATAGTAGGACGAAAGCTGAAACAAGGTAGTATTACAGCACAGGCTCTTTGGAGCGACACAATGAGTCAAGTGGAAGAAACACTGGGCGGATTACGCATTATTAAAGCTTTCTGTGCAGAAGCCATAATGAATCAGAGGTTTCAGAAAGTAAACTCTATGTATCGCAACGATATAATGCGTGTGAACATTCGACAACAAATGGCACACCCTATGAGCGAATTTCTTGGTACTATAATGATAATTGTTGTACTATGGTTTGGCGGTACATTAGTATTGGGGAAATATCCAGTAATAAGTGGTCCTACCTTTATTTATTATCTAGTCATTTTATATAGCATTCTTAATCCGCTAAAAGAAATATCCAAAGCAGGCTATAGCATAGCAAAGGGATTGGCTTCGATGGAGCGAATCGACAAGATATTGATGGCAGAAAACAATATTAAAGAAGTGGAACAACCCAAGCATATTGAGGCTTTCAACCACCAAATAGAGTTCCGCAACGTTAGTTTCGCATACGATACGATGGTAAAAGAAAATGGAACAACCGAACCTAAATGGGTGTTACGTAACATAAACCTTATTATTCCGAAAGGCAAGACTATAGCACTGGTTGGACAAAGTGGAAGTGGAAAGTCTACATTGCTCGACCTTATTCCTCGCTATTACGATGTGCAAGAAGGCGAAATACTTATAGATGGTATTAATATTAAAGAACTATCAATACACGATTTACGTCATCTTATAGGTAATGTAAATCAAGAAGCTATTCTTTTTAACGATACATTCAAAAACAACATAACCTTTGGCGTATCGGCAGACAACACTAAGGTTATTGAAGCAGCAAAGATAGCTAATGCGCACGACTTTATTTCTCAAACCGAAAAGGGTTACGAAACAAACATTGGCGACCGTGGCGGTAGATTGTCTGGCGGACAACGACAACGTGTTAGTATTGCCCGTGCAATCTTAAAGAACCCTCCTATTCTTATTCTTGATGAGGCTACTTCTGCTCTCGATACAGAAAGCGAACGCTTAGTACAAGATGCTCTTTACAAATTAATGAAGACACGTACGACAATTGCTGTTGCACACCGCCTTTCCACCATTAAGAACTCTGACGAAATATGCGTTATGCACGAAGGCGAAATAGTGGAAAGAGGAACGCACGAAGAGTTAATGCTGCTCAATGGATATTACAAGAAGCTGCACGATATGCAAGAAATATAATTCAATGATAGCATTAAATAAAAACAATATAGTATTTAAGGCATTGCAACCAATGTTTGCTGTGGTAGCTAATATACTATTAGCTTACATTGTTTATTTTGTAGCTCGCGTGGCTTATTTGTTAGAAAACTATTCGTTATTTAAAGAAGGCTTAAGTTTTGAACATTTAATAAGAATGTTTCAGGGTGGTTTAATGTTCGACACTACAGCCATTGTGTATAGTAATGCTCTCTATATACTGTTAATGTTGTTTCCACTTTGGTTTAAAGAAACAAACACCTATCATCGCTTCTGTCGTTGGTTGTTTGTTATTGTAAATGCCATTGGCTTATTCTTAAATCTTTGCGATGCTGTTTACTTTCCATTTACATTGCGACGAACTACAACAAGCGTCTTCAGAGAGTTTGATAACGAGAACAATTTAGGAAGTATATTTGTTACCGAACTTGTAAATCATTGGTATTTTGTATTGGTCTTCGTTGTTGTGGTGTGGGGTATGTATAAACTTTATAGAATGCCCAAAAGCAATATATTCCACTTCAATACTCTCAAAAATAGATGGCAGTTTGTAGGAATAAACTTCCTATCTTTGGCATTTGCAACTGTATTTTGTGTGGGTGGAGCACGTGGCGGATTACAAAGTGGAGTGCGTCCAATTACAATTAGCAATGCCAACGAATATGTAAAACGTCCTATTGAATGTGCTTTGGTGCTGAATACTCCTTTTGCTTTAATGAGAACCATTGGTAAAAGCATATTTAAAGTGCCAAATACTTTCGCTTCACTTAATAATGCTGCAAAATATTTTACGCCTATTCATACTCCCAATGCAAATGTAAAAGCCAATAAAAAGAATGTTGTTATACTAATTGTAGAGAGCTTTGGACGCGAATATATTGGTGCTTATAATAAACAACTTGAAGGTGGACACTACAAAGGTTATACGCCAAACGTAGATAAGCTTATTAAAGAAAGTACAGTATTTGAATATTCGTATGCAAACGGACATAAAAGTATAGATGGAATGCCATCTTCGTTGTGTGGTATTCCAATGTTCATAGAACCTTTTATTCTAACTCCCGCATCAATGAACGATTACACTGGAATTCCAGGATATCTTTCTCGTTGGGGCTATCAAACAGCCTTTTTTCATGGTGCTAATCGTGGTTCTATGGGTTTTCTTGCTTTTGCCAATAAGATAGGTTTCCAAAAATATTATGGCAGACAGGATTATGCACAAGATAAACGCTTCGGAGGTGATGCTGATTTCGATGGAAATTGGGGCATCTGGGACGAACCTTTCTTGCAATATTATTGTGCAAAGATGAGCGAAATGAAGCAACCTTTTATGACAGCGCTGTTTACTGTTTCGAGTCATCACCCATTTGTAGTGCCAGATAAATACAAAGACAGCTTAAAAGAAGAACAGTTACCTATTCATAAATGTATTCGTTATACTGATATGGCTATCGGACGTTTCTTTGAAACTGCCCGAAAACAAGCTTGGTTTAAAAATACTATATTTATATTGGTAAGCGACCATACTAACCAAAGTAATCATCAACAATATAAAACTGATATTGGAGAATTTAGTGCGCCCTTTATTCTTTACGATTCATCGGGCGAAATAAAGCCTGGAATGCGTGCTGGTATAGCACAACAAATAGATATTATGCCTACTATATTTGGAATTTTAGGCTATAACAAACCCTACTTCTCTTTTGGTTGCGACCTTTTAAATACTCCTCCACAACAAACTTATGCACTAAACTACATCAACGGTGTGTATCAATACACAAAAAATGGCTACACAATGCAGTTTGATGGAAATAGGGTAACAGGCATTTATAGTTTGAAAGACTTGCTAATGCAGCACAATCTTCTGGGAAAAGTGCCTGAACAAGCACAAATGGAACAAGAACTAAAGGCTATTATTTACCAATATATGTACCGCATGGTAAATAACGAACTTAGATAAGTGCTGTATTTGATTAGAAAATTCCATAAACAACATGTCTTGTTGTAATAAAGAGACAACACTAAGTTATTATGAATATATAAGCTGATAAAGAAACCTTTATCGGCTTTATTTTTGTTTCCAATTCTTAGTGGATTAGTATTAGAACGTGATTTCTTAATATCTTTAACCCGTTTTACGTTTGCTAACCACTAAAATAAGTACAGCGACAATAATAAGCACAAAACCAATTACGATAGGAAACGTTATTGGTTCGCCAAAAATAAGTATTCCCACGCACATAGCCGTTAGAGGTTCGAATACTCCTAACACAGCTGCCATTGTACTGCTTATTTGTTTCAGCGAAATAATAAGCGTTATGTTACTTATTGCTGTAGGAATTAAACCTAACAGGAATAAATGGAGAAGTTGGCTATGCGTTTCTATAATATCTATATGTCCCATAGTGAAAGTGCCATATAAAGTAAGTATGAGCATAGCAAAAAAGAAAATATAGAATGTAAGTTTTAGCGATGGCATCTTACGAATACGCATTCGTGGGAATGTTACCATATAAACAGCATAAAGAAACCCTGAAGCAAGAAGTAAAAACAATCCGGTTACTCCCTTCATACTGCCACCACCATCGAGTATTCCTGAAAGGAAAAACACACCAGCAACTGCAATTGCAATAGAAATGGCTGTGGTTGCAGATAGTCGTTCGTGCAAAAATACCACTGAAAGCAAACATGTCCATACTGGATAAGAGAACAATAGCGTTGTAGCAATGCCACTTGCCATATAATTATACCCCTCTATAAGTGTGATAGACGATGCCGAATACATAAGAGAGAGAAACAATATGCGCAAGAAATCGCCAAAAGCAAGCCACATTCGGGTGCGATGAAACATAAGCATTCCCAACATTGCAAGACAACCAAAGGCATAACGATAAATTAAAACAGATGTAGAATGCATACCTGTAGAAAGCACAGGTATAGCAAATAGCGGAATTAGTCCAAATGTAATGCCTGATATGCTGGCATTTAAAAATCCTTTTATTGTAGCTGACATCTAACGATTTGTTTTTATAGAAATAAGGCTACAGTTGCCATAGTGTTCACAGCTTTTTTGTGTAGCACTAAGTTATCTTTATTCCTTGCAGATAGTAAAAATTCTATTCTTGGCTTATATTTTATACTAATATCTATCTATACGTAGTTTTAAACATACGAATATTTGGTAGAAAAAGCATAACAATATTGTGTCTTTGCCGCATTTTGTGTATGCAAAGTTACGAAGTTACTCTACAATAACCTTATTATATAGGGCATATTTTACTTTTATGGCAAAGAAAGTAAGTAAAAACAGAAGATATAAGAGTAAATAATAGAATTTATTAAAATAATATATTGTTATATCAAACCAATTAACTACATTTGCACTCGTATAATTTTGTTTGATAACGTATATGGCAGGTGCAGTCTTTATATTACGTATAAACAAACAGAACACAGAATGAAGATTAAAAATAAAATACTCTACGGAATTGCATACAGCTTCTGGTTCGTCCTATCGCTGTTGCCATTTCGTATTCTTTTTATATTGTCCGACTGTCTATATTTTATTGTTGCAAAGGTGGTGAAATACCGCCATAAGGTAATTAGGAAAAACCTTAGAGAAAGCTTTCCTGACAAAACAGATAAGGAATTGCGCAATATAGAAAAAGGATTTTACCATTGGTTTTGCGATTATCTTGTAGAAACCATTAAGCTAATGACAATGTCGCCTAACACACTTCGTAAAAGAATGAAATTTATGGGAATGGAAAAATTCAACGAAGTGCTGAAAAATGGTGGCTCATGTGCTGTGTATTTAGGGCACTATTGCAATTGGGAATGGATAACATCTATTCCTTATTGGATACCAAACAACGTGCAATGTTGCGAACTTTATCACCCTTTAGAGAATGAAACCATAGACAAACTATTTAAAGAGGTACGCGAAAAACAGAACGCTCTCTGTATTCCAATGCAAGAATCGTTACGAAAAATTATAAGCTTTAAACGCAATAGTAAGTCGATTGTTGTGGGATATATTGCAGACCAAACACCTCTTTGGTGGAATATACATCACTGGGTAGATTTTCTTCATCACGATACACCTGTGCTTACAGGTGCCGAACGTATAATTCGACATACTAATCAGGTAAGTTTCTATGGATATATGCGTAGACCTAAACGCGGATATTATGAATGCGAAATGAAACTTATGACCGATTGTCTAACCAAAACTTCAGAATTTGAAATAACAGATATATACTTCCGAATGCTCGAAGAAAATATTAAAAATGCTCCTTGCTACTATCTGTGGAGTCATAACAGATGGAAGCGGACACGAGAAGAATTTAACGAAAAGTGGGAAGTTGTAGATGGAAAAGTACTAAGAAAGAAACATACAAACTAATTCAACAGTTTTATAACAAGTATGAATATGCTAAAAATGAAAGACGAAAAACGCATAAGTCCTGAGGAAACAAAAGAAATGCAACACATTATATTGGGCATTTTAAAAGCCATAGATAAGGTTTGCAGAGAGCATAATTTGCAATATTTTATGATTGCTGGCACAATGTTAGGTGCTGTACGTCATCAAGGTTTTATTCCATGGGACGACGATGCAGATGTTGCATTGCCACGTCCAGACTATGAAATTCTGTTGAAACACGCTAATGAATGGTTGCCTAAAGAGTATGAACTTGTAGATTATGAGAAGAATTGCCATTATCCATACCAATTTGCACGCATACAAGACAAACGAACTACTTATATTTTACGCCGTAGTTTCAATTTCTTAGGTGGTATTCCTGTAGATGTATTTCCTATTGACGGAATTACAGACAACAAACTTGCCTGTAAGTTCCATTATATGCGCTATAACTTTGTAAACAAACTGCTTTATTATTCGCAACGCGACCCCTACAAACACGGTAAAGGCATAGGTTGTTTGTTTTACAAAACACTGCAAAAAATATTTTCGCCACAAAAAATACATCGTGTTCTCACTAAAATTCAGTCGCAATATTCTTATATAAATAGTAAATTGGCAGCCGACCACGACAATCGCCCCGAACGAGGTATACTTCCAAAAGAAGTTTATGGAACACCCACACCTATTATGTTTGAAGGTGTTGAACTTATGGGAGTAGCGCAGCCCGATGCATATCTTTCTTATTGTTATGGCAATTATATGGAACTACCAAACGAGATACCTCCACAGAATTTTCGCTATATGGATATGAAATTGCCGTATAAAAACTATAAAGGATCTGCTTCAATGAAGAAGTCGTAAACTCTGAATTTCATTTATAAGAGCTAATAAGAAACAAAAATGCAGGTAGGGGTGCAAGAAGTGTTATAAACCAATTATTGTTTTGAATTGGGGGTAAATATTTTGTAATTACAAAATGGAGAAACTATAATAAGAAATTTGGAAAGTATAATTATGTTTTTCTAATTTCTTATTATAAATTAAGCAGAGTATTTTTTATGGTAGGGAAGTATATTTTATGGTGTTAAATATTGATAGGTTTTATTCGCTATGGTGTCATCATATTTCTGGCAATACTCTCTTTACTTTCGTTAAACGTCAATTACTTTGCTCAATATTAAAACACATCTGCAAAAAAAATAATGAACATATTGAACAAAAATGCCTTTCGTAGCCCATTGAGTTGGCTTTGGTTGATGGGCTAATTATATTTGTTTTGCATTGTTGGTTATATTTATTTTCTGGAGAAAAAGTAAGGGTATAGTTTGTTTTTATGAGGTAAAATGTGTTATGGCAAATGTATATCGGGCGGATATAGAACAAAAAGAGGGTGCTTACAAGAAACACCCATCTGTTATTCTAAATTTATGTGTTCCACTTCAATATCGTCGGTTACAAATATGCGTGCAACCTCTTTAAATTTTTCGGCATTTTCGGTGGTGTAATAGTGTGCAGTTCCATTTTTTGTACAGCGAGTATCTATTTCTGTATGACGTGTTAGATAGTCTTTTAAACTTTCTGCAACATATTCGCCTTGCGATACTATTTTTATGCCGTCAGGAACATATTGTTTTATTTTTGGCATTAAAATAGGATAGTGAGTACAGCCCAAAATTAGAGTATCAATATCGGGATCTAACCACAAAATATGGTCAATTCTCTTTTTAACAAAATAATCTGCCCCAGCTCCTGTAGCTTCATTATTCTCAACAATAGGAACCCATAACGGACATGCTACTCCCGTAACATCTAATTCGGGCCAAAGTTTATTTATTTCAATGTTGTAGCTATTGCTTTTTGTGGTTCCCGGTGTAGCAAGAATACCAATATGTTTTGTTTGGGTAAGCTTTCCTACTATTTCAGCTGTAGGACGAATAACACCAAGTACCCTGCGTTGTGGGTCTATTTTTGGTAAATCGTTTTGCTGAATGCTGCGAAGAGCTTTTGCCGAAGCAGTATTACAACCAAGAATTACCAACTGACACCCCATTTCGAATAGTTTTAATACAGCCTGACGGGTGAATTGATATACAATATCGAACGAACGTGTACCGTATGGCGCACGAGCATTATCGCCAAGATAAGCATAATCGTATTGTGGAAGTAGCTCGCGAATAGCTTTTAATATAGTAAGTCCACCATATCCTGAGTCGAATACTCCTATTGGACCCGGTGTTTGTGTTAGCAATTTGTTCATACTTTTATTGCAAGGCAGTTTTTAAAGCAACAGTAATATCTTCGCCAACCATATTGTTTACGTATGGCAGTGCATTATTATCGGCATTTAGAATAAAAGCGTAACCACTTTCTTGTGCCATTTTAGCTATTGTTTTTTTAAGTTTTGCATGCACTGGTGCGTATATTTGTTGTTCGGCTTGTTCAATTAGTCGGTCAGCTTCCTTTTTAAAAGCAATATTTTTGTCTAACAATTCTTGCAATTCAGCCTGTCGTTTTTTTAATATAGATGGTGCAAAGTTGCGTTGTCCTTCTAAAAATTCCTCGTATTTAGTGTGGAAATCGTTTTCTGACCGTGTTGTTTCTGCATCGTATTTTGCACGAAGATCGTTAATACTACGTGTAGCTGCAGCATATTCGGGCATAGATTTCAACACTTCGGTATAATTGAAGTAGGCAAACTTTAGTGTGTTTTGTGCATTTGTCGTAATTGTAATGACGGCAAATGCAAGACAAACGAAGATTTTTTTTATCATAATTGCATACTTATTTTTTTGTTATATAAAAAAAGACCACAGCAAGAACAAAGTTTTTGCGGTAGTCTTACTCTTTCCATAAAGCATTAATGGCTCTGGAAAATAATAACGGGGCAGACGCCCACTTTATTAATAAGAGTTTGCAGCATAAGCCGCAAACATTCTTATATCTTACTTCATTTTAGCAAGCTGAGCTTTAACTTCTGCAGTAATATCTTTGCTAATGGCTTCGTTAATATACAATGGTTGGCCAGCACCTTTTTCCATAATATAAACATAGCCACCAGTTTTAGCTACAGTTTCGATAGCTTTACGTACTTTATCGAGTACTGGACCCAACTTTTGTTGTTGTTGTTCGTTAAAAGCCTTCTGGTTGTCTTGAGCAGTTTGTTGGATTTTAGTGTACATATCCTGAAGAGCTTTTTCAGTTTCAGCCTGTTTTGTGGCATTCATTGTACTCTTTGTTTTGTCGTATTCCTCTGCTTTGCGTTGCAATTCGGTCTGCATATCGGTAAGTTGTTTCTCGTATTCCTTACCTTTAGCCTCTAATTCTTTTTGAACATTAGTAGCTTCTGGCAATGATAGCAAGAGAGCTTGTGAATCGATATGACCAAATTTCTGTGCAAATAAACTCATAGGAGCACAGAGCATCAACATTAAAATAAGCTTTTTCATATTCTTTTGTGTTTTAATTGTTTGTAAATTTCTATTTTTGTTTACTTTATTTTATTTCTCTCTCAACTATTATTGGTTACCATAACCCAATTTTGCTAATACTTCGTTGCTAATATCTACCTTTGGCGAGCCATATATAATGCCAGAAGTAGAACTTGAACGGTCGATTACAAGACTATAACCACGTTGGTCGGCAACATCTTTAACAGCATTGTATATTTCGTCTTGAATAGGTGTAATAAGACTGGTGCGTTTTTTGAAAAGTTCGCCCTCTGGTCCAAAATACTTACGCTTTAAGTCGGCTGCTTGTTTCTCTTTCGCCATAATAGCTTCTTGTTTCTTTTTCTTCTGTTCTTGCGAAAGGAAAACAACTTCGTTCTGATAATTCTTATACATTGTGGAAGCTTCGGTGTTAAGTGCTTCAACTTCTGCCTGCCATTTCTTACTAACCTGATTTAATTGTTCGTTGGCACGCTCGTAAGCAGGAATATTGCTAAGCAAATATTCCATATCTATGAGTGCAAATTTCTGTGCATGGGCTGCAATAGACGCTACAGCCATTAAACAGAATACTATAAACTTTTTCATTGTTAATATCTTTTCTTGTTATTTATGTATGCTGCCGCTAAAAGCGTAGCATTGTTAAGTTGTTAGAATTCTTGTCCCAATATAAAGTGGAACTGACTTCCTCCTCTTTTTCCAAATACTTTATCGAAACCGTATGCCCAATCGATACCCATCATACCAACCATTGGAAGGAAAATGCGTACACCTATACCTGCAGAACGTTTTACATCGAATGGATTAAACTTAGAAGTTTCTGTCCACGCATTACCAGCTTCTACAAAACCAAGACCATAAATGGTGGTATTACCCAAAAGGAATGGATAACGAAGTTCAAGAGTCATACGTTCGTAAGCATAACCTTCTCCGTGTTGTGTAAGTTGTCCGTTCTCGTAACCTCGTAAACCAATAGTTTCTTGTGCATAATTAGAAGAGTATCCACTCATACCATCACCTCCCATATAGAATGTTTCAAATGGACTCTTTTTATACTTGTTGTAGCTTCCTAATAAACCAAATTCTATACGCGTCATTAGCACGAAACATTTGTTGCCATTATTGAGAGCAGTAAAGGTACGTGCCTTAAACTTCCACTTATGATATTCTACCCAACGGTATTTTTCTTGTTGTTCTTCCTGATAAGTTGCTGAAAAACGGTCGTTGGCAAGATGTTTATAATCTTTCTTATCGAATTTAGACCATGGTGGTGTAATTGATAACGAGGCAGAAAATTCGGAACCTGTACGTGGATATAGTTGGTTGTCGGTAGAACTACGATTGAGTGTTATGTTCAAACTTAAATTATTGGCTGTACCATTAGACATTACAAAGAAATAGCGCCAATTCTTTAAGATATAACGTTGGTAAGATAATTGTAAAGACAACTGGAAATAGTCGTCTGGCCATCTTAAACGTTTACCCCAACCAGCATAGAAACCCCATATTTGAATGTATTTATCTGGATCGAGATAATTTTCGTAGTTATTATAATTATAATTTCCTACACCATACATATAGTTATAATAATTCTCCATATAACTACGGTTGTAATAGCTGGAATTTAAATCGGTAGATTTAGAAAAGTTTGCACCTAATGTAAACTGAATAGGGCGTTTTCCACCAAACCAATTTGTTGCATATTGCAAACCATACGATTGATAATACTTACCATTTGTTTGAGCATTTAACGACATAGTTTCACCATCGCCAATAGGTAAGAAACCTTTGTGATCTTTATTCTTTTTCAGCAGATTTGCTATAGAGAAGTTGTTCAGTTTTAAACCTAATTGTAGCAGAGCACCCATCTGTCCCCAACCTAATGACATTTGAATTTGGTCGTTCGATTTCTGTTTTAAGTTCCAGTTTATATCTACAGTACCATCTTCGTAATTTGGTTTTGGTTCTGGATTTACCGACTCTGGGTCGAAATGTCCCATAGAAGCTAAATCGCGTGCAGTACGCATTAGTGCAGCTTTAGAGAAAAGATCGCCCGGCTTTGTACGCAATTCACGACGAACTACATTTTCGTAGATACGATCGTTTCCATTAATGCGCACACGTTTAATACGTGCTTGTTGTCCTTCGTAGATACGCATTTCCAAATCTACAGAATCGCCAACAATGTTTACTTCTGTAGGTTGTAAGTTATAGAAAAGATAACCGTGGTCCCAATATTGGTTACCAACAGACGATTCATCTTCCGACAAACGTTTATTAAGATATTTCTGATTGTAAACATCACCTTTCTTAATGTCGAGTAATGAGTTTAAGAAATCTGTAGAATAAACAGTATTACCCACCCACGTGATATTACGAATATAGTATTTCTTTCCTTCGTTTACTTTAACATATACGTTTACATGTTTATCGTCTGCATTCCAAATACTATCTTTTAAAATAGCAGCATCGCGAAAACCATATTCGTAATACTTATCTATTAAATGCTTTTTATCTTCTGTCCAACGTTCTGGAGTAAACTTTTTAGCTTTAAGAAGAGTAGAAAGTTTTCCTGCTTCGTTTGTTTTAGTAAAAGCTCCCTTCTTAAAGAAAGTTCCTTTTATTATTTTATCGGATAGTTGTTCATTACCGTCAATAAAAATATGACGTACCTTTTTCTTTTCTTTTTTATCTACGTCTATATCAAGAATAACCTGATTTTTTGCAGTAACATCATCGCGTTGTCTAATTTGCACAGTGGCATCTTTATATCCTTTATCATCGAAATACTTTTTTGCAAGTATCTGAGCACGGTCTATCATATTAGGTGTTATTTGTCCTCCTTTCATAATACCTAACTTCTGTTCCATATCCTCGCGTTCGCTTTTCTTTAATCCATTATAGTTAATGGTAGAAATGCGTGGACGTGCCTTTAGATAGATATGAAGATATGCGTTATCTCCTACCAAAGAATCTACAGCGATTGAAACATCAGAGAACAAACCATGTTTCCAATAGCGTTTTACAGCATTTGTTATAGCTGTTCCTGGAATTTCAATATCCTGTCCTACAGACAATCCTGATATTCCTATCAAAACATAATCTTCGTAGCCATCTACTCCCGACACAGATATACCAGCTAACTTATATGTTTGTGGATTTGCGGCGTATGAGATGATTGGATTTACGATCTTCTGTTGGGCTTTTATTTGCAAACCACAGCTAAGAATAAAAGCTAATAGTATTAAGACCTTTTTCGTATTACTCATTTATAGCGTATCTTATTTGTTTCTTTGTTCTGTTTCTATTTGTTTCTCTGTTTTTCCGAAACGGCGTTGCCGTTTTTGATAGTTGGCTATTGCTGTATGCAAATCAGCTTCGTTGAAGTCTGGCCAATAAGTATCGCAAAAATATAGTTCCGAATAGGCTAACTGCCAAAGTAAGTAATTGGAAATGCGATACTCTCCTCCTGTTCTAATCAATAAATCAGGGTCGGGCATAAAGTTTGTACAAAGATGTTTATTTATAATATTCTCGTCGATGTCTTCTACTTTCTGCTCGCCTTTTTGTACTTCTATTGCTATTTGTTTTGTTGCTTCTGTAAGTTCCCATCGTGCCGAATAACTTAGTGCAACAACCATAGTCATAGCATTGTTGTTTGCTGTATGTTCTATCGTTTCTTTCAGCTTTTCGGCAACGGCAACAGGTAAACGTTTAATATCTCCGATAACTTGGAAGCGCACATTATTCTTCATAAATATTTCGTCTTCAAGAGAAGTCAGCACTAATCCCACTTTCTTCAGCCATTTCT
>QWCL01001223.1_pt1 | contig 18056 bp, 16 predicted proteins | sample 1972551 | NCBI WGS metagenome assembly QWCL01 (sample SAMN09866709, study PRJNA288562) | Human oral metagenome isolate term2_saliva, whole genome shotgun sequencing... | isolation source: mouth | host: Homo sapiens | place: USA: California
GTATTTTGAAGATTTAGATTTAAACGATAACGTACTTGACGCACTATATGACATGCGTTTTGATGAATGTACTCCAGTTCAGGAGAAGTGCATTCCCGAAATATTAAAAGGACACGACGTATTGGGTGTTGCCCAGACTGGAACAGGTAAAACAGCGGCTTACCTACTCCCAGTTCTCTCTAAACTTGCTGATGGTGGCTACCCTGAGTCAGCAATTAATTGTGTCATCATGTCGCCTACTCGCGAGTTAGCACAGCAGATTGACCAAGGTATGCAGGGCTTTGCCTACTATCTTAATGGTGTATCTTGTGTTGCTGTCTATGGCGGTAATGATGGTAATAGATACGACCAAGAGTTGAAGAGTCTCGCATTGGGAGCAGATGTAGTGATTGCTACCCCAGGGCGCTTCATCTCTCATATTTCTCTCGGTAACGTAGACTTATCTAAGGTAAGCTTCTTCATCCTTGACGAAGCTGACCGCATGCTCGACATGGGTTTTGCTGATGACATTATGACTATTGCAAAGAAATTGCCTGCAACATGTCAGACAATTATGTTCTCAGCTACCATGCCTAAGAAGATTGAAGAACTTGCTAAGACATTGCTAAAGAATCCTGTTGAGATTAAACTCGCTGTAAGTAAGCCTGCAGAGAAGATTCAGCAGACAGCATACGTATGCTATGAGACGCAGAAAATGGGCATCATTAAGGATATCTTCAAGGCTGGAGATCTCAAGCGTGTCATTATCTTCTCAGGTTCAAAACAGAAGGTAAAGCAGATTGCAGGATCGCTTAATCGCATGCACATCAACTGTGGTGAGATGCATTCCGACCTCGATCAAGAACAGCGTAATGACGTTATGTTCAAGTTCAAGAGTGGACAGATTGACGTATTAGTTGCAACCGACATCGTTTCACGCGGTATTGATATCGACGATATTGCAATGGTCATCAACTATGATGTACCTCATGACGCAGAGGATTATGTTCACCGTATTGGTCGTACAGCACGTGCTGACCGTGACGGAAAGGCTATTACCTTCGTGAATGAAGACGATATCTACTTCTTCCAGCAGATTGAATCGTTCTTAGAGAAGGAGGTTGAGAAGGCGCAACTACCAGCAGAACTTGGCGAAGGTCCTGAATATAAGAGCAACGGAAAGCCTAAGAAGACTGGCAATAGTGCAAAGAGCCGTCGCCGTAAGGACCGTGATCATCAGAGCCACAAGGACAAGAAACAGGCAAACAACAAGCAGCGCAACAGACGTCCTGCACCGCAGACTCAGAACAACACTGACGAGAACAACGCTAACCAACAGGAGCGTAAGGCTGGAAACAAACAGAACCATAGACCTCAAAAGCAGCAAGATAACAATTCTGCAACAACTGAGGGTAAACCAGTAAACAAGAAGAATAATCGTCAGAATAAGGGTAAGCAGCAGGAACGTCAGCCAAAAGCAGACAACGAGAAGCGCAATGACAGGAAACCTGCTAACAATAAAGGTAATGCTGAAAACACTACCAATCAGCAGAACAAGAAGCCTAACAATAAGCGCAAGAAGCGTAACAACCGCCAGCGTACACCAGAAGACAAGTCTGTAAGAAGGAGTACGAAATATGATATTCGCGAGGAGTTGCCATCAACATCCAACAACGAATCAGGCTTGAAGGCTCTTATTAAAAAACCTCTGAAGTGGCTTCGTGGACTCGGTAAGAAGTAAAGCGAGTTCGTTTACACATTATTATATAATGCCCGTAATCCCAAACAAGGATTATGGGCATTGTTATATCGATATCAAACCTTTACCGTATTATACGCATAAAACATAGTTTTTTACTCATATTAGTTTATTAAACCTAAACAGATTGTATGCTATTATCGAATAGCTTGTTTGTTTTTGAAACAAAGACGTTGCACACTATTTCGAGTTACATAACCTGCCAAGAACTCTGTCTATCTACGAAATTAATAAAAGAAGAAGTCTTCAAACGTCAAAAAGGAATACTCTTCTTCATTACTAAGCCTTATTAATCAATATATCCGAAGTCCCATGCAACAGATTCTGTGGCTAAAGAAAATAGTAATACTCCTCCACACCATTGGTGCTTACCCTCCGCACAACATGTGCGGAACGTTCGCACATAATGTGCTAAACATTAAAATGTATGGAGAAGATTTGTAAAAATGAAAAAAACAACCTCACTTAAAATATTTAATAAGTCAAACAGCCTTATCCGACTTGTAATGTAGTAATGATACGTTAAGATAAGAAACTATAGCAAAGTGGCTTTTATCAAGATTAATTTTCCTGTCACTACTGTCATTACCTATATATAGGTAACTATTTAGTTTACAAACACTTGTACGAAATGTTAAAAGTGACAGCAACATAAATTATAAAAAAGAGTGTAATAAGGTAAGATGTTTACATATATGTAGTACTAACAATACGCTCTTCATGTTGTAAAAAGATAACAGGTATTCTACTAAAATCGAAAGAAAGTTGACAATGACTTATTCACACCATAATCAAATATTTTACAACAAAAAGATAGCTATTTAAGCAAAAATCATTATCTTTGCAAGATAAACAAGCATAATTCTAAAAATAAAACATTTCAGGGTATAATAATAAAAACAACTATTTATGAAAGCAACAGAAGTCGTAGAGAGATTAAAACAGCGTTTTCCAAATGAGCCAGAGTATGGAAATGTACAAACCAATATGGGCTTCCGTGTACAACATAACAACACGATTGGTCCTTACAAAGGTGGACTCCGTTTCCATGCATCAGTTAATGAGTCTATCTTAAAATTCCTCGCATTTGAGCAGACATTCAAGAACTCACTGACAACACTCCCTATGGGTGGTGCTAAGGGTGGTTCAGACTTTTCTCCTCGAGGTAAGTCAAATGCAGAGGTAATGCGTTTCTGTCAGGCTTTCATGAGAGAGTTGTGGAATTACATTGGTCCAGACTGTGACGTCCCAGCTGGTGACATCGGTGTTGGTGGACGCGAAGTTGGCTATATGTTTGGACAATATAAGAAACTGACGAACCAGTTTGTTGGTATCCTTACAGGTAAAGGTCAGGAGTTCGGTGGTTCACTTATCCGTCCTGAAGCAACAGGATACGGTAATGTATACTTCCTACAGAACATGCTTAAGACTCGTAATATTGACCTTAAAGGTAAGACGGTCCTTGTCTCTGGTTCGGGTAATGTAGCACAGTACACAATAGAAAAGTTGCTTGAATTAGGTGCAAAGCCGCTTACTTGTTCTGATTCTGATGGCTACATCTATGACCCAGATGGTATAGATGAGGAGAAATTGGCTTATATCATGGAACTCAAGAATATTGAGCGTGGACGTATTCGTGAGTATGCAGAGAAGTATAATGTCAAGTATGTTCCAGGAGGAAGACCTTGGTCTGAGAAGGCTGACATCGCAACTCCATGCGCAACACAGAATGAAATCAACGGAGAAGCAGCTGCTGAACTCGTAAAGAATGGTGTTATCGCTGTGACAGAAGGTGCAAACATGCCTTCTACACCAGAGTGACCAGAAACTCCATCAGATTATGGATGATATCCACGCAAACTGCGTGAAGTATGGTACTGAAACAGATGGATACATCAATTATGTAAAGGGTGCTAACGTTGCAGGCTTCATTAAAGTTGCTAAGGCAATGATGGCGCAAGGCGTTATTTAGATTCTTCACAGTTAGAACCGCAATAAAAGAACTGGAGTACACAACTTAAACTTTTATATATGCTCAAAGAATTCAATCGGTAAATTCTCTACTATGAATGTTTGAAAGCGTAATAAAAGATTTTAAGTTATGTACTCCTGTTATTTTCCTACAATTAACCTTAATTGAATTACATATTCTGACTTTATCAAACAATTCCACATTAACCCATAAAACACGCTAACCCCAACTCAACTAACCTTTAAAAAGACTTTTGAAACATAACAAATCAAGTTCGTTTTTTTCCGTATAATTTAGTACTTTTGCAGTAAAATTAAAAATAAAGTTATGAAACTTTCAACAATATTACTTTCCATCATGTTAGGACTCAGTTCTTCAACTATGGCACAACAGAAGGATATTACTATCAAACTTATCGAAACAACTGATGTGCATGGTTCTTTCTTCCCATACGACTTCATCACCAGAAAACCTAAAAGTGGTTCTATGGCAAGAGTCTATACATTAGTAGAAGAGCTGCGTAAGAAGGATGGGAAAGAAAATGTCTATTTATTGGATAATGGCGATATCCTACAAGGTCAGCCTATCTCCTACTACTATAATTACGTCGCACCAGAGAAGACTAACATCGCTGCAAGCGTGCTTAACTATATGGGATATGACGTAGCAACGGTTGGAAACCACGATATTGAAACAGGACATAAGGTTTATGACAAATGGTTTAAGGAACTGAAGTTCCCTATCCTTGGTGCAAATATTATTGACACAAAGACTAACAAGCCTTATATCTTACCTTATTATACTATCAAGAAAAAGAATGGTATCAAGGTTTGTGTTATCGGTATGCTCACCCCTGCTATACCTAACTGGTTGAAAGAGAGTATTTGGAGTGGTCTACGCTTTGAAGAAATGGTCTCTTGTGCCAAGCGAACAATGGCAGAAGTGAAGACGAAAGAAAAGCCAGACGTTATTGTTGGTTTGTTCCATTCTGGTTGGGATGGTGGTATTAAGACACCAGAATATGATGAGGATGCTTCGAAGAAGGTAGCTAAGGAAGTGCCTGGTTTTGATATTGTATTCTTCGGTCATGACCATACTCCACATAGTTCTATTGAAAAGAACATTGTTGGTAAAGACGTAATCTGTCTTGACCCTGCTAACAATGCGCAACGTGTAGCCATAGCAACATTAACCCTTAGACCTAAGACTGTCAAAGGTAAACGGCAATACACCGTAACTAAAGCTACGGGTGAATTGGTTGATGTAAAGGAACTCAAAGCTGACGATGATTTCATTCAGCACTTCCAACCAGAGATTGATGCTGTAAAGGCATGGAGCGATCAGGTAATTGGAAGATTTGAAAATACTATCTATTCAAAAGATAGTTACTTTGGCAACTCTGCTTTCAACGACCTTATCCTCAATTTGGAGTTGGAGATTACTAAGGCAGATATTGCTTTCAATGCACCTTTATTATTCAACGCATCTATCAAGGCTGGTCCTATCACTGTTGCTGATATGTTCAATCTTTATAAGTATGAGAATAACCTCTGTACAATGCGTATGACAGGTAAGGAGATTCGTAAGCATCTTGAAATGAGTTATGACCTATGGTGTAACACCATGAAAAGCCCTGAAGATCATCTACTTTTGCTCTCAAATACACAGAATGATGCACAACGTCTTGGCTTCAAGAACTTCTCATTCAACTTTGATTCAGCAGCTGGTATAGATTATGAAGTAGACGTTACGAAACCTGACGGACAGAAGGTACGTATTCTTCGCATGAGTAATGGAGAACCATTTGATGAAAATAAGTGGTACACAGTAGCAGTTAATAGCTATCGTGCTAATGGTGGTGGTGAGTTATTAACCAAGGGTGCTGGTATTCCACGTGACTCTTTGAAGAGTCGAATCATTTGGGAAAGTCCAAAAGACCAACGCCATTATTTGATGGAAGAGATAAAGAAGGCAGGTGTGATGAATCCACAGCCAAACCATAACTGGAAGTTTATTCCAGAGACATGGACCATTCCTGCTGCAGCACGTGACCGCAAACTTCTTTTTGGAGAATAAACAAATCAGAAGGTAAAGTAACCAAAGAGCAATAAACATAATGATAGTTTAGAGTTTAAGGTTAATAGAATTAGGCAAAAGATTAATACTGAGGCCAATGAAAAAATACTGGTTTGTTTTCTGTAAGACAGATATCATGCTTGAGAAAGTGGGTAAAGACTATACCATTCCACTTTCTGAAGAAGCTCCAGTAACACTACATCCTTGGACACATGTGCTGAATGTCACTCCTATGGAGGATGGTACAGAAGTGAAGGCGGTCATGATAGACCAACCAATTACAGACAATCCTCTGTATGAGATGTGTGGCTTACGTCCATCTTTCTACCACCTTTCCAAGGAACTTTATCTTAAGGCTGGCAAGTGTCATGAACTACTTTACTGGGATAATAACACTAAGTTCTGTGGCGTTTGTGGTGCACCGATGAAGATGCACACTGATATATCAAAGCGTTGTACGAACTGTGGAAAAGAAGTATGGCCACAGTTAGCAACAGCAGTCATCGTTCTTGTACACCGAGGCAACGAAGTCCTTTTGGTACATGCTCGTAACTTCAAGACCGACTTCTATGGACTTGTAGCGGGTTTTGTTGAGACTGGTGAAACACTTGAAGAAGCTGTACATCGTGAGGTAGAAGAAGAAACAGGAATCAAGATAAAGAACATTCGATACTTTGGTTCACAACCTTGGCCCTATCCTTGTGGTCTGATGGTAGGCTTTAATGCCGATTATGACGGTGGAGACATTCATCTACAACAAAGTGAACTATCAAAAGGAGCCTGGTTTACTAAAGACAACCTACCAACCATTCCTGAGCCTTTATCAATTGCACGAATGATTCTTGATGATTGGATAAATAAAACATCAATATAAACTAAAGAGTATTTAAACATTAAAACAATGATGACTTTCTTAGAAAAAGCCCTCGGATTTGATTCCAAATCTATGAAGCTCCGCACTGAGATTATCGCAGGAGCAACAACATTCTTAACTATGAGCTATATCTTAGCTGTCAATCCAAGTATTCTTGCAAGTACTGGTATGGACAAGGGAGCGCTCTTCACTGGTACAGCACTGGCAGCAGCTATAGCTACATTGTTGTTAGCATTTATGGCAAAGCTTCCTTTTGCACAAGCTCCATCTATGGGTCTTAACGCCTTCTTTGCCTATACACTCTGCGTATCTTTAAAGTTTACATGGCAGCAGTCGCTTGCTATCATGCTCATTGAGGGTGTTCTCTTCATTGCAATTACCTTTTTCAACGTGCGAGAGATGATTCTCAATGCTATCCCGACAAATTTACGCTATGCCATATCAGCTGGTATTGGTATGTTCATTGCTTTTATCGGTCTGAAGAATGCAAACATTATCGTTAATAACGATGCAACCCTTGTTGGCTTAGGAGCCTTCACACCTACCTGTATTCTTGGTATCATTGCTATCTTACTCAGTGGTGCGCTCATGGCAAGAAACGTCAAAGGCTCTTTGTTCTGGGGTATCATCATCACAACAATTATAGGTATACCAATGGGCGTAACAGTCTTTCCTAATGGATGGCTACCAGTTTCTGCACCACAGGACATAACTCCTATCTTCTGTAAGTTTGACTTTTCAGGTCTTCTGAATCTTAAGACTGTATTGGTAATATTCTCTCTACTCTTAATAAACATCTTTGACACTATCGGCACCCTGATGGGCTTAGCTGATAAAACAGGTATAGTTGAACCAAATGGCAACATCCCGCATGTAAAGGAAGCAATGATGAGTGATGCCATTGGTACAACTTGCGGCGCTATGTTGGGTAGTTCAACGCTGACTACATACGTTGAGAGCGCAAGCGGTATTGCAGAAGGTGGTCGATCTGGTGTAACAGCATTTACAGTAGGTATTTTCTTCATCGTATCACTCTTCCTCTCCCCTATCTTCTTACTCATCCCAAGTGCAGCAACAAGTGGAGCTTTGGTTATGGTAGGTGTACTGATGATTGACTCTGTAAAGAAAATCAATCTTCAGGATATTACAGAATCATTCCCAGCCTTCATCACAATGATTACAATGGTGCTTTGCTATTCTATCGCTGATGGTATTTGCTTAGGAATCATTGCATATGTATTCATGAAGACTTTTACACGTCAGTGGAAGGATCTGAACTGGACACTCGTTGTATTAGCAGTTCTCTTTATTCTGAACTTTGTGAGAAGCTAACAACGACTTTAAAATAAGCAACTCCCTATGAGTCATAAAGCTACTCATAGGGAGTTTTTTATTTATATCACCATACCACACCTACTCTAAAAGAACATTTCTTTGTCATATAAGCCAAAAAAGAAGAAAAAACCATGATAAAGTTTGCACAATTAAAATAAAATGACTACTTTTGCAACCGCTTACGAGAAGTAAGGGCGTTTAGCTCAGCTGGTTTAGAGCATCTGCCTTACAAGCAGAGGGTCGGCGGTTCGAATCCGTCAACGCCCACCACCTTGGGTAGTTTCCTCGAACCGCTCTACATGGTTTTGCAGACCATTGCCTAACCTCCCGGCCCAAGCACCATTCTATTACAAATCATAATTGCGATTTGCGAGTGCAAAGATAATCAATTATTTCGGTCTAACCAAACAATTCAGAAACTTTTTTCAATAAAGATTACGTAAAATCTTATTCATGTAAGATACCAAGAATCTTTCACAGACATCGAGCAAAAAGATAAGTTCAAGTAATCCTATTAATAGGTTTCTTAAATGAAACTATTTAAAACAAGCGGGCTTCTTACGACCTTCCAATTTCTGCTTTTTCTTTAACTGATCATGAATGGCACAACCCGAGCATCCATGGCATGGATCACTTGCTGCTCGAAACGATTGCCACGTACGATAAACCACATAGCCTATAGCTGATAAAATTACTATGGCTAAGACAATATACTGCCACATCTTTTCCTACTTATTCTACTTTTCACACTGGAGCATCAGTAGTATCTTCCGTAAAGATATCTTCTGCTACCTCCATCTCATCATCATCAAACCACTTTGACAGCTTTTCGCGTGCCTGCTTTTTCATATCATCATCAACAGAAGACCACACCTTATTTAATACGTAAAGCAAAACACCAAGGTCGTCTGATAGTCCTGCAATAGGAATAGCATCAGGCACAGCATCAAGCGGTGAGATGAGATAACCCAATGCACCAATGATAATAGCCTTATCCTTAAGTGACACCTTATCACTTTGTATCAAATAATACAAAATCAATGCCACATATACCAACTTAGCACCAGCACGCTTTGCTACACGTTGAATCTTATCAAAGAAACCCTGTTGGGTAAACTTATCTTTATACTTTTGAAAATCAGGTAATTCCATACTACAACTAAATCATTAACAAAACTTACTTAAAATCCATAACTCGGTCTACATAAGCCTTCGCCTCTGGATAGTCTTGATTAGCACGACGAATCTTGTTACGCACTAAAACTTTCATCATTACCCTATAAAGAAGGAAGAGAACCAAGCCCACACCGATAGCTGCCAACACATTCAGTATTCCTTTAAAAGGCAGCGAATCATCTGGAAATGCCGACATTATCAATATCGGTAAGCACAAAAGGAAGCCCGCTATTGTATAACGCGAACGCTCTGTACCCTCACTGTCCAAAGCCGCTTGGTAATCAAAAAGATAATTAGAAAGTTCCTCCTCACTTACATTAGCTGGTAACTGAGGGAAGCCCACTTCGTCTTTATGATTTCTGATTTTATTTTCTACTGTGTGTTGAAAATCATCCAACACAGTTACATACTGTTCTTCTAAATCTTTCATGATTTTCCAATGTTCTTATATTAATAAAAAACTCCCAGCTCTCCTCCATCATTCCAAACAGAATGGGAGAAGATGAGCGTATATGAAAGAAAAATAAAACAGTGTTCCTATAAGCCGGGTTCTGTTTCTTCCTCATCTTTCGATAATAGGAAGATGCCTGTCATTTATCTATATTACAAGTCACCTTGCAACTAAAGCATTCTACCCTCCGTTGTGCTTGCGCTTGGGCGGGCTACCCTCAAACAACGGTTTACATGAACTTGCAGCTCCTGAACGGCACAGCCAGACGATCACCCGCCTGCTGGTAGTCTCTTACACCAATGCAAAGATAATGGAAAACATGGAAAAGCCAAAATATTTCAATGATAATCTAAACTTAGCCAAGAAAAGAGATCGTATAAAAAGACAGAAAGAAGTTATTGTATGAACCTAAACACATAGACATTAAGAGAATTATAACAACATAATAGCATATCAAGCTATAAACAAGATTCTTAAAGCTACCTTTACACCTATTATACCTATGCTCTACGTATTATAAAACAATGCTTTACACACATTAGAGTATATCTTCACAAAAGTATTTTCATGACAATAAAAAAATCTTTTCATGAAAATAATCACGTCATACAGTAGTTTTTTGCATCTCTGCCATACCTTTCAGTACCTATAAGTATTAAATAATGTGCTCATCCAAAGCCCTCTCCAAAGAGTGGAGTTACATCAACCACATGACACAATGACTTACATTTCCTTTCATTTTGTCAACTTCTTAAAACAATAAGATGACAATTAGGAACAAAACAACTACCCAAAACAAATAAATGCAAAAATTACATCACATCAGATTAATAGTCGTTAAGTGTTAAATTTTAATTGTTAAAATCGGATAAAGATAACTGACAAATTGTCGGTTTTACAAAATTTGCTCCTATATTTGCATTCCAGAATATGTCAACAAGACATTTACAAATAATGACGGCTTGACACATAAAAAAGTAATTAACGAACAAATAATTAAGAATATGAAGAATTTATCAAAGTATTTGGCAGGCGCGGCATGTGTTACAGCCCTCGCCTTTTCTACTGGCGCCTTCATCAAAGTGTATGCTGCAGAAGCACCAGTTGTAGCTCCTGGTCAGCCAGTTGACCTCACATACGCATCTGAGAAAGCTCTTCCAGCTGTCGTTCACATTAAGTATGTACAGAATTCTAAGACACAAACCGTTGAGGTTCAAGATGACCCATTTGGTGGTTTCTTTGACCCATTTGGTTTCTTTGGAAATCCTAACCAAGGTAATGGTTCACGCCGTCAGCAGGTTCAGACGCCTAAGAAGGAGGCTACAGGTAGCGGTGTTATCATCTCACCTGATGGTTATATCGTAACGAATAATCACGTTGTTGAAGGTGCTGACGAATTGACAGTCACACTGAATGACAACCGTGAGTTCTCTGCTCGCATCGTTGGCACTGACAAACAGACTGACCTCGCACTGCTAAAGGTAAACGCAACGAACCTCCCTACCCTTCCTATTGGCGACTCAGACAAGCTGAAAGTTGGAGAATGGGTAATTGCAGTAGGTAACCCTTACAACCTCAACAATACTGTAACGGCTGGTATCGTAAGTGCTAAGTCACGTGGTTTGGGTGCTACTCGCAATGGTATCGAGAGCTTTATCCAGACTGACGCAGCCATCAACCAGGGTAACTCTGGTGGTGCATTGGTTAACACTCAGGGTGAGTTAGTAGGTATCAACGCTATGCTCTACTCACAGACAGGTGCATATAGTGGTTATGGTTTTGCTATCCCAACATCAATAATGAATAAGGTTGTTGATGATATCAAGAAGTATGGTAGCGTACAACGTGTAATGCTCGGCATTCAAGGTGGTGACGTACTGAACTTCATCAACGCTCAGAAAGAAGAAGGCAAGAACGTTGACCTTGGTACAAATGCTGGTGTTTACGTTAGCGAGGTTTCAGAAGAAGGAAATGGTGCAGCCTTAGGTTTGGCAAAGGGTGATGTTATCACTAAGTTTGACGGACAGAAGGTGACACGTATGTCTGAGCTTCAGCAGGCTCTCAACAGCAAGCGTCCTGGCGATAAGGCAACCGTTACTTTCATCCGCAATAAGAAAGAAATCTCAAAGACTATCACACTGAAGAATGCACAGGGTACGACAAAGGTAATCGAGCAGGCTGATATCGACGTTCTTGGTGGTCAGTTCCGTCCAGTACAAGATGCCCTTAAGAAGCAGTTGAATATCAACTATGGTCTTGAGGTACTGAAGGTTAACAATGGTGCATTGAAGTCTGCTGGAATCAATCGTGGCTTCATCATTCAGAATGTAAACGAGACCATGGTGAAGAACATTGACGACTTGCAGAATATTGTTAAGAAGGCATCTACCAGCAAGGACCCAGTTCTCTACGTTCAGGGTATTTACCCAACTGGTAAGAAGGCTTACTTCGCTATTCCTCTTGCTGATTAACGACAGATAACTTTCAGCTGAAAAGCTGACAAAATAAGAATTCCCCCATTCTTGGTTTTAGATACAAGAATGGGGGATTACTTTTTAATAAGCAACACCTTGAAAAATCATTACATAATACCAAGTAAAACATCTATAAACAACGGGAAAAATACATATAAAAAACGACTTTATAACCAACAGTATATCAATCAGTTATAAATCAGCAAATCAAAAGGTACTTAATAGGACTTCAAAAGGGCGTTAGTAAGGGTCTTAAAGAGCATCCTTTGCAAGTCAATTAGGCGTCTTTAAGAAGCCAAAAGAGCATATATTAGTTTCGAGTCGCATGAAAATAGTTTACAAACTTCAATAAGTAAGGGAATAAATTGTTTGTAGAATACAGATAGACATCAGACCTAATTACATTTATCATGTAGCTTTTCCGCCTTTATAAAACCATCTAATTGGGGGTAGTCATACCATGCAAGTAGATTAATATTATTCTATTAACATTCTATTCGTTTAACGTAAGAACCCTCTTCTCACCCTATAAACGCAACATAATAACCACCAAGAATCCAAATCTAACCACCTCTTATCGCACTAAAAAACGTTGTATAAACATGAAAAGAATATTCAACCATTACAAACCAATAAAACACCTATCAGTCAACAAGAAACCGTTAAAAGACCAAAAACCTAATACACAACACAAAATCATTATAGATTCTTATGTGAGTTTTTTACTCTTTTATTTGTTTAACTCATTGAATTTGTGTAAATTTGCCATCACTTAAAATAATGCTAAGCACATGAGACAATTGAAAATCACAAAATCGATTACGAATCGAGAGAGTGCTTCTCTTGATAAGTATCTGCAGGAAATCGGTCACGAAGAAATGATCAGTATCGAAGAAGAAGTTGAGCTTGCTCAAAAGATTCGAAATGGTGATCGAAAAGCTTTAGAACGTCTGACGAAAGCTAACCTGCGCTTCGTTGTCTCAGTTGCAAAGCAATATCAAAATCAGGGGCTTTCTCTGCCCGATCTTATTAACGAAGGTAATGTAGGATTAATCAAAGCAGCAGAGAAGTTTGATGAAACACGCGGCTTCAAGTTTATCTCATACGCTGTATGGTGGATAAGACAAAGCATCTTGCAAGCAATAGCAGAACAAAGTCGTATCATCAGATTACCACTAAATCAAGTAAGCTCTGTCAATAAAATCAATAAGATATTGACACAGTTTGAACAAGAGAATGAACGCCGTCCGAGTATTGATGAGATAGCACAGAACACTGATATACCAGAAGACAAGATTGTTGATGCAATGAAAGTTAATTCACGTCATGTCTCGGTAGATGCTCCATTCTATGACGACGAGCAAAGTAGCTTACTTGACGTTATTCCTAATGATAACACACCATCAACTGATAAAGAGTTGGTTGAAGAGAGTCTACGGGAAGAAATTGGAAGAGCTTTACAGATTCTTGAGGATAGAGAGAAGGTGGTTATAGAGGCTTACTTTGGAATTAACCAACGTGAAATGACATTGGAAGAGATAGGAAGTAAATATAATCTCACACGTGAACGGGTAAGACAGATTAAAGAAAAAGCAATAAGACGCCTACGCCAACTATCCAATAGCAAGGTTTTGAAGGCTTATTTAGGTCAATAACATTAACATTGTAAGATATTAATTTAAGATGAAATTACGTCAGGTATTAATTATAGCAGTACTCCTGCTGGGATGGGTAAATAGTAGTAACGCAAAAGGATACAAGCCTGCAAAGGTATATATGTTTGGTTTTGCAGCCTCTTTTAATGATTCAACGGTTTATATGACCAATATTCAGAAGGTGGATGCCTACCTTGCAAACGACCGTACTAAGTTCCTTGCTAATCGTGAAGACTACTCATATCAACTCCGTTATTACCTTCAGAACAATGGTTTGGTAAGCTATCCAACTTGCGTTACGATGTATGCTGAGAATGAGAATAAAGCTATGAAACAGTTCACAGCTTTGAAAAATAAATACGAAAAGGGTAAGAAGAAATATATAGTTAAGTCTATCTCTGATGCAGAGTTCAGCTATAAGACTATAACACCAGATAACTATACTTCAAACGAAGAGACACAAGTGAATACTAAAACCACAAAGTCAAAGTAAGCAGAGCCTCTAAAGATGGAAATAAATAACTTCAGAATAGCAGACTTTGATATACAGATTATATTCCGTGAGACTGATGTCAACGGAATGCACTTGCTAAGTTCGTTTGAACCTTTCAGAATCAAAGAGGTTTCAGAGAATGTCTTTTTCCGCTTAACGGTTGACGATACGCTTCGACCTGTTCCAAAGGAAAAAAGACAACGTATCCGTGCTTTCGATACAGGAAATGGTGATACCATTGTTGATCGTGTTGATGATGGTAGCTATCAGTATATTATCAAGGACATTAATGGCTCTGATTGTTGTCTGCTACAGAGTAATAAAGACTTCTCTGACTGTCGTTGTGCACTCAATGGCAACAAGAATATGCGCACCTTTGGACTTAATAATGCATTGATGCTTATCTTTGCCTTTGCTGGTGCACATAAGAAAACCTTGCTGATTCACGCATCTCTTGTTCGTAACAATGGCTATGGCTATGCCTTCATTGCCAAGAGCGGAACAGGTAAGTCAACCCAGGTTAGTATGTGGCTACGCTATATTCCAGGCAGTGACCTCATGAACGATGACAATCCTATCGTGAGAATCATTGATGGAGAAACATGGATATATGGTAGCCCATGGAGTGGTAAGACACCATGCTATCGCAACGTCAAGGCTCGTTTAGGTGCTATTACACGTATTGACCGCGCTACAACAAACTCTGTTGAGAAGCCCAATCCTATTGCAGCATTTGCTTCACTACTCCCCTCTTGCTCCAGCATGAAGTGGGATTCAGACATTTACAATGGCGTTTGTGATACTATTACAAAAATTGTAGAAGCTGGGAGGATATTTACGTTACATTGCTTGCCTAATCAAGAAGCAGCAGAAGTGTGCTATCAAACCGTAACGAAAAGATAAAACTTATGTCAAAAACAGTACTTACGACTTCTGAAATTCAGTTTGCGAATGCAGAGTTTCTACCAGAAGTTGTCAAGATGTTAAATGAAGGACATACTGTTACGTTACGCCTTCGTGGCTATTCTATGCGTCCTTTCCTTGAAAATGACCGTGACAAAGCTTTGCTTGTCAAGCCTTCCACAATAAAAGTTGGCGACCCAGTCTTAGCGGAGATAACACCACGACACTTCGTCTTACATCGTATTGACAGCATAGAAGGTGACAACGTTACCTTACGCGGGGATGGCAACCTTGGTGTTGAGCATTGTAAGAAAGAGAATATTGTTGGAGCAGTCATTGGTTTCTACCGTAAAGGACGAAATAAGATGGATGCTACAAATGCTTGGAAATGGAAGTCATATAGCTTTATTTGGACCCGACTTCTTCCTATCCGAAGATATCTATTAGGTATTTACAGACGTATCTGGATTCCTATCTTTGGCACCATTTAATGGAATATAAAAAGAAAGATAATAATATAAACTATCAATAAGAATGAAAGTAAAGAATGGCTTCAACCTCCGTGAAGTATGCGGAGAACATATTATCGTTGCGGAAGGAGATGAGAATATTGACTTCAGCAATATTATATCTATGAACGAAAGTTCTGCATACTTATGGGAAGAGGTGCAGAAGATGGATTCTTTTACGGTAGATAACCTCGTAGAGTTAATCTGCGGTCAATATGAAATTGACGAGGATACGGCTCGCAAGGATGCCACAATACTTGCTGCACAATGGGGTACTGCGGGTATCATCGAGGGTGAAGACATCCCTGCAGATGATTCTGCTGTTAAGAAGGAAACAATCTCTGAGAAAGTTGATTCTACACACCTCGAGGCAGCTACAAGCGAGGAGAAACCTAAAAAGAAAGGTTTCTTTGAGCGTCTCTTTGGTTAAAGAGCAAACTGAAAACAATTATAAATAAAAACTCGGACACTGATTATGTCAATTCAGTGCCCGAGTCTTTTTATTTATTAGTGCTATCTGATAGACCTTTGAATAATATATTCGTCCATACGACATCACCTTTGATTTACAGTTATCTGATAGAACAACTCCTTTCTACCAACAATTTGTTCCCTGATAATATCATATTGCACTACACTAAGTATTCAACACCATTGGTGTTTACCATCCGCACATGACGTGTTAAGCATCCGCACACTATGTGTTGAGCATTAACACATCAGTAAAAGATGAATTAAAAGCCCCTTGCCATCATCATAATATGTAGTAAGACACGCATGGTGTATTTATACATAAGGGTGCTTAGCAAACAGCACAGTTCTTTTATCAGCGCCTATTACAGGTTCTCGATAAACCATTCTGCAACCTGTCTCAGAAGATGATTACGTGTGTTACCACCATAAATACCATGGTTACGATTGGTATAAAGATTCTCTTTGAAGTCCTTATCAGCTTGAACCAAAGCCTCAGAATACTCAAAGGCATTCTGCGGATGTACGTTATCGTCCGTTAGGCCATGACATATTAAGAGTTTACCATGAAGCTTCTCTGCTCTATTGATTGGATTAATAGCATAACCAGCAGCATTCTCCTGTGGTGTACGCATATAACGCTCAGTATAAACAGAGTCATAATAGCGCCAGTTCGTTGGTGGAGCAATAGCTACACCTGCCTTGAACGCATTGCGTTCCTCGCTCATACTCATCAATGTATTGAAGCCTCCAAAGCTCCAACCCCATATTCCAATACGCGAAGCATCGACATAACTTTGCTTGCCCAACCACAATGCAGCTTCTGCCTGATCCTTTGATTCCAAGTCGCCAAGCTTCAAATAAGTACACTTCTCAAACTCTGCACCACGCGCACCAGTACCACGACCATCAACAGTAACAACGATATAGCCCTTTTGTGTTAAGTAGTAGTCAAACATTGCACCACTACCCATAGACCCAACGCCCCAGTTGTCGACAACCTGCTGACTACCCGGACCACTATACTGGTGCATAATTACAGGATACTTCTTTGTTGCATCGAAGTTAGCAGGTTTCACCATCCAGCCATTAAGTTTCACACCTTCAGAGGTTGTAAATGTAAAGAACTCAACACCAGTGTTACCATACTTTGCCAACTTTGCCTGTAGTTCATCATTATTGAGTACCTCACGTATCTCCTTACCTTTGTTATCATAGATAGCAAATACGTATGGATGATTGCTATCGCTCCATGTATTGAGGAAATACTTATAATCACCTGAGAACGAAGCGACATTCCATCCCGCACGAGCAGAAAGACAAGTCAACTTACCCGACTTGTCTGCAACATATATCTCACGCTGCATTGGCTTACGTGCTGCTGCTTGGAAGTAGGTATTTCCAGTCTTCTCATCATATCCATAGATTTCAGTTACGTCATAGTTCCCCTTATCAATCTGACGTAAAAGCTTACCATCCTTATTATATAAGTAAAGGTGCATATAGCCATCACGGTCAGAAGGAACAAGAATATAATCCTTCATGATGCTAATACCCTCCATAGCTTCTTCCTTCACATACTTAGGTACACTCTCCTTTATCAGTAGATTACATGTACCTGTGAGAGGGTTAGCAGCATAGAGGTTCAACTCGTCCTGATGACGGTTCATTGTATAGAGGATAATTCTATTTGCATCAAAGGTAGACTTGATGCGTGGAATATAACCATCTGCCGCTAATGGTAAATCATATTTACGCACAGTACCATTACTCAAGCTATAAGACCATGCACTAACCTTTGAGTTTGCTTCGCCAGCCTTTGGATATTTATAGCTGTAATCACCAGGATAGATATCAAACATATCATATGCAGGGTGAGAACCTTTGTAAAACTGTAGGGTATAACTCTTTACCTCACTCTCGTCATAT
>QWCL01000498.1_pt1 | contig 17993 bp, 19 predicted proteins | sample 1972551 | NCBI WGS metagenome assembly QWCL01 (sample SAMN09866709, study PRJNA288562) | Human oral metagenome isolate term2_saliva, whole genome shotgun sequencing... | isolation source: mouth | host: Homo sapiens | place: USA: California
TTAACATGAGACCAAGAAAGAAATTAGATTTTAAAACACCACAGGACTGCTTTTACGAACTAATTAAGTAAATTTGCACTTGCTTGTTGAATTCACGCTGAAAACACACAATATCGAGCAACGACAAGGAGACATCACCACGTCTCATTCAAATTATTTTCATGAAAAGAAATAATTATTTTCACGACAAAAAATATTTTTTTTCATGAGTGGAAATATTTTTTTTCATGAAAAAAAATCAGAAAGGCACATCTATCAGAGGAAAAAACACAATCGGAAACAGTGTTTTTGGACCATATCAGACATCTTGTCAGCGCTATGCAAGGCAACACCCACAACCCCTATAAAACAAAAGATGCCGTATCCAACGCACGGATACGGCATCTTCACTATAGTAATCATGTGAGAAACAGCTATATGCTGTTAGTCTACACGACAGGAGAAAAACGTTTTATTTCACCCTCTCCTCTGGTGCGAGCATGTGTTCTGGTGATAGGATCGCATCGAGTTTCTCCTTAGAAAGCAGCTTGTGTTCGAGTACGAGGTCGTAAACAGAGCCTCCTGTTGCAAGCGCCTCCTTAGCAATCTTCGTGCTATTCTTGTATCCTATGTATGGATTAAGTGCTGTCACGATACCAATAGAGTGCTTAACCATCTCAAGACAACGGTCCTTATTCACCGTGATACCGTCGATACACTTCTCACGCAGCGTGTCCATTGCGTTAGGCAACCATGTTAGGTCCTCAATAAGACACTCAGTGATGATTGGTTCCATCACATTCAACTGCAACTGACCAGCCTCAGCAGCAATCATCACAGTCGTATCGTTACCAATAACCTTGAAACATGTCTGGTTCGTAACCTCAGGGATAACAGGGTTCACCTTACCTGGCATGATACTTGAACCCGGTGCCATCGGTGGGAGATTAATCTCATTCAGACCGCAACGAGGACCAGATGCCAACAAACGAAGGTCGTTACAAATCTTAGAAAGCTTAACAGCAAGACGCTTCAACGCACTTGAATAGCTTACGTATGCACCTGTGTCAGGGGTTGCCTCGACAAGGTCAACACCAGCAATAAACTCCATTCCCGTCAGTTCGCTGAGCTTTTCTGCACAAATCTTAGGGAAGCCAGGGGCAGCATTAAGACCAGTTCCGATAGCAGTACCACCCATATTAATTTCATGTAAGAGGGCAGCATTACGATTTAAGTTAGCTATCTCCTCCTCCAAAGTATTCGCAAAAGCATTAAACTCCTGTCCGCTTGTCATAGGAACAGCGTCCTGCAGCTGTGTACGTCCCATCTTAATGACATGCTTAAATTCCTCCCCTTTTCTACGGAAAGCAGCGATGAGTTCGCTAAGAGAGGCCACAAGCTTCTTATTAAGCAGGATAAGTGTCAGACGAATAGTCGTTGGATAGACATCATTCGTTGACTGGCCGCAGTTAGCATGGTCGTTAGGAGAGCAGTACTGGAACTCTCCCTTCTTATGACCCATAATCTCGCAAGCACGGTTAGCGATAACTTCATTGGCATTCATATTGACAGATGTGCCCGCACCTCCTTGTACCATATCGGTTACAAAGTTCTCGTGCATCTTGCCATCGATGATTTCGCGGCATGCTTCCGACATCGCATCAGCCACCTCGTTACTAATCTCACCGAGTTGACGATTAGTCTCTACAGCAGCTAATTTGACGTAAGCTATTGCCACGACATAGTCTGGGTAGTCGCACATACGCTTGCGTGAGATGTGGTAGTTGTTAATGGCACGCTGTGTTTGTACGCCATAATAAGCCTCTTCTGGAACTTGAAGCTCACCTAAGAGGTCGCTTTCTACACGAAATTTCTTTTCTTCCATGATTCTATATTGATAAAGTTAGCGTTATTCTCGTTCGCATGTGGGAAGAGAATGAACAGTTTTTTTCATTTATGAGGATGTTTCTGAGGACCGATAGAGGCAGCGTTTACGACTGCTATTAGGCTATTCTTTTAGGCCGACAAGCCATGTCTCTCTCCCTTAACCATTGAGGGACAGTAGTCTGACAGGCGCCCTTCAGCATCTTTCCAATCCTTTTGTATCCTACATTTAATAAGCCTTTATTCTGTACTTAAAGCCCAATTCAATGCGGTTAGTATTGTATTTATCCAAGCCAACACCGTCCTTATAGGTCACCTTACGCCCCACATAAGCCAAGAAGACACGGAAGTCTTGACTCTTAACAGGGTAATACTCCACGCTGCCAACATATCCGTAACTCTTACGGAAGTCTTTGAAACGGTCGACCTTCGTAACACTTGCCGTCTCATACATGCCTTTCAGCATCAGATTCCATTGTGGTGCAAATTGCCAATTAAGCTTTGTTATGAACGACGTATAGTGCACATCGCTCATCCAAACCTCCCCTCCAACAGCTGGGAAGAAATCCCTCACTTCTCTTGATGCCAAGCCAAAGCGGTCGAGTCCATCGTTCTGATACATATAATCGAAGTACCATTGCAGTCTGTCTAAGTCCAGTTTCTGGCCAAGAATAAGCATACGACTATACTTATGGCGGGCTTCTCCTTCTATTCCCCACGACCATCTCGTAAGCAACCTATTGTTCAGAAAGCTACCATTCCAGCCCAAGCTGTATCCAAGAGGGATGCGTGTCTTCTCCAATATTCGGTTTTGAGTACCGTCACCTTCGATTGCCAGGGAGTTATCACCATACACATCAGCAAACTTATCATTGTGAGCATTGGTCACACCAACGACAATCTCCTGTGTAGGGACAGGTTTATAATTAACGACAACACCACCCAAATAGCACTCCAAGCCGCCAGTCAAGTCCGAATACTCATAGATATAGATAGGGTTCTCATCCACTTCATAGCCGCCAAAGGGCTGGAATATCTTACCAGCCTCAACCGAAAGCTTATCAGAAAACCTATATCCAATCATCACGACATCGGTAGATCGGGCGAAATTATCCTCACTTCTTGCCACGTTCGAATTAGTCATACGATAGCAGAAACGGTAGTATAGCTTATCAGTTAAGTTACCTTTAATCTCAAGGCGCAAGTGTTTATTCTTAAAGCCCGTGCTCCATTCGTGATCATGGTCCGTCTCCACCTGTGCACTGGCGGCAGTATTGAGATAGACATTGAACATATCACTACTCTTTTTCAGCTTTGTCACCTCTTCAGCAAGCGATTTAAAGTGACCATCATCACCTCCGTAGCCATGATTGTCTTGTGCGTTCATACTTACAGAAAGCGCTAACAGGCAGCAGCACAATAGTGTCTTCCTCGTCATGATATATGTCTTAGTTCATTAATATTTTTAAGGATAACCCCTACTAAAGAAGGCGAACACGCTCCTTACCCAGCATTATCCAAACTATTAATGGTTGTTTTAGCCGTAACAGACTTACATCTAAGAAGATAGTAACCCTTATAGAGAGTGTTGTTTTCAACGTAATGGTTTGTTTCACAAAAGTAGGAAAAATATTGATAGGTCACTCATTTGAGATAAATAAAAATATCGCATTTAACTTTCTTTAGCGTCATATAGCAAGCTAAAGGGGCAAAAACTCCAAAGAAGAAAAGGTGTGATATTAACATTTTGTCAACCCAAATGGCCTCATCATCCCCCTCTTCTCACTTACGACATCATCCGAACAAGCCCCAAAAGCATCATTTTTCTCATGCGAAACAACCTCATATAGAACGAATATATAGTATGAAATACAAATTATTAATAAAATCCTAACCCACGTCAGAAATAATCGCTACATTTGCAGAAAGCTAATTACACGTGGCAAAAGGATTGTGTTATCGAGTAGAACAGACGAACGATTAGACCGCAACGGCCTATGTTCATCTCGGCTCTTGAGGTAGGATAAACGTCAAATCCATCGTAAGTTCTCCCCTCATTAACGTCCGCTACAGCAGCGTGTAGTACTATTCTTATCAATTATGAGTAAACGATTGCTTTTCACACTTGGACTTTCAATGTTGCTCTCGACGGCTGCAACAGCACAAGACCATATCAACCCCGAGGATCGCACGGTCGATATGGACTCTCCAACGTTCGTCCCTATGGTCCATATAGGTAAGGCGAAGGTGGGAGCAGACAGTATTCAATATATCAGAACAAGTAATGTTTACGTCTTCCCTCCCTTAGAGTTTAAGAATAAAGCACAAGAGACAGCCTATTACCGACTGGTTTATAACATCAAAAAGGTCCTTCCGGTAGCCAAAGAGTGTCACCAGATTATTCTTGAGACAGGCGCATATCTTGAGACAATCCCAACCAAGAAAGAGCGTGACGAACACATGAAGAAGGTAGAGAAGGAAATTTGGAACACCTATAAGCCACGTATGAAGAAACTAACTTTCACACAAGGTAAGCTACTTATTAAGCTCATTGACCGTGAGTGTAATTCAACATCCTACGAGCTTGTACAAGCCTTCCTCGGTCCTGTAAGAGCAGGTTTTTATCAAGCATTTGCCTGGGCCTTTGGTAGTAGTCTTAAGAAACGATACGACCCAAAGGGTGCTGACAGACTCGTAGAGCGCATTGTCTTGCAGGTTGAGGCTGGTCAGTTATAATCCTACTGTCCCTTTTCTCCAACTTAGAAGAGGGCAAAACAAAACCGATAAAAGGCTGAATAGAAAAGGCGTAGAGCTGTTATAATACAACACCTCTACGCCTTTTTCAAATTCTTTTCATGAAAAAAAATCTTTTTCTTCATGAAAAAAAATATTTCTTGTCGTGAAAAAAAATATTTTTTTTCATGAAAATAATTCGCAAGACTTTGTTTTAAGGCATTTAGAAAGGAAGATAGAAGGGTATTATTACAGCTTAGTAAACACCGTGTTGGCGGCCTTTATAGATATAACACGCTCTCATTACCCTCGTTAAAAAGCAAGTCGAGGATACTAAGATTAGGTAGGAAACCAAACTTCTGTTGGTAGACTTGATAGTAGCGAAGAGGAACAAAGTCGGTGTCAACGCCTGGATGTTTCGGACGTATGGCTTCTCTAAAATCGACGGTTCCATCGGGAAGAGTCGTCTGATAGCTATCTGTGCGTCGCATACACGGCATAATATCGATGAGTTCGCACATTTTAAGCGTTATCTCCCAGTTGAAATCATAGAGAAAGCCCCATTTCCGCTCGAAAAAAGGGCGTATATCGTCCTCATAATACTCAAAGAATGGACTCTCACCGTAGGACGACTGCAAGGCATTCCAGTGTTGATGGCGCCAGTTATCATGGTCGCTAATACGCACATCCTTCATCGGACACTTCGCTCCCTCATACTTTTCAACAGGGATAGAGAGGGTTTGCGGACCATTCGCAGACGCAATTACACAACGATTACGATAGGTTTGCTTTACGAAATTATCGTGTTGTTCTATCAAGCAGCTACTATATCGATTCAGTTTTTGGTACCATTGAATAGGTGCAAAGTAAGCAGAGGATAACAAGACCTCACCACCCTCTTCAGAAGAAGGGAATGTTAAGTCGTTGATGTTGCCATTATCAAGATAGGTCATAAAGCTTATTTTTGAAGATAATAATATGATTAAGGGATAAAAAAAGGGAGAGGATGCGCAAGCTACCAAGCTCTGGTAAGCATTGCACCTCCTCTCCTTCAGAAGTATATGGAGACATCCTGCCTCCTATTGCGCCCTATTCGACATTCCTCATGTCCCCTCTTTCGAGACGGATTGGGGAAGTCCTTTGGACTTACTTAATATTATCTACCCAGTTGAACAGTCTGTGCCAACGAATACCACTAAATCCCTTGCGGTCAGGATCACTTGACCACCAGATGAAGATAGGCTTACCGACGATGTGATCCTCAGGTACAAAGCCCCAATAACGACTGTCGGCAGAGTTATGGCGGTTGTCACCCATCATCCAATAGTAGTCCATCTTGAAGGTGTAACTATTGGCAGGTTTACCGTTGATGTATATCTTTCCGTTCTTAACCTGTAGGTCGTTGTTCTCATAAACCTTGATACAACGCTCATAAACAGGAAGGTTCTCTAACGTTAAAGTAACCGATTTACCCTTTGCAGGAATCCATATAGGACCATAGTTATCACGTGTCCAGCCAGTATAAGCATTGAGTGGATAGATAAGACCAGCGTAGATATCCTTGTCCGTAACAACTCGCATAGACTTAACAATGCCTTGTCGCTTCAACTCAGCAGCTGCGCTTTTAGTCAATGGCATATATCCATCGTAAGCCAATGTAGCCCTATTAAGCACGTTACCCTGGTCGAGGTCGTAGCCATGTAGACGTCCTAATGTCTGTACGTCTTCGTCACTAATGTTATACTCCTTGCGGAGCTCGTCGAAACGCGCGCCCATGAAGTCAGCGACAGAGATGTTCTTAAACTTGATAAAGTAGGTATATTCTACATTCTCAGGCTCTTTATTAGGTTTCCCATCGAGGTAGACTATCCTATTCTTTATCTGTAAAGTCTGTCCAGGCAAGCCCACACAACGCTTCACATAATTCTCTCTTCTGTCAGTAGGACGCCATCCTAACGTACCGAAAGTGCCCACGTTTTTGATGATATAATTCCTTCCCATAGCGTAAGCCTTATCAAAGAAAGCACGCTGTTGGAGCGTATTCATATTAGCTAAACGAATGTTTCTATTCTGTTGAGCGAGGAAGTTTGTGCCGTATGTATAGACGTCATGATAGTAGTCATTACCCTGGTAAGCAGGCTCAGTCATGATGGTGTCGCCTGCAGGAAAGTTGAAAACAACAATGTCATTCAGCTCTACTTTACCCAAGCCCTTCACCCTACGGTAGTCCCAATGTGGCCAAGAGATATAGCTCTTAGTATTGATAATAGGCAAGGTGTGCTGGGTCAGCGGCATTGTCAACGGAGTCTCAGGGATACGCGGACCATAGCTAACCTTCGAAACAAAGAGGTAATCGCCCGTAAGGAGCGACTTCTCAAGGGAGGAAGAAGGGATAACATAGTTCTGGAAGAAGAACAAGTTGATGAAATACACAGCCACCAACGCAAACACAAGTGCGTCTACCCATCCCATGATAAAGCGGATCGGGCCCTCAGAGTCCTCCCACCACTTCCATCGAATCTTCTTTGTTATATAATAATCGAAGATAAAAGGAACTACTAATAGTCCCCACCAACTCTTTACCCAAACCAGGAAAAGAAGGTAGAGAACAATCGCACAAATAAACTTAGCCCATTGTTTCTTAGGGTTTAGGGCTGCTTTTTCTTTATCTATCATACTGTATATTGAGGTGATAAATGATGATTAATGAGTGATAACGGTATGTTAGTTATTCAATATCAGTTGGAGGAAGAGTGTTATGAGGAATGTCCTACTTTGTTATGGGTTACTTTCTGCGTTGTTATAAACGACTGTCAGTATTATTATATACGGTAGTTCACCTTATTATATATAGCTGCCAGCTTTATTGTAAACGCCTTTCAGTATTATTATAAATAATTGTCAGTCTTATTATAAATACCAGTCAATGTTTATGCTAAATACCTTTCAGTAACCATCAACACCTAACATTCAACACCCAACACCCGTCACTAAAACTTAAACAAGTCGCTTGTCGTAAGCAGACCTGTATGGTCTTTCGTGTACTCGGCCGCTAAGACAGCTCCAAGAGCAAATCCCATGCGGTTATGAGCATCGTGAGTAATGGTTATCTTATCGGCTTCTGAATCGTAAATAACACTATGGATGCCCGGTACTTCACCACAACGAATAGAAGTGATAGGCAACTCGTTGGGCGCAACCTCATTCGTTCCAGACTCCGTTCCATCAGCTGCACGCTGGTAGCCCTTCACCCACTTGTCTTTGCGATCGAGGTCGTTAACAACCTCTTCGGCAAGAGTTATGGCTGTACCTGATGGTGCATCGAGTTTGTGCATGTGGTGAACTTCCTCTAACTCAACGTCATACTGTGGGAAACCATTCATTATCTTTGCCAAGTAACGATTGACAGCTGAGAAGATGGCAACGCCTACCGAGAAGTTACTTGACCAAAACAAAGTATGTCCCTCTTCGTTACATAGACGTTCAATCTCGGCCTTATGTATTTGCATCCAGCCTGTAGAGCCACTTACAACCTTCTTGTTACGACCAAAAGCACGCATGCAATTACCGAAAGCAGACTCTGGGCTTGTAAACTCAATGACGACATCAGCCGATGCAAATCCAGGTGAATCAATCTCTTGAATATTATCAAGATCAACGATACTTACGATTTCGTGGCCACGTGCAAGGGCTACCTTCTCTATCATCTGGCCCATCTTACCATAGCCTATCAATGCTATTTTCATAACTAAATCCGTATTAAAAACATTGCAAAGGTAGCTGATTTACGGCATAAAACAAAATAAGTTGATATATTTTTAGGCCTCCCCTGTATTTCAAGTGATTATGCTGTCGATGCTTTCCTATGAAATACTTAACAGCATACTCGCATGTACTCTGTCGCTTTCTAATAACTTATAGCATCTTTCCTTAGGTAGTCACAATGCTTCTTAACGTACATCTGTTTCACTCATGATGATAGTTATCTCTTTTCTCAATGAGCTGTAAGCATCGAGCAAAGGGAAAGTAATACTATTAAAGACAAACCTATAGAATGGAGACAAAAATCCTTTCTTCTACACTCAGATACTAATAAAAACAGAAAATACATTGTTAAGAAGGCCAATTCTACCATTTTATTTGTATATTTGCGTATTGTTAAACCAAGAATCTGTTATGGAACAACTCATCCACTACGTCTGGAAGCATAAGATGTTTCCGTTGACAGGACTCAAGACTACCGACGGACAGGAGGTAGAAGTTATTGATCCCGGACTGCATAATCGCAATGCTGGACCCGACTTCTTCAATGCCAAGGTGAAAATAAACGGCACCCTGTGGGTGGGAAATGTGGAGATTCACGACCGTGCATCGGACTGGTTCCTCCATAGGCACGACCGTGACCCTAATTATAACAACGTTATACTACACGTGGCAGCGTCTATCGACGTTGATGTTAAGACTCAACGAGGAGAGTATCCACCACAGGTACGACTGAAGGTACCGCCTGACGTGCGTGAACACTACGAGGAGTTGCTCACAACAGATGAGTATCCTGCATGCTATCGCATCATCCCTAACCTCTCTAAACTGATGGTTCATTCGTGGATGAGTGCCTTACAAACAGAGCGATTAGAGCAGAAGACAGACGCAATAGTACAACGGCTACATGCCTGTGAAGGCTCGTGGGAAGCGGCTTATTTCGTTACCTTGGCTCGTAACTACGGCTTCGGTATTAATGGGGATGCCTTTGAGACATGGGCAAAACACATACCTCTGCAGGACATAGCCCACCATCGTGACGATATTCAGCAGATTGAGGCCTTCTTCTTAGGCCAGGCAGGACTATTGGAAACGAACGCCATACCCGAACGCTACCAAGAGAAGGCATTGAAAGATGCCTACTTTGCACAATTAAAAAGCGAATATCAGTATCTCTCACATAAGTTCGGTCTACAGCAGATGGATGCTACTCAATGGCGCTTCCTACGCTTACGTCCACAGAATTTCCCACATATTCGGATTGCACAACTGGCCCTTCTCTATTATAATCGACAAACTGGATTATCGCAGTTGTTGGATTGTGAGACGGTTAAAGAGGCTCGGAAACTATTGACAACACAGGTGACACCCTACTGGGAGAGCCACTATGTCTTTGGAGAAGAGAGTACGAAATGTGAGAAACGACTGTCTACAGCATCGTTGAACCTACTGATTATCAACACAGTTGTGCCTATCCTCTTCGCATACGGTACTCATAAGAATGCCGAGAAGTACTGTGATCGCGCCTTCAACTTCCTTGACACGCTGAAAGCAGAGCGTAATCACATTGTTAGGATGTGGCAGGAAGTGGGATTGACAGTGGATACTGCGGGTGATTCACAGGCCCTTATACAATTAAAGAAGGCGTATTGCGACCGCAAAGACTGTCTCCGTTGCAGAATAGGATACGAGTATCTGAAAGGGAATTCAGCATTAAAGGAATAAGAGAATAAGACTATTAGGCTAATAGGGCCTATAAGGCTAATAGGCCTAATAGGCCTAATAAGAGTCTAAAAAACCAAATAGATTATGGAAAAGAAGAAATATGTCTTTGAGACAAGACTGGATGTTCGCGACTACGAGTGCGACATCCAAGGTATTGTAAACAATGCTAACTACTTGCATTACACCGAACATACACGTCACAGGTTCCTCAAGTCGTTAGGTGTAAGCTTCTCTGAACTACACGCAAAAGGCGTTGATGCCGTCGTAGCACGCATGCAACTCACTTATAAAGTGCCATTTACTTGTGACGACGAAATCATCTCCCGCATGTCACTAAAGAAGAGTGGACTACGTTGGATATTCTCTCATGACCTCTTCAGGGCCAGTGATGAGCGTCTTTGTTTCCATGCTGATGTAGACCTTGTGACGCTTATCAACGGTCGTTTAGGCAGTAGCAAAGAATATGACGAAGCGTTTGCTGCCGTATTATAAAACCTTGTCTCATCTCCTAACGTCCTCCCCCTCGTAGGAAGAACGTTAGGGGTGAGCTTATCAATCACACCACCATGGAATCATTAAACTCAATTCTACTAACCCGACTCAGCCGTTTCAATCTCGTTGAATTAGCTGAACTCTACAGACGGGCAGGCTCTGCAACAACGGTCATCGAGCACAAAAGAGACATTAGAGAGATACTCCCTGATGCCTCAACACATCTTATACAAGCATTGAAAGACATTGACATCTGCAGAGAATGGGCTGAAAAGGAATTAGAATACGACCATCGGCATGGCATTGAGCCTATCTGCATGAATGATGAACGCTATCCACAGCGACTCAAAGAATGCCCAGACGCACCTATCCTACTCTATTTCTTCGGTAATTCCGACCTCAATCAACGTCACGTAATCAATATTATTGGGACACGACACTGCACCCCTTACGGTCGAGACATTATCCATTCGTTTGTCAGAGAACTGAAGGCTCTTTGCCCAGACGTACTTATCTTAAGTGGATTAGCATACGGTGTAGACATCCATGCACACCGAGAAGCCTTGGAGAATGGCTTTAACACTATCGGCGTATTAGCTCATGGACTCGACGACATCTACCCTCGTGGACACAGAGAGACCGCCCAAAAGATGATACATCAAGGTGGGCTACTCACCGAATACGCCACACGAACACAGCCCATAGCCCGCAACTTCGTACAACGCAACCGTATCGTAGCTGGTTGTGCAGATGCTACTATCCTCATAGAGTCGGCTGCGAAGGGTGGAGGACTTATCACTTGCAGTATTGCACGTAGCTATGGACGTGAGGTATTCGCCTTTCCTGGCTCGGTTCATTCGGACTTTAGCGAGGGATGTAACAATCTTATCCGAGACAACGGGGCATCTCTTATCACCTCAGCCACCGACTTCATAAAGGCTATGGGGTGGGATGATGCTATCAAACTGGAGCAAGCTCAACAGCGAGGTATCGAGCGAACGCTTTTCCCTGATTTGTCTTCTGATGAGGAGACCATCGTCCGCGTGCTCACTAAAAACAATGATCTACAGATTAATCTCTTGTCTATTCAATCGAACATCCCTATCTCACGCCTCACAGGACTTCTGTTCACTTTGGAAATGAAAGGCGTTATCAGGGCTATGGCTGGCGGTTGTTACCACCTTTTGGCATAGTCTATGGAATGCCAAGAGAGGTCTACAACAATAAGCCAATACCCTGTTTCTCTGTACCATTCGACGTATCGTCCTCCCTATAAGAACCTTTAATAGTTTTCAATCTATGGTCATAAACACCCGAACTCACCACCCTCAACCATCCTACGGAGGCTCATCACGCATCGTGCCGAACCCCTTCTCCCATCGTGTAGATAGATAAACATCCATCTCACAAAGGGTCTAACCCCTGTCAGAGAACCCTCAATAGAGGTGGAACTCAGCATTAGAAAGACCTCATCCCATCCTAAGCAAACAGACACCCAACAATCTATAATATACGTATATAGCATCTTTTTAAAGAAAAAAAAGGTTTTCCTTGCCACAAATCATTCCTCCCTTCCGTCTCTATAGATGTGGACAAAACAGAATCATTAACCCCATTAAATATCAAGACAATGAAAACAACAATCTTTACTATCGTATTTGTTGCAGTCATCATGTGTACAGGATGCACCGCACAAGCCAACTCTTCAACCGTTGCTAATGAACCGATGAACGATTCAATAGAAACGCTTATTAAGGAGTTTAGGAAGGAGAAGAACGTTACTTACGTCAATCTCCCTAAGTCACTCATACAGATAGGAATGCAAATGGCCGACGACGAGGATGCTGATAAGTTCCTTAAGCAAGTGGACGGAATACAGATTTTAAGCTTCGAGGAGGCTCCACAGAAGACAAAAGACAAGCTCTTCGACCATATCAATAACTTGGAAACACTGGGTTATGAGCCTATGGTGAAGGCCAATGAGGACGGAGAGAAGGTAAGAATACTCCTCAAAGGGGATGAGAAAGTTATACATACCCTCCTTATCTTTGCTATTGACAAAGAAGACTGTTCGCTTATTAAGATTGACGGACATATCAATCCCGCTGATGTTAACGATATCGTAGATACACAAATAAACTAAACAAGACTCGACCATGAAACGATTTATCATCTTATTCGCCCTCATCATCTCTGCTGTTGGGGCCTCAGCACAGAGCATAGGTACGTTATTCAGACAATACAGATACGAGGAGAAGGCCAACTACATGCACATTACTCGTTTTGCGATGTCCATCGTCAAGGCCTTTGCTAAGACCGATTCAGAAGACAAAGAAGCACTCAAGGCACTCTCTTCATTCCGAATTCTCTCCTTGGAGGACTGTACCTCGACCGTCAAACAGAGCTTTCAAAAGACGCTCCAGACCTTCCGTCCAACAGGATACACGCCTTTCATCATCGCAAAAAAGAATGATGAGATCGCTTACATCTACCTTAAAGAGAAGGACGGATATATCCGTGAGCTACTCATCCTTACCACTGACAATCATGATGGAGCCATTGTGCAGATTAAAGGGAAATTAAGACCAGACGACATAGACGCCGCTATAGAAAAAGGCACTAAGAATAACAAGCTTAAAAAATGTAAGTTATGGGACAAACATGCGTAGACAATAGTCTATGATAACCCACTCTCTACATCTGCCTATGCAAGCAAGCGATTTCAAACAGCTATTCCTACCCTGCCATCGGAAGCTCTTTTCGGTGGCATATAGGCTGATGGGGAATGTTCAGGCAGCTGAGGACTTAGTGCAAGAGACCTTCTTAAAACTGTGGATGCAGCGTGACAAGATGGGAACAGTAGACCTTCCAGAGGCTTATAGCATAACTGTTCTGCGTCGATTGTTCTATGACAAGATGCGGACAGGACGCTTGAAAGAGGTAGACAAAGATGTGGGAACCTTACAGGTCAGCTCCTCACAGAACATAAGTAGACAATTAGAGCAGGCCGACGAATACCAACGAGTAAGACAAATGATAGTTAGCTTGCCCGAACCACAGGCGAGTATCATGCTGATGCGTGATGTTGAAGACCGCAGTTATGAGGAGATTAGCATAGAGACAGGGCTTACGGAGGTGAATATAAGGAGTATTCTCAGTCGTGCCCGTAAGAAGATTAGAGAACAGATAAAAGCAATGAGATATGATAAAGACTGAAGACATAAAGCGTTTACTTGACCGCTACTATGATGGGACGACCACCGAAGAGGAGGAGGAGGCGCTGCGCACCTACTTTAACGGCAGTGACATCGATGCCAGCCTAAGGGAGGAAAGCGTCATCTTCACGGCACTTCAGTCTTCAGAATGCCCTATACCAGCAGGGATGGAGGGACGTATCAGCCGTCAGATAAGCCAGTGGAACAACATAGAAGTTGCCACTCAACGCACGATTAGGCACATCAACCTGCGCTGGGTAGTAGGGATAGCAGCCAGCCTGTTGCTCCTCTTCACTACTGGAGCTATCGTTTACCAAAACGAGAACAACTCTCCACAGACAGAACAGGACACCTATACTAATGCTAAAGACGCTTACGCCGAGACATCCAAAGCACTGATGAAATTCTCGAAGTCGCTCAACAAGGGTATTGAAGCTACCGAGAACGTCACTAACAAAACAAGAGATTGATTATGAAGAGATTTATTTTAACGCTTTCTTTGGCACTGTTTGCTTGTATAATGGCCTCCGCTCAGAAAGCATTGTTCGATAAGTACAGCGAAACTGACGGTGTCTCTACCGTCTATATATCGCATAAAATGATGCGAATGATGGGGAATGTGAAGGCAGGCAACAAAGATATCAGTAAGATAGCCAGCCGACTTGACTATCTACAGATACTCTCTTGCGAGCGTCGCTCACTGATTCCTTCCATCAAGAAGACGGCTCAAAGCATCTTCTCTCAGCAGCGTTTTTCGGTTGTTATGCAAGTCAATGAGGGTACAGACCATACCACCATCTACGAACGTCATTACCCCAATGGGAAGAACGAGTTTTCCTTGTTGGCCATAGAACGCAATGAGATTACGATTATCAATCTGTTGGGTAATGTAACACTACAGGATATCCAAGGGATAGCTAATGGTAAATAATACTGCTGCTTATTTGGTTATATAATAGAAATAAAGTACTTTTGCAGAAAATAAGGAGGTATAATTATGAATAGGACCATAAATATTCCAAGTGCAGACAACGCCTTCTTGGAGATGTTAGCACAAAAGATGGAGTATCTAAGAACAAAATACTTATGAGAATCTTCTTAGATACCAATATCCTCATAGATCTTCTTGAGGCAAGAGGTGAGTTCACACAGAATGCACTGAAAGTGGCAAGTATGGTTATTAACAACGGAGACGAACTTTTATTAAGTGATTTATCAGTTGTAAATGCTTGTTATATCGAAAGAAAATCCTTAGGGAATAGGGGTTTTATAGCAACATTCTCTGCTATTAGAGATTGTTTTGAAATTATCAGTATGGGAGCACCTGCGATAGATTCTGCGCTCACTGCTAATTGGAATGATTTTGAAGATGCAATGCAATACTTTGCAGCTCTTAATGCAAATGCTGATATCATTGTCACAAGAAACAAGAAAGATTTTGCTACCAGTGAGATAAGTGTTGTAACTCCTTGGTGGGTCATGACTCTATTCTACGCCGTGCTTTACCACTCTTCGACAAGGTCGTGATTGGTGTTGGCGTCAATGAGCGAAAGAAGTGCATGCTATGTGCGGAGGAACGGACCGAGCGCATAGCACGACTCTATGCCAACGAACCAAAGATAGAGGTAAAGGCATACAGCGACCTTACCATCGATTTTGCTCGAAGAGAGGGTGCCGAATATATCATTAAGGGTGTGCGTAGTGTAAAGGACTTTGAATACGAGCGCGAACAAGCAGCCATCAACCGCCGCTTGAGTTCTATTGAGACCCTCTTACTCTTCGCTGAACCCGAATTAGAAAGTATCAGTTCAAGTGTTGTGAGAGAACTGCATAACTTTGGAAGAGACATCACTGGGTTCCTGCCAAAGGGGTATTGACGATTAAAGAAAGGCCGACAAGCCTCATTGATAAAACATAGACACGATGATAACATATAGTGCTGAAGGCGTTAAGATGCCTAAGATAAAGAAGAGAGAGATTTCTCGTTGGATTAAAGCTGTTGCCGCAACGCACGGTAGAAAGGTAGGAGAAATTGGTTACATGTTCGTTGATGACGAGAAGATTCTCGATGTTAACAATGAGTATTTAGGCCATGACTACTACACGGACATCATTACCTTCGACTATGACGAGGGTGATGTGCTCAATGGCGACCTTGTTATCTCACTTGATACGGTGCGTTCTAATGCCGAGCTCTTCAAGAAGACGTATGAAGACGAGCTACATCGTGTTATCATTCACGGTATCCTCCACCTCTGTGGCATCAATGATAAAGGACCTGGAGAACGTGAGATTATGGAAGAGAACGAGAACAAGGCGCTCGCTCTATTAAAGGAGATGAGTGGCGAATAACGGTAGACTTCAACCTAATTCGGTTGATGCTCCCATAGACGATATTGAAGGGCTGGAATCCTACCTTGGGTTTCAGCCCTTATTGTTTGCCCTTTCGTCTCTGCCAAAGGATGATTGTATAGCTACGAAAGGGGTTAGGAGTCGAATATAGTCAACCGTCCTGTCGAGATAAAACTAAGCCGCAAGAAGCGTTTATTACTCCTCTGTCCGACCACAAAATATCTATTGCACCGAATTATTTTCACGACAAGAAATATTTATTTTCATGAACATAAATATTTCTTTTCACGACAATAAATATTTTTTTTCATGTAAATAATTCGAGAAGGGACAAAGAGACCATCTTTAATCGAGCAAGAAACAGATAAGACAGCGACCTTAAAGCACACAAAAAAGGTGCTTAATTGGAGTCCAACTAAGCACCTTATCATATACTCCTCACTTGTCCATTGCGTCGTTATAGACGTCAACAGCAACGTGTCAGAGCACATTCTCTTCTCTAACTACTTATCCGTAGCCAACTCTACCGCCTTATTGACGATATCACTCTGGGCATTCCATACACGGAAATACTCGTTCATATCCCAGATGTCACGGGCTGTGAGTGCCTTTATCTGTAGTGCAATATTAGGAAGCGTAGCCTTTAACTCGCCCGCATCCTTAGGTTCTATCTTCTCTTTCTTGCCCTCTGCGACGATTTCATCGAGCAATGACTGTGGTACCACATAACCCTTATTAAACGCGTCAAACGACTTATATTTGGCCTTTAACGCTTGCCGATTAGCATCAACATACTTCAAGTAAGCATTGATGATAATACTCTTTGCAGCCAACATACGATGATAACGTGTGAACTTAGCAGTATCGAGTGGGACAAAGTTATCAGGCATTATACCACCGCCACCATAGACAACTCGGTGCTTGCGAATGGTGTAATACTTCAAAGAATCAGAGAATTGAATACTGTCAGGATTGGTCAACTCGCCATGCTTATAGCGTTTCTCAATATCCATCTCGTAATCTTTTAGGTCGCCTTTCTTATATGGCTTTTGAATACAACGGCCACTTGGTGTGTAGTAATGAGCGATAGTCAGACGAATCATACTACCATCTGGCAGGTCGAGCGGACGCTGTACAAGTCCCTTACCAAAGGTTCTACGCCCAACAACCGTTCCACGATCGTTATCCTGAATAGCACCCGTAACAATCTCTGCAGCCGAAGCCGTGAGCTCATTCACCAATACATAGACCTTCACATCCTGCAGACGTCCATTGCCAATCGCCTTGAAGTTCTGTCGACGAGAGCGTCGTCCTTCGGTGTAAACAATCATATCATTGTTCTTGAGGAACTCATTTGATATCTGAACAGCCGACTGAAGATAACCGCCACCATTGTCTTGTAGATCGAGAAGGAGGGTCTTCATGCCCTTCTTCTTCAGTGAGTCAACAGCCGACATGAACTCGTCATGGGTCTTCATACCGAAGCTCTCGATTCTGACATAGCCCACATTAGGACGAATCATATAAGAGGCATTGATGGTATGAACAGGTATCTTAGCACGTGTAACGACAAAGGTAAGCACCCCTTTCACGCCACGACGCACAATACCCAACTTCACTTTCGTTCCTTTCTTACCACGAAGCATCTTCATGATGTCGATACGTGGCATCTTTACTCCAGCTATTGTAGAGTCATTCACACTGACGATACGGTCGCCAGCAAGGATTCCCACCTTCTGAGAAGGACCATTAACAACAGGCTGAATAACGACAAGTGTGTCTTCAATCATATTGAACTGTACGCCAATACCCTCAAAGTCGCCTTGCAGTGGTTCGTTCATTGCCTTGGTC
>QWCL01002180.1_pt1 | contig 17977 bp, 17 predicted proteins | sample 1972551 | NCBI WGS metagenome assembly QWCL01 (sample SAMN09866709, study PRJNA288562) | Human oral metagenome isolate term2_saliva, whole genome shotgun sequencing... | isolation source: mouth | host: Homo sapiens | place: USA: California
ACAGTCTTGCTCTTTGGAAGAAGAGGAAGATTTGCAATCTGTTGTCATTTTCGTTGTCAAAAGTAATCATATAATTTCATAAAAGCAATTGATACAACACAAAATAACAAAGGTTTAATATCTTATACACATTCAAAGCCATCTTCATTCTGCCCCTTATCCACTCTTTGTGTTTGTGTCATTCTGTCTATGTAAGAGCTTTCGGTCACTCTATGTCATTATGTCATTCTGTCTGAGAACATTAAAATCTCCAATTGTTCAGAGCTTTCAGTCTCTTCCTGTCATTATGTCATTCTGTCTGAGAACATTAAAAGCATAGTCCATTCTGTCTCCTCTGTCTTAGTGCAATTTGCGTAATTCGTAGTTCTTTGTAGATAGTTGTTTAGTATAGTCCATACCAGTCTTATTCCCATGTGGCATTATATCATCTTTTAATATGTCATTCTATTTATGGATAGTCCGTCTTTGTACCACTCAATTAAACCGCCGTATTTGTATGTCTGTGGAACTCGGTGTGAGTATGAAAAGTCTCAACAAAAATGTAGTGAAAGGTAGGAGTTAATGACGAAGGTTATATACATGGTTCACGTCTATAATCTGCATTAAATCAGTGTGTTGTGAGCCGTAGAGGAGATGGTGCTTATTAAGACACAAGAAGAGCCTTAACAAGCATCAAGAAGGGCATGTTCTTGAGGGCAGAAGGGCGTCTTCTTAAACCATGAAAAGTAAGTATTGGATATGGTGTATGCGATAAATCTTTACATCATCCATCCTTTCCCTTAGTTTTATTCATGGCTGGTTTATATGGGAACTCTACGCCTATACCTTTAAATCGTACAATTAATTTCTTAAGGTCAGGACAATGTCATTTCAACTGTCCTACCATCTAACACAATAAAAAGTTTGTCGACCGCTTCCAATTATTATATGTTCTTGAAGTTATATACCCAAAAATTAGGAAGCTCAGAAATACTGTCGTATCTTTGCAACATCAAGAAAAACGATGTTTTATACCACCAACAAATTAAAAACCATACTGTGCATCGAATCCAGCTTGATTTTACCAAGAGAAAGACTGCTCCGGTATGCCCATCAGCATTCCTCATGCTCCTAAAGAAATGAAGCCGATGACACCGTTCAGATGACGTACCCCATCTTCATTTTGGCCCTTATCCACTCTTTGTCATTATGTTCTTCTGTTTATGTATGAGCTTTCGGCCACTCTATGTCGTTATGTCCTTCTGTCTTAGAATATTGGAATCGTTGTTCCTTCTGTGCCCTCTGTCTCTCTATGTCATTATGTCCATCTGTCTGAGAACATTAAAATCTCCAATCGTTCAGAGCTTTCAGTCTCTTCCTGTCATTATGTCATTCTGTCTGAGAACATTTAAGGTGTTGTTCATTCAGTCCCCTCTGTCTTTGTGTAATTCGTAGTTCTATGTTGATAGTTGTTTAGTATAGTCCATACTGTTTTGGGGTTTCTTCATAATTTTGGAGTAATAATGACTCGCCTAAGCTTAGGTCTCTGATGAAATGTCACATAGAGAAAAGGAGAGTACGGAGAGTTATCAAAATAAAGTACTGTTAGTCATGGAGGTACCACCGGTGCGTAGAGTGACGGAGATTGTTAGCCAGTTTTATTAGAGCTTATATACCCAAAGTGGTTAACCCAAAAGATTTATCAGGAATCTGGACGCTACACCTTCGCTGCTCATTGTACCTATTAGGGGTATGATATCGTCTGTTACATCGGTTTAACATTCTATTTTTGACGCTGCCTGTTATTTCCTACCTTTATATACAAGGTGAGTTTAGGTAATTAACGATGAAAAACAATAGCTTTTATTTTGTCCTTTAAGGAATTTACTTTATATTTGCAGAATAAATAGAAAAATAAAAACCGAATGTCATTTACAACACATTGTAACGAGATTTTCAATCAGGCAATCCGTGATTATCATATTACGGATAATGTTGATACACCGATTAGTAACCCTTACGACAGAGATTCTATCGAAAACCGTCTCTATCTGAAATGCTGGATTGACACTGTACAGTGGCATTTCGAGGACTTAATTCGTGATCCACATATCAATCCTGAAGAAGGGATGAGCCTTAAGCACCGTATAGACCGTTCTAATCAGGACCGTACTGACCTTGTTGAGCAGATTGATTCATATTTCCGTCAGCTCTACTCTGATGTGACGCCTCTCCCAGATGCTACTATCAATACTGAAAGTCCAGCATGGGCAGTAGATCGCTTGTCTATCCTTGCATTGAAGATTTATCACATGAAAGAGCAGACGGAGCGTACAGATGCTTCGCCAGAACACATCGAAAAATGTAAGTCTAAGCTGAACATCCTCCTCGAACAACAGAAAGATCTCAGTCTTGCCATCGACCAATTGCTCGATGACATCGAGCATGGTCGAAAGTACATGAAGGTTTATCGCCAGATGAAGATGTACAACGATCCTGCAACAAATCCGATTCTTTATAATAAGAAATAGAATGATGCCCCTCCCACAAAACATAGGGAGGGGTGTAATTACTCGTCTTGAGTAAATGCAAATATGCTTTATAAGGTTATTGAATAAGTATATCTTATTTGCTTATCCTAACCGATAATAGCCAGTGCTCTAATTTCTTATTCTGCTTATTTATTTCTGTTAGCCTATGAAAACCCCACATATTCTTATCATTCGATTCTCTGCCATGGGTGATATAGCCATGACTGTTCCTATCGTTTATTCGCTTGCAAAGCAGTATCCAAATGTGAGAATAAGTGTGCTTTCTCGTCCTTTTGCACGACCATTCTTCCAAGGTCTTGCCTCTAATGTATGCTTTATGGAAGCTGATCTGAAAGGGGAATATAAGGGATTGACGGGTCTTAACAAACTATATAGGCGCTTGGTGGCAAAGCAGTTTACTGACATAGCCGACCTTCACAATGTACTCCGCACTCGTTTCCTTCGCTTCCGTTTTCTCCTTGGTGGCTATTCTGTGGCACATATCAATAAGCATAAGCAAGGTAAGAAATTGCTTTGTCGGGAAGAGAATAAGGTTTTCATACAACAGCCCACATCCTTTCAGAATTATGCAGATGTGCTTAAGGAATTAGGTTATCCTATTAAACTCGAATTTACGAGTATCTTTCCACCTGAAGGAGGCGACTTACAACGTCTGCCAAACATTATAGGAAAGAAGCAGAAAGAGGAGTGTTGGATAGGTATTGCCCCTTTTGCAGCTCATGCGGGTAAAATGTATCCACAGGAGAAAATGGAACTTGTGATACGTAAACTAACTGAGCAACACCCTTCTTGGCGTATCTTTCTCTTTGGTGGAGGCAAGGAAGAGATTGAAGTACTCAATCGTTGGGCTACGCAATATCCACAATGTTTATGTGTGGCAAGTGTCCTTAAAGGGTTAGAGCAAGAACTTATCCTTATGAGTCACCTCGATACTATGGTTTCAATGGACAGTGCTAATATGCACCTCGCTTCCCTCGCAGGTACACAAGTTGTAAGTGTGTGGGGCGCAACCCACCCTTATTGTGGATTTATGGGCTGGCAACAGAAGGAAGAAGATGCTGTACAAATCAATACACTCTCTTGCCGTCCTTGTTCAGTCTTTGGTAACAAGCCCTGCCATCGTGGCGACTTTGCTTGTATGAATAATATTCTTCCAGAAGAGATTGTGCGTCGTCTTGAAGAAGGGTTGCATTCTTAATAGAAGAATAAAAGAATGAAAGTGATAAAAGAGATTAATCCTTAAACTTCCAATAATATGAAACAAACGGTCACTCTACTCGTCTTTCTTCTTACCGTGCTGTCCTCCTGCTGTAATAAGACAAGTTCTAAGCTAACGGAGAATAATCCATTAGATAGTCTGGTTCTCGTTGATACAGTACAGATGAAGACCGCCTTTCTAAGTTGTATTCACGATTTTGTTAAACAATATCCTAAGGATAGTACGTTTATTCTTAAAGCTGGATATGGCTATGAAGACCATGGTGCTATTAGCAATGGTGTCCATATCAACAATGATATCTTTGTTATCCAACCTGCTTATAACTATGCTTTTATGGGAGGAGAATGGTCTATTGATGATATGTATCCTTCTCATTATTTCAAGGTTGACAATCGCATTGTCTTTCTCTGTTCACGTTCAGATTCCTTCATGAGGCAGGAGAAATATAAGAAAGCTTATCATCAGATAGTGCCTGATAGTCTCCATGTGCGCTATGATGACTACGCCTTTATACTTATTGAACATAATGACGATAAGGCAACATTGCTGTCAAGTGCCGAAATAAGAAAGAAAACGATTAGTCCTATCAGTCCTTTTAGAAAAAGAATCAAGTTTATTCCACCGAAGATTAAGTAATAAGAGTGGAGGATGAATCGTTTTACTCTTTTTAAGTCCTTAAAAGGTTAATTTCTTGAACGTTTTTCCTTGTAATATATAAAAATATTTTTTTTCTCCTCAAAAGATTTTGTTTTCTCAATAATATTTTGCACTTTTGTCCTCAGAATATACTAACGTAAACAAAAGATAATCTAAAAAAGTGTAAGTCGAGAAAGTTACATGAGGGAAAGCAGACCAATGTCATGTTATGAACCCTCTGTTATCACCTATTTATAAAGAGGATACTATGCTTTCCAAGTACTACCGTTTCAGATAAGATCTTAATAAATTCATGTCACAAAAGAAGAACATCAAGAGAATGCTTACAGTGCTTATAATGGCATTGTTATCCACAATATCGTTTGCACAAGATGTTAACTTGGCAAATGGTGTTGAGCCTTTGCCACCTGGTGAGCAAACTCCTGGTTCAGAATACACACTCGTCTTCCATGATGAGTTTAATGATCCAGATGGCACCTTACCTAATACAAAGGTGTGGAGATACTGTACGCGTTATCCTAAAGTGACATGGGCACGTTTCTTGAGCAGCTCTCCTGAAGTTGCATATATGCAGGATGGTAATCTTGTTTTGCGTGCTATCCCTAATCCTGATAAGTCGAAAGACAACGTGGAAATGGTCTCAGGGGGAATTGAGACCAGTCAGAGTTTTACGTTCCGCTTTGGTCGAGTAGAGTGTCGGGCGCTGGTTAATCCGTTTATCGGTAATTTCCCTGCTATTTGGATGATGCCAAAGACAACATTAGGATGGCCAAAAGGCGGTGAAATTGATATCTTTGAGCAGATTGATAATGAGCAGAGAGCTTATGCAACAGTGCACTCTGCGTGGACACAGAGTCATAAGAGTGATCCACACTCAGGTAATTGTTGGGTACCGATGAATCGTTATCATATTTATGCGGTAGAGTTGGAAGAAGACGTGCTAAGCTTCTTTGTAGATGGTAAACGTGTTTACCAATATAAGAAACAGAATGATAGTCAGGAGCAATGGCCGTTTGATAAGTCTAATTTCTACCTGATTCTCAATCAGTCAGTGGGCAATGGTTCATGGGCAGAAACAAAAGCACATCCCTACTGTTATCAGCGTCCCTATGACGAAGATTCAAGAATGCACGGAGAGCAACGATGTCTATTCGCTACAGGGTGCTAAGATGGGGATGACAGAGAGTGAACTGCCCAAGGGCATCTATGTCTCTAATGGCAAGAAATTTATAAAATAAGCTTTACTGCTATGGTAGAAAAGCTAAGTAATACAGAAACGATTTACTAACATAAACAAGAAATAATCTATGGAAGAACAAATCGAAGTGAAAGAGCTCGACAGTGTTGTAGTACACTTTTCTGGTGACTCAGGTGACGGTATGCAACTTGCAGGTAACATTTTCACTACTGTCTCGGCATCTGTCGGCAATGGTGTGTCTACTTTTCCAGACTATCCGGCTGATATTCGTGCCCCGCAAGGTTCCTTGACAGGTGTGAGTGGATTCCAAGTTCATATCGGTGCGGGTAAGGTTTATACTCCTGGTGACCGTTGTGACGTCCTTGTAGCAATGAATGCTGCAGCGTTGAAGATGCAGTATAAGCACTGCAAGCCCAACGGTACGATCATTATTGACACCGATTCTTTTGGTCAACGTGACCTTCAGAAGGCCGAGTTCCGCAGTGATGACTATTTAGGCGAGATGGGTATCGACCCTGATCGCGTAGTGGCTTGTCCAATAACCAAGATGGTGAAGGACTGTTTGGCAGATACTGGTATGGACAACAAATCCATGTTAAAGTGCCGTAATATGTTTGCCTTAGGTCTTGTTTGCTGGTTGTTCAATCGTGACTTAGAGTTGGTAAACAACTATCTTGAGACAAAGTTCAAGAAGAAACCAGCCATTGCAGAGGCAAATATAAAGGTTGTACGTGCAGGATATGACTATGGTCATAACGTACATGCTTCTGTTCCTAATACTTATCGTATTGAGTCTAAGGTCAAGGAGCCTGGCCGCTACATGGATATCACTGGTAATAAGGCAACTGCTTATGGTCTGATGGCAGCGGCAGAGCGTGCTGGTTTACGTCTCTTCTTAGGTTCTTATCCTATTACTCCAGCCACAGATATCTTACACGAGTTGGCAAAGCATAAGTCAATGGGTGTGACGACCGTTCAGTGTGAGGACGAGATTGCGGGCTGTGCATCGGCTATTGGTGCTGCTTTCGCAGGTGCTTTAGCTGCTACTTCAACCTCTGGTCCTGGTATCTGTTTGAAGAGTGAGGCCATGAACCTTGCGCTTATCGACGAGCTCCCATTGGTGATTGTTGACGTACAGCGTGGTGGACCATCAACTGGTATGCCTACGAAGAGCGAGCAGACCGACCTTTTGCAGGTGCTTTATGGCCGTAATGGTGAGAGTCCAATGCCTGTTATTGCAGCGACAAGTCCTACCGATTGCTTCGATGCAGCATATAACGCTTGTAAGATAGCACTGGAACACATGACGCCAGTCGTGCTCCTTACCGATGCTTTCATTGCTAATGGTTCATCTGCTTGGAAGCTACCTAATATCGAGGAGTTGCCAGAGATTCATCCGCATTTCGTCACAGAAGATCAGAAGTATAAGTACACTCCATACAAACGTGACCCTGAGACGTTGGCACGTTACTGGGCTATCCCAGGTACGGAAGGGTATGCACATATCTTGGGTGGACTGGAGAAAGACGGGGAGACAGGTAGTATCTCTACTGACCCAGAGAATCATGACAAGATGGACCACATCCGTTGGAACAAGGTGGCACGTATTCCTGTGCCAGACTTGACTGTTTTAGGCGACGAGGATGATGCCGACTTACTCATTGTAGGCTTCGGTAGTACATACGGTCATCTCTATTCAGCTATGGAGGTGTTGCGTGGTAAGGGACATAAGGTTGCTTTGGCACAATTCAAGTATGTGAACCCATTACCAAAGAACACTGCAGAAGTGCTTGCTCGATACAAGAAGGTTGTTGTTGCAGAACAGAACCTTGGACAGCTTGCTGCCCTCCTTCGTATCCGTATGAACCATTTCGCTCCTTATCAGTATAACCAAGTTAAGGGACAACCATTCGTTGTCACCGAGTTGGTTGCAAGTTTCGAGAAGCTTCTTAAGGCGCCTCTACCAAAGGAGGAAACGGGTACTTTCTATACGAAGATACTTGAGTAAACATATTGACGAGTAAACAAGTCGCAGGATGACGAGTTACTTGTTGATAATGCAGAGTGAATAGCAGTAATCATAATTACGTATGATGAATTAAAACAAAAAAGTCATGAATCAATATACAGCACAAGATTTCAAGAAGGGACAGCCACGTTGGTGTCCTGGCTGTGGCGACCATTTCTTCCTTGCCAGCCTACAGAAAGCTATGGCAGAGTTAGGTGTTCCACCTTATGAGACAGCCGTTATTAGTGGTATCGGATGTTCAAGTCGATTACCATATTATGCAAATACATACGCTATGCAGACTATCCATGGTCGTGCAGCAGCTATTTCTACAGGTGCAAAGGTCACAAATCCGAACCTTACCATTTGGCAGGTTTCTGGTGATGGCGACGCTCTTGCTATCGGTGGTAACCACTTTATCCACGCTATGCGCCGTAATGTAGACTTGAATATGATTCTCCTGAACAACCGCATCTACGGTCTTACGAAGGGACAATATTCCCCAACAAGTCCACGCGGCTTCGTCTCTAAGTCAAGTCCATTTGGTACAACGGAGGACCCATTCCGCCCAGCTGAGCTCTGTTTCGGTGCTCGTGGCAATTTCTTCGCACGTAGTGTTGCCAGCGACAATTCTGAGACAATCGCTATCCTCAAGGCTGCCTATCAGCATAAGGGGGCTGCCGTATGTGAGATTTTACAGAACTGTGTCATCTTTAACGACGGTTGTCACAATTCTGTCTACACCTCTCAAGGTCGTAAAGAGAATGCTATCTACGTCAAGCATGGCGAACCTTTGATCTTTGGAGCCAATCAAGAGTTTGGACTCGTACAAGAAGGCTTCGGCTTAAAGGTGGTGAAAATAGGTGAGAACGGCGTTACTCGTGATGATATCCTCATACATGACGCCCACTGTCAAGATAATACTTTACAGTTGAAGCTTGCCATGATGAGTAATGAAGAGGGTTTCCCAATCGCTCTTGGAGTTATTCGTGACGTTGAGGCTCCTACCTACGACGCTGCTGTCAATCAGCAGATAGAGGAGGTAAAGGCGCAGAAACATTACCACACCTTTATGGAGATGCTCGAAACCAATGATATTTGGGAAGTAAAAGAGTAATAATTTAAGACGAAATACACTTGCACGAAAAGAGGAAAAGATGTATCTTTGTGGGCAGAACAACCATTTAAGACATCATGAGTAGGCTAACCTCATTTCTACGTAGCAAGTATATGATACATACAAATGCCAGTTCCTGGCGCACAAGTGTTGCGTTGGGAGTTGGCATTTTTTTGTTTCTTTACCTCCTGCAGCCGTTTGGAATCAGTCGATATAGGGGTAGTATCTTCTTGATGTGTCTTGGTTTTTGCGTCATGACCATAGGAGTTCAGTGGCTATGTACTTTCTTTTTCTTCAGACGACCAGCGCAGAAGAAGATGCCAGTAACCAATGGTTACATGATTATTTACAGTGTTGCTATCGAGTTTGCATTGGCTATCTCTCTGACGCTCTATGCTGCTTTCTTCTTCCACATACCGTTGTCATGGCAGCTGTTTTGGGTGTTCTTTTATTGGACCTTCCTTGTTTGGGTAATCGTTACGGCTATCTTTACGTTGTTAAACTATAACCGTATGTTGAATAGCAGACTGGAAGAGATGATAAAGAAGACTACGGACGAGCAAGAGGATGTCATCATTACGCTGCACGATCAGAACCTTCGAGGGACCGACCTGACCTTACCTATCAACAATCTACTCTATATCGAAGCACGAAAAAACAATGTTTGTGTTTGTTATATAAAGGAAGGTAGGTTGCAGAGGACCGAGCTCCGCTCCACATTGACAGCCTTGAAGGATGACCTTCCATACGATAATATCTTCCAATGTCATCGTTCCTTCCTTGTAAATATCAATAACATCGTATCTGCAAAAGGTAATTCTAACGGCTATCAGTTGCTCCTCACTGGTTGTGAAGACATCATTCCCGTTTCTCGTACGTTTGTTCCTGGCCTTCGCCACTTCGTTGGTTAAGGTCTTTGCAGGCTATAGTCTGCCTTTTGTTTAGTGCTAATAGCATTGTTAAAATGCGTATTCTTTCCGCTTGATAGCCGTCTGTAAGTTCTCTCTACCTACTTGTTCTACCCCTCGCAAACGAATTAGGAACGACTAAACCACCCATCCTTTCGAATTATTTTCACGTAAGAAAGAAATTATTTTCATGAAAAAAAATATTTTTCTTCATGACAATAAATATTTTTTTTCATGAAAATAATTCGCAAGAGGGGGAGTTGTCTGATAATAAAGACGATTGGAATACTTGTAATAAACAGCTTTTACCACTATAAAAAACGTCAAAAGAAAAGGGAGAGTAGACTTTTTATATACCAAGAAAGTAGTTGTTTACGTTCAAGCCAATAGAATTTCTATGAACAAGAAAATAAGAGATTATGTTCAACCGATAGGACTTCTATCTATAAGAAAGTAAGTGATAATGTTCAAACTAATAGGCTCGCTATATCCAAGAAAGGATGTGTCTATTTGGTAGGGGTACGCCTATTTTACAAGAGAGGGAGAAGAAAAAGGACAGCTATACCGCATGTGGTGAGATCATATCACTGACACAGTGCAGGAATAGCTGTCCTTTGTTTGAATAATATTTATCGATGACTAAGGATATTCTCCACAATCATCATGTTTACATCAGATGGCAGACCATCATAGAGATGAGGCAGAATAAGGCTAATGCCTATCGGTCAAGTTTCCACGTAACACCGTCCTTGGTGTCCTTAACTTGGAAGCCTGCGTCAGCAAGTGCATCACGAATCTGGTCGCTGACAGCCCAGTTCTTTTCTGCTTTCGCCTTTGCACGGAGGTCGAGAACCATGTCAACAACTTTGCCGTAAGCCTCCTCACGGGCATCATTGTTAGCCCCACGCTCATTCTGAAGACCGAGGATATCGAAGGCAAAGAGCTGCATAGCCTCTGTTAACTCCCTAAGGTCGTCGGCTGAAATCTGCGCTTTATGGTCGATGAGGATGTTCACTAAATGGCAAGCCTCAAAGAGAGTTGAGATGACAGCAGGGGTCATCAAGTCGTCATTCATTGCGTCGTAACATTTCAGACGGAAGCCATCAACAAACTTCTTCGTATTCTCATCCGTCGTAGCAGCTGGTTGGATGCGTGCTAAATCCTCAATGCCATTCATCAAACGCTCGTATCCCTTTTCAGCAGCTTGTAGTGCTTCGTTAGAGAAATCAACTGTTCCACGATAGTGAGCAGATAGGATGAAGAAGCGAATCGTCATTGGAGAGTAAGCTTGAGTGAGCGTTTTATGATTGCCCGTAAAGAACTGCTCAAGCGTAATAAAGTTGCCAAGCGACTTGCCCATCTTCTGTCCATTGATGGTAATCATATTGTTGTGCATCCAATACTTCACCATTTGGTCGCCTTGTGAAGCAACAGCTTGCGCAATCTCGCACTCATGATGAGGGAAGATAAGGTCCATACCGCCACCGTGAATATCAAAGTGATCACCCAAATACTTGCGTCCCATCGCTGTACACTCGCAGTGCCAACCAGGGAAACCATCGCTCCAAGGAGATGGCATACTTCCATTGCTTTCATAGGCATAGCCATTGGTTAGGATTTGTTTTACTAACTCCTCTTGTTCAATGATATGACCCGTTGCGTGCGGTTCAATGCTTGGTGGAAGCACATTGAGCAAACGCATAGCATCGTGATAACGATTGGTATAGTGCTGCGCAATCTCCATTGGCTCCAACTGCTCAAGACGTGCTTTTTTCTCAATCTTGTCGTCACCCTCGTCAGCATCATGCTCCAAATGGCCCACGTCAGTGATGTTACGAACATAACGCACCTTGTACCCTATGTGTTTAAGATAGCGGAAAAGGATGTCGAAAGTGATAGCCGGACGAGCGTGTCCGAGGTGTGGGTCGCCATAAACGGTTGGTCCACAAACATACATTCCAACGTTAGGAGCTGCAATCGGTTGGAAGAGTTCCTTCTTACGATGCAGTGTATTGTAAATAACTAAGTCTTGCATAATGCCGTTGTTTATATCTTATTGATGCAAAAGTACAAAATTATTGTCAGCCATGATGCGTCTACATAGAATTTTTATTATCTTTGTCATGTATTTGTAAGACATCAAGTAATAAGTCTACATATCAATTATATTATTAATACTGACAAAAGATTATGATTATCACAACAACCCCAACCATTGAAGGTCGTCCTATCAAAGAGTATAAAGGAATTGTTACAGGAGAAACAATTATCGGTGCTAACTTTCTAAAAGATTTCCTTGCCGGCATCAGGGATTTCATTGGTGGACGTAGCGCAGCCTATGAAAAGGTGCTGCGTGAAGGCAAAGAAACCTCCATTCAGGAAATGATGCAACGTGCAGAAGCACTTGGTGCTAACGCTATCGTTGGTATTGACCTCGATTATGAGACTGTCGGACAGGGTGGGTCTATGCTCATGGTCACCTGTTCTGGTACTGCCGTAGTAATATAAGAGACGGTTGTCACAAGTCTTAAAAGGCTCTGAAATACAGAAAAGAGTACTTTCCCTTCGATGAATAATAGTGGGGAATCGTATTGAACATATAAATAAAGCACGCCATGCAGGATTGTATGGCGTGCTTTATTTATCTACTATTACCTATTTATTCATCAAAACCTATTGGGCGAAACTGGTGTTGCTCCTCGCTATAGACGTAACCAGCATCATGCAAGTAGGCTTTGAGTCGCTCGGCATCTTCGTTGAAGTTATAACAAAGAGACTCTAAAGAGTCGAACTCTTCATCACGTAGTAGCATGTTAACACTGCTAACTAATATCTCTGGGTCTTTTGGTAAATGGTCCATAATAACTAATTTTTAAGAATGAAAAGGCTACTTCATAGACTCTCCAATAAACTGAAGAGGTAGCAAGTCCTTTATACTATTGATTACATATACGCCTGCCGTACCATAAAGCAGGATACGAATAGGCTGTTTATAACGGTCTTCTATTTCTAAAATAACTTGTCGACAGGCTCCACAAGGCACTATCGGGTCTCGCATCAAACCATACTCATTGGCTGCGGCAATGGCAAGTGTGGTCAAAGGCAGCGTTCTCTTGGTTGGCTCCGATAACTTCTTCACCATTAGCAAGCAACAACGCAGCTCCAACACGGAAGCGGCTATAAGGAGAATAACTATTACCTGTTGCCTCCACAGCCCTTTGAATGAGGTGCTGGTCAGCCTCTGAGAGTTCCTCTTGTTGGCAAAATCCTATCTTGATGCTTATGTCTATTGTTTTCATTGTTGATATTTATTATTGGTGATGGGGTTATTGGGCTTATTAGGCTTATAAGGCTAATAGGGCTAATAGGCCTTATTGGGCCAATAGAGCTTATTGGGCTAATAGGGCTAATAGGCCTAATATGGCCAATAAAGCTAATTAGCAATCAGCTCATAACAGCCGATATCTGGTTTACTATCACGCTGCTTACCATCATGATCAGTTGCAAAACGAGTATCGCCAAGGGAAAGTCCTGCATCAATAGCAGGATACTTCTCACCTTTTTCAGCCTTCTTTAGATGGAAATCGTACTTCTGTTTGTCGCCATCTACGAGTAAAAACTGCTTTGAACCACCATCTGGATAATCCTTATTATTCTCCCAGATGACATCTGTGAAGTTTGATAATAAAGGCGTTTCCTTAGGTTTTGACGTACGAAGAAGACAATTATAGAAGTGATAGTTGGCTGTTACACCCTCCTTATTATTACCTATAAGCACAACATCCGCATATCCTGTCACAAGTGAATTGACCACGTGAAGGCTCTGGAGCGGATAGTCCTTGTTGTCAATATGATTGCCAAAGCTCAATGCTGCACCACGGTTACTATCGAAGGGATAGAACTGTGCGAAGGTACAATGCGTCAGAGTCACCTCGCCACCCACAAAGTCAGCACAGTCCATCAGCGTATTAGAGAACTGAGTGTTATAAGCAACGATCTTACAGTTAATGGCTTGTAAGCCATAACCCTGACAGTTATGAATAGTAGAGTTCGCTATTGTCAGCTTCGTACGTGCAGCCTTTGCGGTATCGCAGAGAATACCATTATAGGTAGAATGGATGTCGGTGTGTTCCAATAGATTGTCATAACTATCCTTGTGAAAACGTACACCTTGCCACTGACCACTGACCCGGTCGTATGGTAAATACTTGAACATCTTGTCCAATCGGTCGCCACGTAGTGTCACAGGATTAGCTGCTGTACCCTCACAACGCAGTGTCCCATAGACATCGAGGGCCGCCTTCTGAGAGAAGTAGACGGTCATACCGGCAGGAATTGTCAGTGTAGCACCAGCTTCAACCCGCAATGTATCTTGGAAGACTATCGGTTTTGTACTATTCAATGTGGTGTTTGTTGTAATTTTCCTACCCTTAATCAACTCCGCATCCCAGCTGTAAGCAGACAGGTTAACCTTCTGTTGTACACCACTTTCGAGTGTGAACAATAGGTTATCAGACACTTTTTGCGGTGTCAGTGCATTGTTCAAAGGGGATGTCATCTCAACGAACACCTGAATACTATCCTTGTTTCTAACCTCAAGGTCGCTAACTTGATAGCCATTCTCAGGCGACAGTTCGACACCATCTACGTTCACTCTGAACCCTGTTTGATTACCTTGTGCGAGGCGAACATTAGTTAATCGCAATCCATCCCCCGACTTATTATACACCCAGAAAGTCTTAGTAGATGTCGGAACATTGGAGAATGTGGTGTCAAGTCGTAGTGTATCTGTTGAGAAAGAGAGGAGATTACTGCTCGATGTAGTGAACGTATCATCATCCGTACAGGCCACCATCAGCATGACAACAGACAGAAAAAAGAATATAGAAAACTTCTTCATCATTAATCTTATTAGTTCTTATCTAACGACTCAACAGGCTGTTTTATTGCCTTTGGGTGTCTATTCCAAGTCTACATGCTCCACATCGACTTGTTCATGTAGGAAGATACGTGCCGTCTCCTTGAACTTCTCGGGGTTTTCTGTGGTGAAATACTTCACGCTACCATGCTTTGTACAACGTGCATCCATATCGGGATGACGTCGAAAGTAGTCTTTCAGACTCTCTGCGACATACTCGCCCTGTGCAACAATCTGTACGTTTTTCGGTACATGCTTCTGTATTTTTGGCATGAGGATGGGGTAGTGTGTACAGCCAAGGATGAGCGTGTCAATCTGTGGGTCACGTTCCATGATAAGGTCGATACGCTTCTTCACGAAATAGTCAGCGCCAGGTGTGTCTGCTTCATTGTTCTCAATGATTGGTACCCAAAGCGGACAAGGGATGCCCGTCACCGTCACGTCGTCCCATAACTTCTGTATTTCAAGCTTATAACTATGACTCTTTATTGTCCCTTCGGTAGCCAACACCCCCACATGACGTGACTGTGTAAGTTTGCCTATCACCTCAGCAGTAGGGCGAATTACGCCCAACACGCGCCTATCTGGGTCGAGCTTCGGTAGGTCATTCTGCTGAATAGTGCGCAAGGCCTTGGCCGAAGCGGTGTTACAACCTAATATTACCAAGTGGCAACCGAGGTCGAATAGTTTCATCACAGCCTGCCGTGTGAACTGATAGACTACATCGAAGGAGCGTGAACCGTAGGGTGCACGTGCATTATCACCCAAGTAAAGATAGTCATACTCAGGGAGCAGCTGTCGAATACCATGTAAGATGGTCAGTCCACCATACCCAGAATCGAACACACCGATAGGTCCCGGCTGTTTAGAATATGCTGTCATTTATCCTTACTAATATTATTTCAGCACCGTAATCAGTGCGTCTGTGATATCTTCTCCCATGGTTGTGTTAGCGAAAGGTAGTCCGTTATTATCCGTATTAAGGATGAACGCATAGCCTCTCTCTTTTCCCATCTCACGAACAACATTGTTCAGTTTAGTGCGAACAGGTGCGTAGATATCTTCTTCAGCCTTCTTCAACAGTCGTTCTGACTCCTTACGAAACGCGATGTTGCGGTCCATCAGTTCCTCTAACTCTGCCTGACGCTTACGTAGAATAGACGGTTCCAACTTACGCTGTACGTCAAGGAAATCTTCATATCGGTTGTTGAAATCCTCTACTGAACGCTTTGTTTCAGCATCATACTTTGCTTTTAGGTCGTTTAAGTTACGTGTTGCAGCAGCATAATCGGCCATAGCACGAAACACTTTATCATAGCTAAAGTATGCGAACTTGAATGCTGGTACACTCTGCTGTGCCGTTGCCAAGAGTGGCAAAAGCATGAAAACGAAGGAAAAGATTAGTTTCTTCATTACGTTATATATTATCTTTTCTATATTTAAACATAAGTGAGGTCATCGCAAGAACATAATATCCGTGCGGTGACCTCACCCTTTTTTCTCCCTTAATTTAGTGTCGGTTCGTTGAAAGAAATATTCTACTTTCTAACCAGCGGCCTGTCTTTCTCGAATTCTTTTCATGAAGAAAAATATTTTTTGTCGTGAAAAAAAATATTTTTTTTCATGTAAATAAATTCTTCTTGTCATGAAAATAATTCAGTGTCATCAGATTGTTTGATGCTCAAAGACAAACTATCATAGGAATACTTATCAGTCTCAAGGGCTTAAAAGAGCATTAGCATGTTTCGTCAGATACCTTAGTAGTCCTCGACAAGCTAACCTTCTCTGGCAAAGAAATTCCTACTATAATAGCCCGTTCATTCTAAACAATGGAGAAACAAACACGGGGCAAAGGCACCCGCATTGCTTTACTTCATCTTAGCCAACTGAGCCTTTACCTCTGCAGTGATATCCTTGCTGAGTGCCTCGTTGATATACAATGGCTGACCAGCTGCCTTCTCCATGATGCAACTCAGCCTGCATGTCCTCAATCTGCTTCTGATACTCCTTGCCCTTAGCCTCGAGTTTACTCTGAACGGCTGTAGCCTCTGGGAGAGACTGAAGCAAAGCCTGTGAATCAAGATGACCAAACTTCTGTGCGAACAACGTCATTGGTGCGCAAAGCATCAACATCAAAAATAACTTCTTCATTTCTTTTTATTGTTTAATTGTTTATTAATTTGCTTTTTATCTGCGGTGATAGCATTCCTAAGATAGCTAGGAGAACTAGTTTTCCTAGCCTCCCCTTACTGATAAGAATATCCTAATTTCTGCAGCACCTCATTACTGATATCCACCTTTGGAGACCCATAGATAATACCAGAGGCATTGCTTGAACGGTCGATGACCAGACTATAGCCACGTTGGTCAGAGATATCCTTTACGGCATTGTAAATCTCGTCCTGTATCGGAGTAATCAAGCTCGTACGCTTCTTGAAGAGCTCGCCCTCTGGGCCGAAATACTTACGTTTGAGGTCGGAAGCCTGCTTTTCCTTAGCCATGATAGCGTCTTGTCGCTTCTTCTTCTGGTCCTGTGAGAGGAAGACAACCTCGTTCTGATAGTTCTTATACATTGTTGAAGCCTCAGTATTGAGCGCCTCAACCTCAGCTTGCCACTTCTTACTAACCTGATTCAACTGCTCATTTGCACGCTCGTAAGCAGGTACATTCTTGAGGATATACTCCATATCAATCAGCGCAAACTTCTGTGCTGATGCCATCAAAGGCATAAGAGTAAACACACAAAGAGGTAAAACGTATCGCAATACACTCTTAAACATATTCTTCTTCATCCTTTACTAATTCAATATTTATAACTCCTAATTCTCTTTACCGATAGTCACTCAGCCTATTAGAACAAGCAACTTGTCTACTCGTTTACTCATTTAACTCGTCTACTCGTCTACTTGTCAACCAGTCAACTCGCCCTTAAAACTCCTGTCCAAGGATGAAATGGAACTGACTTCCGCCCTTTGTACCAAAGACTTTGTCGAAGCCATAAGCCCAGTCGATACCCATCATACCCACCATTGGGAGGAAGATACGAACGCCAAGACCAGCAGAACGCTTCATGTCAAATGGATTGAACTTACTTGTCTCTGTCCATGCGTTACCAGCCTCAACAAATCCAAGACCGTAGATGGTCGTGTTACCCAAGAGGAAAGGATAGCGAAGCTCTAACGACATACGAGTGTAAGCATAACCTTCAGCACCACGAGGAGTAAGTGATCCATTCTCATAACCACGTAATCCAATCGTTTCTTCAGCGTATCCTGTAGTATAACCACTCATACCATCACCACCCATGTAGTAGGTTTCAAATGGACTTTTCTTGTTTTTATTGTAACTTCCCAACAAACCGAACTCAACACGGGTCATCAAGACGAAACATTTCTGACCACTTGTGAGGGCTGTAAAGGTA
>QWCL01000571.1_pt1 | contig 17944 bp, 18 predicted proteins | sample 1972551 | NCBI WGS metagenome assembly QWCL01 (sample SAMN09866709, study PRJNA288562) | Human oral metagenome isolate term2_saliva, whole genome shotgun sequencing... | isolation source: mouth | host: Homo sapiens | place: USA: California
CTTACTTTTTGGATGTCGTTTTCAATCATTTCACGTGGTAATTGGCGTCTTTTGTCTTTGTAATGCATAGCCCAATCGTAGTTTCCACGTATCTTGTCAGAGAGTTGTTCATGCCCGCGGTGGTCGTAAATCCACTGCCAATAAGCGCCCATGTCATGCTGTTTGCGTAGATATTCGTAGGAAAAACGGCCACCGGGTGTTTCTAATCGGCACAACATTCCTGTTGGTAAGATTTCCTGATAGTTGTTTATAAGAGGGCAGACTTCGTAGGTTTGTGACCAGGGATAAGCGGAAATGTCGCGTGAAGGCGTAGCTACGGGATGATTGGCAGTACGTTTGAGTAATTTGAAGTGATGATTTTCAACTACATATTTCAGCAGATGGTGTCGTTTTTTGTAGTACAATAAACTTCAAAATGCCGTGCATCCATACGATGATATCGGCCGTATGTTGCTGTAAGACTATCAATATAGACAGATGGTTTGACAACTTTCGGTTGGTGGGTTGCAGGTTTTATGGGATCATTCCAATAGCCGAGTACAACACGATCGAGCCTCTTTCCTTCAGCATTATATAAATATAGCTCAACCATTCCATGATAAGCGAAAGCCAAAGCATAGTCATTCGCGAAGCGTTGGACCGATAAAAGGCGATCTGGAAAGCTATCAATGGCGTTGCCTTTCAATTGCATCACCTGTGCACCCGTAAGCCAAAGACCGCGTGAATCGTCGGTTAAGGGTTGGGGAATAGAATCCATTAGCAAACTGTCTGCATTGATATCGAGAGCTTGTAAGAAAGGAATCTTCGATTGATGACAGCCGAAGAGTGTTGCGATAATAATAGAAAAAAGGACTAAATGCTTGAGTTTCATAACGTAATATATGATTAATGCAAAGATAGAAAATAATTCTTTGAATCATATTTCTTTTCGAATTTTTTGTATATCTCAAGGAGAAAAATTAACTTTGCCATTGATTTCTATGGATGATTACATTTTGGTGATGTTGGCAACCGATAGTTTTCGTAATATGAAATAATTAGAGAATCATCTTAAAATATTTATTTTTTTTCTAAGAATATGGTGGAACAATTACAACCCTACATTGCAATTGCCTTGAAACTCATTACGGGTATGATTGGCATTCTTGTGTTTTTACGCATTGCAGGCAAGGCGCAGATGGCACAGATTACACCGCTTGACACTGTAAGTGCATTTGTTATTGGTGCCTTAGTCGGTGGTGTTCTTTACAATCCTGATATGTCTATGTGGCATATTTTGTTTGCTTTGGCCGTGTGGACTGCCTTTAATATGTTTGTCAGAGTTTGTATGCGGTCAGCCCGTTTGCGTCATCTGATTAAAGGAGAAAGTTCATATCTCGTGAGAGATGGCTATATAAACTTCAAAGCTTTCAAGCGAAACAGCTTGGAGATGGAGCAATTTCGCATGCTGTTACGGCAGAAAGGAATCTTCTCTATGTTTGATGTTGATGATGTTTTATTTGAGACTAATGGTGCAGTGACAGTGCTTCCGCCAGGTAGAACGGCTTATTCTCACTTGCTTGTCAATAATGGTGAGATTGTGGAAGGAACGCTTTTGCAATGTAATAAGACGCGTGAGTGGGTGTTACGCTATATCAAGAGTAATGGCTTTAAGAGTCCTTCAGAACTATTTTGCATGGAGTGGACTCCACGAAAAGGTTTTTATTTTGTAACCTTTAGTGGGGATGTGCGTCGTGGAAAAGAAGAAGTTGCTGCCGAAAATATAGAAAATGTGTCGCAAGCTTAATTGATTCTATTTGTAGATTAAGGTGCGAACTTGATATTGAATAAAGGGCTTTCGTCTGGTGTTCAGCAATAATTAAGGCATATTTTGTTATGAGGAATGCGCGAAAGTGTGTTCCTCTATTTTGTTAGCTAAAGCAAATTGTTGTTCTCTTCATTAGAGTCGGTGCAGTGCAGGCTAAAGGGTGACTTCTTAACCCGTTTTATTTTATCTACTTTTATGATTCATGATGTATCTTGGGTTGTAGGGACTGATTTCATGAAATGAATAATATTAATAATTAATAATATTGTTAAATATTCGTAACCAGAATGCTTTTGTCTGCTAATGCTTTTCGATTCTTCCTATAAAATATGTATCTTTGCAAACCGATTACTGGGAGAGCGCTTGGAATTCCCTGTAGTTTAGCAGTGTTAATAGCCTTTTCTTTGGCCAGATTAGGCGGTTAGTGAATCTGTTAAACAACAGAACGTAAAGCTGTGGATGGTCTCTTTTAGACTGGAGGCGCCGCGAGGTTTCTGTTATCATTGATTGATTTATAAGTTTTTTAGTAGTTAAATTAAGTTTTAAAAATGGACACTTTAAGTTACAAAACTATTTCCGCAAACAAGGAAACAGCTAAGAAAGAGTGGGTGGTTGTTGATGCCAGCGATCAGATTGTAGGTCGTTTTTGCTCTAAAGTAGCTAAACTTCTCCGCGGAAAGTACAAACCAAACTTCACTCCTAACGTAGATTGTGGAGACAATGTAATCATTATCAATGCCGAAAAGGTAGTCTTCTCAGGTAAGAAAGAGACTGATAAGGTTTACACACGTTATACTGGTTACCCAGGTGGACAGCGTTTTAATACACCCGCAGAGCTACGTACTCGTGCCAATGGTGTAGACAAAATGATTCGTCATGCGGTTAAAGGTATGTTGCCAAAAGGCCGTCTTGGTCGCGCATTGATGGACAACCTTTACGTATTCGAAGGCGCAGAGCACAACAAAGAGGCTCAGAAACCAAAATCAATCGATATTAACCAGTATAAATAATTAAGGATAAAGATGGAAGTAATAAATGCAATTGGTCGCCGCAAGAGCGCAGTAGCTCGTGTTTACCTTTGTGAAGGTACCGGTAAGATCATTATAAATAAGAAAGAATTAACAGAATTCTTCCCTTCAGCTATTCTGCAGTATGTGGTTAAACAGCCATTGATGTTGGTAGAACTTGTCAAAGTGAACGCTGAAGACAAGAAAGTTTTGAAGGATGCAGGCTTCCTTACTCGCGACAGTCGTGCTGTTGAGCGTAAGAAACCAGGTCAACCAAAGGCACGTCGCCGCTTCCAGTTCAGCAAGCGTTAAGCCTTGTTCTTTGGATATTGGATACAAATCATCGAATGTTTTGTTTTATATCCTGAGCGACAATGGCTCACAAGAGCTATTCGTTTGGTGTGATTCAAAATTCAAAAACAACGATTCAATATTCAGGAACCATCTCGTTTAGTATCTAAACCAGGCAGACTCTGCACGCCGATACGCTTATAGTGTGGTATAGAAGCAGATTACTGTCGGGCTGATTCTGAGCAAAAGAGGTCTGTTATCCATAATCGTTATGCGGTATACAGGCTGAAAGAATTAAAAAAGAAAGTAAACAATAAAAATTAAAAAGAGAAATGTCAAGAACTAATTTCGACCAATTACTCCAGGCAGGTTGCCACTTTGGTCACCTCAAACGCAAGTGGAATCCAGCTATGGCTCCTTATATCTTCATGGAGCGCAATGGTATTCATATCATCGATCTAAACAAAACTGTTGCTAAAATCGATGAAGCTGCAGAGGCATTAAAGGCAATCGCTAAGTCAGGTAAGAAGATTCTGTTTGTCGCTACTAAAAAACAAGCTAAAGATATCGTAGCTGATAAGGCCGCATCTGTTAATATGCCATACGTAAACGAGCGCTGGGCAGGTGGTATGTTGACCAACTTCCCAACAATTCGTAAGGCAGTTAAGAAAATGACAAACATCGACAAGCTGATGAACGATGGTACTTTCTCTAACCTTTCTAAGCGTGAGTTGTTGCAGATTACACGCCAACGCGCTAAGTTGGAGAAGAACCTTGGCTCAATAGCTGACTTGACTCGTCTGCCAAGTGCACTTTTCGTTGTTGACGTAATGAAAGAGCACATCGCGGTGAAAGAGGCTAACCGTCTTGGAATTCCAGTCTTTGGTATTGTTGATACAAACTCAGATCCTAAGAATATCGACTTCGTTATTCCTGCAAACGATGACGCTAAGGACAGCGTAGAGACTATTCTCACTGCTGTTTGTGGTGCTATTGCTGAGGGTCTTGAAGAGCGTAAGGCTGAAAAAGCAGATGAAAAGGCTTCCGCTGAACAGGCAGAAGAGGCTGCTGAAGTAAAGAAACGTACTCGCAAGGCACGTAAGGAAGAAGCAGCTCCTGCTGCAGAAGCTGAGGCTGAAAAGGCTGAGTAATCGCATAGAGGGTCTTATTTGATAGGGTAGGATGCCATAAATCCCTATGCACTATCAATGAGACCTTTTTCTTTTTTCAAACAAATTAATAAAAGAAATAATAGATTATGGGTATTTTAATAGAAGATATCAAGAAGCTTCGTGCTATGACTGGTGCTGGCTTGGCTGACGTAAAGAAGGCTCTAACAGAGGCCGCTGGTGACTTTGATAAGGCTAAGGAGCTGCTCCGTGAGCGTGGTTTGGCTATTGCTGCAAAGCGTTCTGACCGCGAAACATCTAATGGTTGCGTTCTTGTTAAGCAGGTTGGCGACTTCGCTGCTATGGTAGCTATCAAGTGTGAGACAGACTTCGTTGCTAATGGTGCAAGACTCTTGATGAGGTTAAGGCACTCAAGTTGGCTAATGGTGACGACGCAGCTACGGCAGTTCAGCATCGTTCTGGTATCACTGGAGAGAAGATGGAGATAGATGGTTATAACTTCCTTGAGGGAGATAACATCTCTGTTTATGACCACATGGGTCGTCATACCTTAGCAACTATGGTTCAACTCAATGCAAACAACGAGGAAGCTGGACATAAGGTTGCAATGCAGGTTGCCGCAATGAAGCCTGTTGCTCTTGATGAAGCATCTGTTCCTCAGTCTGTAAAGGATGAAGAATTCAAGGTTGCTGTTGAGAAGACTAAAGAGGAAATGGTTGAGAAAGCAGTTAATGCTGCACTCAAAAAAGCTGGTATCAACCCTGCACATGTAGACTCAGAAGATCATATCGAGAGTAATACGAAGAAGGGATGGCTTACACAAGAGGACGCTGATAAAGCCAGAGAAATCAAGAAAACCGTTGGCGAAGAGAAGGCTGCAAGCCTCAATGAGCAGATGATTCAGAACATTGCAAAGGGTCGTTTGAACAAGTTCTTCAAAGACAACTGCTTGGTTGATCAGGAGTTCCAGTTCTCTGAAGGTGACAAAATCAGTGTTGGTGAGTGGTTGAAGCAGCAAGGTGATTTGAAGATTGTTGCTTACAAGCGCTTTACTCTCGCTGCAGAATAATCGCACTTCTATTTCAATTAAAAAGATAAATGGGTGGTTTGCCTCGTGCGAACCACCTTTTTTATGTCCCGAAATCTTACGTTTGTCAGCTGCAAAACATTCAAAAGGCATCACGGTGCTTGGTATTTTCTGTGCGTATTATGTAGACTTCTGACGCAATTCTCTATCAAATTTCTATTTGATTTTGTTTAATTCATATCATGAAAAAGAGTGTTTTCTGTGGTAGTTAAATAACGGGTAAAACCTCATAAAATGGATTTATTTTACCCATATAAATGTTATCCTCTTATTGGTTGAATCCTATTGTTTTCTCATTCGCGTCATTTTACGTAGTAATTAGACGCATATTGTCGTATGATATGCGTCATTTCACGCGGTAAAATGCACCTAATTACATCGTTGTTTGCCGTAAATCTTTTTGCTCCTTAATAGCAATAATGGCAAGATTCCCAATTACCTTATTTATTTTCACATGCAATGAATCAATGCTTTCAAAATAAAATCGGTCGCAAATCAAATGAGTTTGCGACCGATATCTTATGATTTTATCTGTTGAAATTATAGTGCTGTAGGCAAGATTGTTGAGCGAATAATGAAGTAACTCAGTATACCTGCAAGATAACCTAACAGGGCTATCCAGCTAATGTGTTTCATATACCAACCGAAAGTAATCTTTTCTAATCCCATAACTACTACTCCGGCAGCGCTTCCTATGATGAGAATGCTCCCACCAACTCCGGCACAATAGGCCAACAACTGCCAGAAAACACCATCTACAGCCATGTCACCTAACGCTTCAACGGGATACATTCCCATACATCCTGCGACAAGAGGCACGTTGTCAACAATGCTTGAAAGGATACCAATAATACCCGTAACAAGATAATGATTCTTATTAAATATAGTGTTAAGTGCACCTCCCATAGAAGTGAGTACACCAATTTCTTCGAGACAAGACACAGCCATCAGGATGCCAAGGAAGAACAAAATGGTGCTCATATCAATGCGACTCAGCAGATTGGAAACACGCTTTTGGAATGTCATTTCTTTCTGATGGCGATGCAGTTTGCGGTAGAACACCTCGGTAACTGTCCATAAAACACCAAGCACAAGAAGGATTCCGACGAATGGAGGCAGGTGAGTTATCGACTTGAATACTGGCACAAACATCAGTCCTCCCACGCCAATGATGAAGATAATCTTGCGTTCTGAGCTCGTAAATTCAAGCACTTCACCATCTCGAACATCGTAAGGTTGTGAGCTTTCTTGTTTGAGTTCACCCTTGAGTTGCTGTTGAAGTATCAGCACAGGGATAAGGAGTGAGATGACAGAAGGAATGAAAATCTCGCTGATTACGCCTAAAGCCGTGATCACACCCTTATTCCATAACATGATAGTTGTGACGTCTCCGATGGGCGAAAATGCACCTCCTGAGTTGGCAGCGATAATGACTAAAGACGCATATATGAGTCGATCTTTGTGATCATGAACAAGCTTTCGCAGAATCATAATCATCACAATGGCCGTTGTTAAGTTATCAAGTATGGCCGAAAGAAAGAAGGTCATGAAGGCAATCTTCCACAAAAGAGCGCGCTTACTCTTAGTACTCATGCGGGTTTGTACCCAATTGAATCCCCCGTTTTGGTCGACAATCTCAACAATTGTCATTGCCCCCATGAGGAAAAATAACGTTGTTGAGGTGCTTCCTAAATGGTGTTCAATGGCGGCATTCACAGCATTTGTAAGCGCATTACCAGTCAATCCAGGGAGATAAATGCCAGGATTAACCATGAAAAGTGTCCAGCATGCCACGAACATCAGCAGTGCGATAGCAGCCTTGTTGACTTTCGTGATACTTTCAAGGGCAATAAACATGTAGCCAACTACAAATACCACGATAATTAGAACAGTTAAAGTTGTCATTTTATTATATATATTTAATTCTGCATAAGCACTGCAAAGTTAAGAAAAAAAACATTATTAGCCACGATAATTTGAAATTAAAACATTATCTTTGTAGCATGAATTCACAGCCAGAGAACAGCATTAGAATGAGCGAGAACATCGTCGTTGCTGATGCAGATTACTTAGATTCGGTCGTATTTGACCTCATTGTGAACTTTGAACGCATGATAGGCAGGCCACTACCGAAGGCAGATTTGAGTCAGTGGGCTGTCTGTATGGCGCTTGATGGCGGTGTGCGTGCCGGGAAAAATGATGTTCAAGTGGTACTTGTTCATGATGAAAAGCATAAAGAAATGGATAATTTCAAGCCGTCAAACTATGAACATGACCTTCATGCACGTGCTTTTTCAGATGACTATTTGGGTGAATTCACGATAACTTCTGTGGCATTAGGCGATGCTATCAGTAAGGAAGAATATTTTGAAAACGTGCTCCACACACTCCTTGATCATAAGGAAGTGCATCGCATAATGTTAGTTCCCGACAGCGAACATGGTGATGCTTATGACCGCATTCGTCATCTTTTGCAACGTGTAGACGATGATAATAAGCGCATAACGCTATTTGCTATGCAGCCCATGGAAGGCGGAAACTTCCGTCAAGAGATATTAGGCTATTCGTTGATGAACGCATTAGGCATCAAAGCTGAAGAAATAAAATAAAGAGATATGAGTAGAATTTTGATGATAGGTGCTGGCGGTGTAGCCACCGTTGCAGCCTTTAAGATGGCACAGAACAGTGAAATCTTCTCTGAATTGATGATTGCCAGTCACCACAAAGCTAAGTGTGATCGACTCGTTCAGGCAATACATGCGAAAGGATATAAGTTGGATATCAAGACCGCCGAAGTCGATGCAGATGATGTTGAACAACTAAAAGTGCTGTTCAATGACTATAAACCCGAGCTGGTTGTAAACCTTGCATTGCCCTATCAGGACCTAACCATCATGGAAGCATGCTTGGCTTGTGGCTGCAACTATCTTGATACAGCAAACTATGAGCCTAAGGATGAGGCTCATTTTGAGTACTCTTGGCAGTGGGCTTATAAGGAAAAGTTTGAGCAAGCAGGGCTAACGGCAATCTTAGGTTGTGGATTTGACCCCGGTGTTTCAGGCATATTTACGGCTTATGCGGCTAAACATTACTTCGATGAGATACAATATCTCGACATTGTTGATTGCAATGCAGGAAACCACCACAAAGCTTTCGCGACGAACTTTAACCCAGAAATCAACATCAGAGAGATTACACAGAAGGGCCTTTACTATAAAGATGGCGAATGGATTGAAACCGAACCATTGGCTGTTCACCAAGATATTACATACCCAAACATAGGTCCTCGCGACAGTTATCTTATGCATCATGAAGAACTTGAGTCTTTAGTTAAGAACTATCCGACCATAAAACAAGCTCGCTTTTGGATGACTTTTGGACAGCAATATCTTAATTATCTCGACGTGATTCAGAACATAGGAATGGCTCGAATAGATGAAGTTGAGGTAGAAGCTCCATTGGTTGATGACCCAACGAAGACCGCAAAGGTGAAAATTGTGCCTTTACAATTCCTCAAAGCTGTGCTACCTAATCCCCAAGATTTAGGCGAAAACTATGATGGAGAGACTTCTATTGGCTGCCGAATCCGCGGACTTAAGGATGGAAAGGAACGCACTTATTATGTTTATAACAACTGTAAACATCAGGAAGCATATAGAGAAACCGGCATGCAAGGAGTCAGTTATACGACTGGAGTGCCTGCAATGATTGGCTCAATGATGTTCCTAAAGGGTATTTGGAAACGCCCGGGAGTGTGGAATGTAGAGGACTTCAACCCCGATCCATTTATGGATGAGCTCAACAAACAAGGGCTTCCATGGCATGAAGTGTTTGATGGTGACTTAGAACTCTAATCTATATACGGGACAGCTTGTCTCATTTAATGATATAAATCCTAACAAATATGGCAAAAGAAACAGAGGCTAACCAGCAAAGTGAGAAGCTAAAAGCTTTGCAGGCAGCAATGTCTAAGATAGAAAAAGACTTTGGAAAAGGTTCTATTATGCGTATGGGTGACGAACAAATTGAAAATGTTGACGTCATCCCTTCAGGCAGTATAGGACTCAATGTGGCACTCGGTGTGGGTGGATATCCACGTGGTCGCATCATCGAAATATATGGACCTGAGTCATCAGGAAAGACTACTTTGGCGCTACATGCAATCGCAGAAGCGCAAAAAATGGGCGGTATTGCAGCCTTCATTGATGCAGAACACGCCTTTGATCGCTTCTATGCAGAGAAACTTGGGGTTGATGTTGACAACCTTTGGATAAGCCAACCCGACAATGGGGAACAGGCGTTACAGATTGCCGACGAGCTAATTCGCTCAAGTGCAATTGATATTCTCGTTGTCGATTCAGTCGCTGCGCTGACTCCAAAGAAAGAGATTGAGGGCGACATGGGTGATAATGTCGTCGGACTTCAAGCGCGTTTGATGAGTCAAGCCTTACGAAAGCTAACGTCAACGATAAGTAAAACCAACACATGTTGTATCTTTATTAATCAACTTCGCGAGAAGATTGGCGTGATGTTTGGTAGTCCTGAGACCACAACGGGCGGCAATGCACTTAAGTTTTATAGTAGTGTTCGTCTCGATATTCGACGCGTTACAAGTCTTAAAGACGGTGATAACATCATAGGAAATCAAGTGAGAGTGAAGGTCGTAAAGAATAAAGTTGCACCTCCATTCCGCAAGGTTGAGTTCGAAATTCTATTCGGAGAAGGAATCAGTAAGGTAGGAGAAATCCTCGATCTTGGCGTTGAATATGGTATAATTCAAAAGAGTGGAAGCTGGTTTAGCTATAATAGTTCGAAGCTTGCACAAGGCCGTGACGCCACAAAGAACTTGCTTCGAGATAATCCAGAACTTTGCGATGAGCTTGAAGGACAAATCCGTCAGGCCATCGAAGAGAAGAAAGAATAAGATAAAAGAATAGCAATTGTTGTAGCTCGGATATGAAATCATTTCATGTCCGAGCTTTTTTTGTGTCGTTGTTTCTATCTGTTAAATTTCCTTTTTGCGTAACAACCAATTAGAATTATCGTTATATTTGTTGCAAAATTCTATTACTATTAACTTTAATAACGAAAGGAACACGGCTATGAAGATTGGAATTCCACGCGAGATTAAGAACAATGAGAATCGTGTAGGCATGACTCCTACGGGTGTAAATGAACTTTCTAAGCACGGACATGAAGTCTATGTGCAACACAATGCAGGGAAAAATAGTGGCTTCTCTGATGCTGACTATGAGGCGGTTGGCGCTAAAATTCTTCCTGATATCGCTGCAGTTTATGCCAAGGCAGACATGATTTTGAAGGTGAAAGAGCCTATCCCATCTGAATATTCGCTTGTGCGTGAGAACCAAGTGGTATTCACTTACTTCCATTTTGCCTGTGATCAAGCACTCACCGAGGCTATGATGAAGAGCAAAGCTGTGTGTATTGCTTACGAAACGGTGCAGCTTTCTGATGGCTCTTTGCCTTTACTTGTACCGATGAGTGAAGTTGCTGGTCGCATGGCTGTACTCAATGGGGCACATTATCTGCAAACAACGAAGGGCGGAAATGGCAAACTTATCTGTGGCGTTCCTGGTGTTTTGCCGGCTCGAGTGCTTGTCCTTGGTGGTGGAACTGTGGGAGAAGCTGCCGCAAGAATGGCCGCAGGACTCGGTGCTGAGGTTACTATTGCCGATGTTTGTCTGCCCCGTTTGCGCCGTTTGGGCATTGATTTGCCTGCCAATGTGCATACACTTTATTCAACATCTTATAACATTCGTCAGCAACTTCCCGTCACTGATCTTGTCATTGGCGCAGTTCTTGTGCCCGGAGATAAGGCACCTAAGCTCATCACTCGTGACATGTTGAAACTCATGAAGCCAGGATCTGTACTTGCAGATGTGGCTATTGACCAGGGCGGATGTTTCGAAACATCTCATCCAACATCTCATTCTGAGCCGGTATATGACGTGGATGGCATCATACATTATTGTGTGGCGAACATCCCAGGAGCGGTTCCCAACACCTCAACTTCGGCCTTAACAAACGCTACTTTGCGTTATGCGATAGCCTTGGCTGATAAGGGTTGGCGACAGGCTTGCCGTGAAGACGAAGCACTTCTCAAGGGCGTTAACATCGTAAATGGCTGCATTACCTATAAGGCGGTAGCCGATGTGTTTGGTCTCGACTGCCATTCGGCAATTTAATTCGGCTGTAAACGATATTTCATAAGATATAAAAACGAATAATAGTTTATTTATTTCGGCTTTAAAAACGTCCCTCATCCCTCCCCAACGTGGGGAGGATAGGGATATAAATGGGTTGTAGAGACATCACATCTGCAATCTTTTTTACCTTTGTAGAACTTGTGATTAGCTTGCAAAATTGTAAGCTTTATATCACGATTTCTATGACCTCGTCATTCAGCGAAGTAGAAAACGGAATACGCTTTCTGTGAAGTCTTGGAATGTTTCTGTAGGAAAGCTTCCGTTATCACGATGAACAAAAGCGTTCGTTTGTAGCCATAGCAAGTATGGTTACCTCTGTTTGGCTGGGTGAAATGCGTCATATTATCGCGTAATCTCTATTGTTTTACATCACGATTTGCCTCATTTCACCTTGTAATCTGCATCTAATTGCAACATCCTTATTATCAGTTTGTTACACCGTTTGTTGTCATTGAAGGAGTGGAATGCATTAGAATGAATAATCACACCATAGCAATTATCCACAGATTAAGAAGGCATTCGTCATCAATACCATTTGTGTTATAATGGTTTACCTATGAATGTGTTTCCCATTATGAATGTTATAACGATGTAATGCTGTAGATTTTATGCTAATATTCCATGAGTGTATGTGCCATTATAAATGTTGTAATGATGCAACGCCGTAGATTTTATGTCAATATTCGAATGAATACATCAACCATTGTGGATGTTATAACGATATAACAATGATGATGTTATATCAATATTTCAATGTATGTTTTTGACATTATGAATGTTATAATGACGCAACGCCGTATTTTTTATGCCAATATCCCCATGAATGTATGTGCCATTATGAATGTTGTAACAACGCAACGCCGTGGAAATTATGTTAATATTTCCATGAATATATTTGGCAATAAAAATGCCCTTATGGTGCAACGCCGTAGGTGTTGTTCTTTTGATAGCCCAGGGTTGGCGAGGAACGAGCCTACCCTGGGTAAGCATTCGCAAGGGGATTCAACGCCATAGGTGTTGAGCTTTTTTTGAGAAAGCAGGCTTATAACGAGGATATTCATGGCGGATTACGCTTAGAAACCGTAACACTGATGGCATTGAAACGTTCTATTTATAACATGATTAACGTCAATATACGCTGAAATTAATGTCAATTTACGCCGAAATAATATGATGTTTACGACATTAAATTGGCCATTTCAAATGAAACGCTGTGGGTTTTTATGGGGAAAAAGAAATGGAATAGTAACGTCATAAATTGCTATATAGCACATGAACGCAGCTATTCCATGATGTGATAAAAATGATTCAACCCCATTTGTTGGGGCTGTTCATTATGAGTATCTTAGGATCATGCCTGGCCGAACGCGTGAGTTTGCACTCAGATGGTTAAGACTGCAAATCTTCTCTACAGTCACACCACGCAGTTTTGCGATAGAAGCGATGGTCTCACCTGACTTAACTTTGTGATAGAGCAAATCTTCGTTGTCTGACGAATGCTTTTTATTATAGGTGCCAAGTTCGCCATTTTGAACGAGATCACGCGTGTAACCACCACTTCCTATCTTACCTCTTAGGCGGGTAGCTTCGGCAGATAGTTCTTCGTATGTATTGACATTATAGACAAAGTAGTCGCCTGTTACGTCCTGATTACGGAAGTCAAACATCAAGGCGGGATTCAAAGCGACTCCACAAAGACGTGTTTCAAAGTGGAGATGTGAGCCAGTACTGCGGCCCGTATTACCTCCAAGACCGATGATTTCGCCTGCACGCACGACCTGATTTTCCGTGACAAGTTGTTCTGAAAGGTGTCCATATATCGTCTCAAGTCCATTGGGATGGCGTATAACGATATACTTTCCATAGCCTCCTGCCTCGTATCTTACGATGCGAACCTTGCCACTAAAGGCGGCGCGGATAGTGTCTCCAATATATACTTTGATGTCTAATCCTTTGTGTTGACGGCCCCATCGGCTACCAAAGTTACTCGTAACAACGCGACTATTGGTAGGCATGCTGAAATGACGGAGGTCTATTTTGAAAGTATCGGGCATTTCTGTACGACGATGTGCATAGCGATTGTCCCAGTCGTTATAAAGACTTGCTGCGGGCGATTGTTCCTGTTCGCGTTCAACAATGCTACGAAGTACGAGCGTGTCTACGGCTTTCATCTTGCGATCTACAGGGGCTTGACGTGCTAAAAGGTCTTGCGCTTGCACAGAAGTTGGCAGAGATACCAATGCAAACAATAATCCTATCGTAAATATTCCAATACTTTTTCTTAAACTCATAATATGGTTTTTAGGTCCGAATAAGCTTCAGATTAACTAAAAAAGCAATCTAAATTTATCAAACAACGAATGAAAGAAGTTCATCAATTGTAGTCAAAAGCGTTACAAAGATATGCAAAAAATCACCAGTTTGTATGCTTGTTAACGTATTTTGTTACAAATTTAACACAATCAAAAAAGCCGTTTTATCTCATAATTCGTTTGTATATGGGGGATTTCAAGAGATTGATGACCAATTAATATTAGTTTTTCTTAACTCTTTTAGATGCTCCCATAAGAGCTGATATTCTACCTTTTGGCACGTCGGATCATGCTCAATGATCTTCTGTGCCTCATCACGTGCGAGCTGAACTAACTGCCCATCGCGTGCAATATCAGCGATTTTGAGGTCAAAAGCAATTCCACTTTGCTGCGTTCCCTCAAGATCTCCCGGGCCACGGAGCTTCAAATCGGCCTCAGCTATACGGAAACCATCGTTTGTTTCGCACATAATGTCGATGCGCTTTCGTGTTTCTTCGCTCATTTTATAACTTGTAACGAGGATACAATAGGATTGTTTTGCACCCCGACCGACGCGTCCTCGCAACTGATGGAGTTGGGAAAGACCAAATCGTTGGGCGTCAAGAATGACCATTACAGAGGCATTTGGCACGTTGACGCCAACCTCAATGACCGTTGTTGCAACGAGAATCTGCGTTTCACCACTAACAAATCGTCTCATCTCTTCTTCCTTTTCAGAGGGTTTCATCTTGCCATGCACCTTACTAATAGAGAAGTCTGGGAAGATTTCGAGCAATGATTCATATCCTTTTTCAAGGTCTTTGAGGTCGTTTTTCTCATTCTCTTTGATCAAAGGGAATACGATATAGACTTGCCGCCCCTGTTGAATCTGCTGACGAATGCCGTTGTAAAGGCTTGTCATTTGATTGTCAAACTTGTGTATTGTCTGTATAGGTTTGCGCCCAGGAGGTAGCTCATCGATGATGCTTACATCGAGATCGCCGTATATTGTCATTGCAAGCGTGCGAGGAATTGGCGTTGCTGTCATCACTAAAATGTGTGGAGGATTCTCGCTCTTTGCCCATAATCGTGCGCGTTGGGCTACTCCAAAGCGATGTTGTTCGTCGACAACGGCAAGACCAAGTCGGGCAAATTGCACCGTGTCTTCTATGACAGCGTGGGTTCCAACGAGGATGTTGATGTCGCCATTTGCCAATGCTTCGAGTACTTCTTGCCGCTTCTTACCTTTCACAATGCCTGTAAGCAGTTCGACACGGACGTCCATTCCTTGCAGAAACTCTTTGATTGTAGTGAGATGTTGCTCTGCCAATATCTCAGTAGGTGCCATGATACACGCCTGAAAACCATTGTCAATGGCTAACAACATCGTCATTAAGGCGACGAGAGTCTTGCCTGATCCCACGTCACCTTGAAGCAAACGATTCATTTGTTTGCCGCTCGCCATGTCGTCACGAAGCTCATGCATGACGCGCTTTTGGGCGTTTGTGAGGTCAAACGGCAGGTTGTTTTGGTAGAAAGTATTAAAGATTTGTCCCACTCTTTGAAACACATAACCTCGGTATTTGCGTCGATGGTCGCTGGCATATCGTAGGATATTGAGCTGAACATAAAAGAGTTCTTCAAACTTTAACCTTACTTGTGCATGCTGAAGTTCATCTAATGACTTGGGATAATGAATGCCTTTGAAGGCTGCTTCGCGTGAAATGAGGTGGAGAGGACGCTGAATAAACACGGGAAGCGTTTCTGAAATAGCGTCTTTAGGAAGCCTACTGATGAGATTCTTTGTTAGCTTTTCTATGGTGCGGCTTGTGATTCCATTGGTCTTCATCCTTTCCGTTGTGGAATAATAAGGCTGCATTCCCATCTCATTGAGTTGGAGTTCGTCGGCCTTTTCGATTTCAGGATGCGCGAATTGATAGCGACTTCCGAAGACGGTTGGTTTGCCAAAGACGATATATTCAGTATTTAATGCGTAGGTTTTATAAATATATTGCGTCCCACGGAACCACACTAAGTCGACTACTCCGTGCCCATCGGAGAAGTGAGCGACAATGCGTTTCCTCCTTGTTCCATTCGAAAACTCTTCAAAACTCAGTATCTTTCCTTTGATTTGTACAAAGGGTATCGAGCCATTTAGCTCGTCAATAGTGTATATCTTGCTTCGATCCACATATTTATATGGATAGTATTCCAACAAGTCTCGCCATGTTTGGATGTTGAGTTCCTTACTCAATATCTCCTTACGCTTAGGACCTACGCCCGGCAAATACATGATATCTTGGTCGAGAATGCTGGTCATTGCAAGAGGATTTCAGCGACTTTGAGGTCAAAAGGGGTAGTAAGTTTGATGTTTTCTCTATTCCCTTCAACCATAGAAACATGGCATCCGAGGGTCTCAACTACGGATGCATCATCGGTGAAATGAGGCTGATAAGGTTGACTATAAGCTCGTTTCAGCAAGGAAATATCAAATACTTGTGGTGTCTGTACAATGCGATAGTCAGCCCGTTGCACATTTTTTCCGCCACCATGTGCGTCAATGTAGCGGATGCTATCAGTCACAGGAAGAACAGGAATGGCGGCAAACTCTTCGTGAGCTGCCTCAAAACACGCTGCAATTACCTTTGAAGAAACAAACGGACGCACGCCATCATGGATGCCCACTAAGCCCTCTTCGTCATCAGGAATGGCTGAAAGTCCATTCTTAGCTGATTCAAATCGTGTGGCGCCTCCATTGACAATGGTGTGTGGAATCGTAAAATTGTGTGTCTCACACAAGCCTTTCCAATAGGTCTGTTGGCTCTCGGGAAGTACAAGAATGATTTGCAATGCAGCATCATACGTATGAAACCGCGTTATGGTGTGCATGAGAACAGGCTTTCCTCCAATAGGAATAAACTGCTTAGGAAGCTCAGAACCCATGCGCATTCCCTTGCCTCCAGCCACAATAATGATATAGTTCATGAGCTTTATCGGCCCATCAGATGGGCAAATTGCATTTTCTTTTCGAGGTCTTTTGTGGCATCTTCGCCAATGAAATAACTCAAAAGTGTATAGGAGTATGGTAGAGATGCTGCCGGACCTTCACCCGTTGTAACGTTTCCATCGACTTGAACGAGCTCGCCTGTATAGGTTGTTGATGCGTTGAAATAACGCTCAAAGCCAGGACTACACGTTGCTTTCTTGCCATCAAGAATACCACATGAGGCCAAAACCATAGGCGCAGCACAGATTGCTCCGACGCGTTTCCCGGCTTCAAACTGCTTCTTTAATGCAGTCTTTACACCCTCGTGAGCATTCAGATTCGTACTCCCCGGCATGCCACCCGGCAGTAAAAGGAGGTCAGCATCATTGAAATCAGCCACATCTTCGAATTTAATGTCTGCCTTAACTGTTACTCCATGCGAAGTTTCTACAAACAAATCGCCTGTAATACTGACGGTCTTGACGTCCACACCACCCCTTCTTAGGATGTCAACAGGAGCCAAACCTTCAATCTCTTCGAATCCATTTGCTAAAAATTCATATACTTTTGGCATAGTCTTTTAATATTTTTCGTTACATTTGCAAATATAATAAGAATTGTTGAAACGGCAAAAACAAAGTATGATTGATAATCAATTGGTATTTGCAATCTATGTAAATGCGTTTAAACAACAGGAGATTCAGCCCCTCGTTGAACGTGTTGTAGCTTTTCTCGACCGTCATTCCGTCTCGTCATTGATAGAACCTGATGAGCTAACTAATGTCGATTTAGTCATCTCAATGGGTGGAGATGGCACGTTTCTTAAAGCCGCTTATATGGTTGGAAAGCGTGAGATTCCCATCTTAGGTATCAACAAAGGACGACTCGGTTTCCTTGCAGATGTGTTGCCAAGTGAAATAGAAGATGTGCTCGAACATGTGCTTCGACGGGATTATATGATAGAAAACCACACCGTAATCAAGTTAGAAGCCGACGGAGAATGCGTTGATTGCTGTCCGTTTGCATTGAATGATATCGCTGTTTTGAAGCGCGACACGGCCTCGATGATTAGCATAAAGGCCTATGTTAATGGCGAATTTCTTGTCAATTACCAAGCC
>QWCL01000391.1_pt1 | contig 17916 bp, 9 predicted proteins | sample 1972551 | NCBI WGS metagenome assembly QWCL01 (sample SAMN09866709, study PRJNA288562) | Human oral metagenome isolate term2_saliva, whole genome shotgun sequencing... | isolation source: mouth | host: Homo sapiens | place: USA: California
ACGCTTGTCGGATGAGAGGCTAGCCACCTTAGCCGAGGAATATATGCAGGCACTCGGCTACGGCTCACAACCCTACATCGTGTTTAAGCATCACGACATTGAGCGAGAACACATACACATCGTTTCCTTGCGCGTAAATGAACAAGGAGAGAAAATCAATGATGGGTTTGAAAAGCGAAGAAGCAAGCGTATCACAGACGCTCTGGAACAAAAATACGGACTGATACCTAGTACACCGACCCAAGAGCAAGTACTTCAAAAAGCAAGTACAAAAGAAACGCTCAATGAGTCCGTGGAGAATAGAAAAACAAAGGTAGAAAAAGTGCTTCGTGCCGTACTTGCACACTACAAATTCGCTTCCTTGGGAGAACTCAATGCCATACTCGCACACTATCATCTCACAGCTGAAGAGGTAAAAACAGAAGTTCGGGGCAAACGCTATAATGGGCTGGTTTATCTTCTCACAGATGATGAGGGTAAAAAAGAAAGTATGCCCATCGCAGCCTCTGAACTAGGTCGAGGATTAGGACATACCGCTATCACCAACCACATCAAACGCTCAAAGTCTGCTCTAAAATCAGATATACCCAAGGTAAGGCAACGCGTACTTATGGCAATGCGCACTTCCCCCTCGTCAGAAGCCGATTTGAAGAAAAGCCTTATCCAACAAGGGTTGAGAGTGGTACTTCGCAGGAATAAGGCAGGGCGCATCTATGGCATCACCTTTATAGACGACAAAGAAGGGATAGCCCTCAATGGTTCACGTTTGGGCAAGGGATATTCTCTCAAAAAATCTCCCACGTTTTTCCAAAAAAGTCCGACGTTTTTTCAGAAAAGTCCGACGTTTCTCACGACAACTCAGAAAGCGACAATCTCATTGACGAACTCTTGGACGACACCTTAGAAACTTTGGCAGCACCAGCAGGGAATGATGATTGGAAAGAAGCGGCTTGGCAACGCAAACTGCGCAGACAGAGTAGGGTGCGATTGGGAAGAAGAAAGCACTAGTTCTAAAGGCATTATCATAGTATTCAAATACAAATCACACACACATACCACTATGGCACAAGAAGACGATTTACGAGCATTGGGAAAGATTATGGACTTTATGCGCGGCATATCCGTACTCTTTCTCCTCATCAACTGCTATTGGTTTTGCTATAGCGCATTTGAAACGTGGCACTTCACGCTGGCTATAATCGACAAAATCCTACTCAATTTTCAACGTACAACTGGCTTGTTCTCCTCCATTCTCTGGACAAAGCTCTTTTGCGTAGTCTTCCTTGGTCTTTCTTGCCTAGGCACAAAGGGCGTCAAGGAAGAAAAGATAACGTGGGGAATGATTTATTCAACTCTTGCCGTGGGCTTTGTGCTTTTCTTTCTCAATTGGTGGGTCTTGTTCTTACCCATATCGGCAGTAGGTGCAGCATCACTCTACATCTTCTCTTCGTCCGTAGGTTATATCTGCCTATTGATGGCTGGAGTGTGGATGAGTCGTTTGCTCAAGAACAACCTGATGGATGACGTTTTCAACATGGAAAACGAGAGTTTTATGCAAGAAACACGGCTGATGCAAAACGAGTATTCGGTGAACTTGCCTACACGCTTTTATTACAAAAAGAAATGGAACAAAGGGTGGATCAACATCGTCAATCCTTTTCGTGCTTCGATGGTTCTCGGTACACCGGGCTCGGGTAAGTCTTATGCCATTGTGAACAACTACATCAAGCAACAGATTGAAAAAGGTTTTGCGATGTACATCTACGACTACAAATTTCCTGACCTCTCAGAGATTGCCTACAACCACTTGCTCCATCATTTGGATGCTTATGAAGTAAAACCCCAATTCTTCGTCATCAACTTTGATGACCCTCGAAAATCGCACCGCTGCAATCCCATCAATCCTAGTTTTATGACGGACATTTCGGATGCCTACGAAAGTGCCTACACGATTATGCTCAATCTCAACCGCTCGTGGATACAGAAACAAGGAGACTTCTTTGTGGAATCGCCTATTATCTTACTAGCAGCCATCATTTGGTTTCTCAAAATCTACGAAGATGGCAAGTATTGCACCTTTCCACACGCCATTGAGTTCCTCAATCGCCCCTATGCGCAGATATTCCCCATCCTCACCGCCTATGATGAATTGGCGAACTACCTCTCTCCCTTTATGGATGCTTGGGAGGGTGGAGCACAAGACCAGTTACAGGGACAGATTGCTTCGGCAAAGATACCGCTCTCACGTATGATTTCTCCAGCTCTCTATTGGGTGATGACAGGAGATGACTTTTCTCTCGACATCAACAACCCACGTGAACCAAAGGTCTTGGTGGTGGGCAATAATCCCGACCGACAAAACATCTACTCAGCAGCACTTGGACTTTACAATTCGCGTATCGTGAAACTCATCAACAAGAAGAAGCAACTCAAATCTTCCGTCATCATAGACGAGCTACCGACCATCTACTTCCGTGGCTTGGACAACCTCATCGCCACAGCACGCTCAAACAAAGTAGCAGTTTGTTTGGGATTTCAAGACTTCTCACAACTCACGCGTGATTACGGAGATAAGGAGAGTAAGGTTATCCAAAACACCGTGGGAAACGTCTTCTCTGGACAAGTCGTAGGTGAAACAGCCAAGACCCTCTCCGAACGCTTCGGGAAAGTCCTCCAACAGCGACAGTCGATGACCATCAACCGCAACGACAAGTCTACCTCCATCTCCACACAACTCGATAGTCTTATACCTGCCAGCAAGATTTCCAACCTCACACAAGGCATGTTCGTCGGAGCCGTCTCCGACAACTTCGACGAGCGTATCGAGCAGAAAATCTTCCACGCAGAGATTGTGGTGGATTCCGCCAAGGTTTCTGCAGAGATGAAAGCCTATCAGCCCATTCCCATCATCGCGGAGTTCACAAACGAAGATGGCTCCGACAATCTCAAAGAGACTATCGAAGCCAATTACAAGTGTGTGAAGCAGGACATCCTATCACTTGTCGCTAGCGAGATTGAGCGAATCAAGAACGACCCGAATCTAAAGGGTCTGATTAAGACTTGAAAACCTTCATTGGACAGCAAAATACTAAAGACTATTACTGTTGAACTTGAGGAAAGAATTGTATTCCATCTTTGTTGACGATGAAAGGCATGCTATCTTGCTTCTTGTGCTTGCTTTTTAGCCAATAGAGCTGACCAGTGTATAGGTTCTGTTGGAGCGCATTTGTCTCAGCAATAGTTGATGCAACTCTCTTCCAAAATCCGTTTTGCCAGGCTAATAGCTCGTAATTCTGTCCTTTTTCTATCGTATTTCCTGCGTGTTTAGCCATATAACGCAACCTATTCACAATCTTTGGAGATTGCAGTCTAAGTGTTACGTCTGGCCAGCGGTCTGGAGCAGTGTAAGGAAGTCCATCATATTCAGCCTTCCATGTAGACTCTTCCTTCGGTGTATCCCATAATTGCTTCCATCTCGCGTTTTCTTCTGGTGAGAGCTGAGAGTTGTAAGGTGCTTCAGTAGTATATAGGGTTGTATCTCGGTCTGAGAGAAAGGCAATTTCTCCGAGATAAACCTTCGGATGTTGTGGACTACCACATACACGGTAATACTGATAAGCGCGTTTTGTGCTAAGCTGCAAGTCCTCCCATGCTGTGTTTGGTGCTTTTAGAATGCAACCTATGGTATCAGCTTTGGTGAATTTCGCATCGTCCGATGCGATAACATATGTGCCAACTGCACGCTGAGCAGCTTCTTTGTACTCCGGTTTATCAGGATAGCTGCATTCTAATCGCACAGGAATTGTATGCTGTTTATCGGCAATGTAAGGGTATAACGTAAAACCCTGCTTTGAATTATCTGTTTTGATGTAAAAAGGTTGTGCGAAACTTTGTAAATCCCCCTCTTCATCTAGGTAAATGGGAAAATAAAGATGGTTAGGTACTACATGGTTGAAGGTGACTATTTGCTTCTTCTGGTCAATAATGCCCCAGGTCACAGGAAGCAATCCGAAGTCTGAAGCTCGAAATGAACCCAGATATGCTAATCTGTGTGTTGTGTTATCTTTGAAAGGTAAGGTGAGTCTGAAAGTTGATGCTACATTTTGTGTAACATCTTCGATGAAAGGAGAGGATAACGACTCTGGAATAGGCTCACCTGGGGTGCGGAGTGAAAAAGGATTATTGTTTTGCTGAGCAAATTGCAGACGATAAATATTGAGTGCTGCCTTAAAACCCTTGTTACGATGTTCTGGTAAACTTTCTTCAGGGTTGAATGTTTCCCAACCTTTTTCTGTGGGAACGGCTAAATGAAAATGACGTCCTTCCCATATTTTGTAAGCAATGTTGTATTCTACTGCGACTGGAATACCACAGGCTCGAAGGTGGAGAGCTGCACGATCTACTTTGTTTGCACAGTTTTCATCGCTAAGAAAGAACATTTCGCAAGCACCTGCAGGTTGTTGAAAAGGATAAGTCCCACCCCAATAACGTAAACGCTTAGCCGTGATATTATATCTCCAAATTACTTTATGAATACTTTGCGCTGTGTCTGAGTGAAGATACTTTTCGTAAGTGTTGGAAAAGACAGAAGCTGCTTCGATGGAGCTATTCTCCATAGCTCGATAAGGCAATATATAATGGAGAAAGTCTTGAAAACTCAATCTCTTTGCGAAAGGAGAGCGTGCCCTCACTGCAAAAGCATGTTCGATGTGTTGACGAATGAAAGAGGGAGAAAGCCATGTTGCATCTGAAAGTTCGCCAAATTTCACTTGAGGTATTTGAAATCGCTTCGCTTCCGTGGCTTTTCTGTAGGCTTGATCAACTTTGGTCAAGATTTTATCATTGAAGTGAGAGTTGAACAAAGCCGTGTCATTGCGGTGTTGCACCAAACTGTAATATTGTGTATCTGCAGCTTTCAACCATTGCAACATAGTGGAATCAACTTCTTCCACAAGATAAGCCTGATGGTGCAGGGGCATATTGGCAAGTAGGAAGCAGGTTGCTTCGTATTTCTCCGAAGCCTTTTCCTTGTACTCTTTGAGTAATTGTTGCCACTCCGCTTCCGGAAATGGAGAGTGTGCTATAGTGGCTGCAACCAGTGGTGGATAAGGCGATGTTTTTTGAGCAGACAGTGATGCTGTGGATGGAACTAAGACTAAAAGAACAAAGAATACTGTTATTCTAATGGTTGGACATAATATATATATGAGCTTCATGTTTCATCTGGTTGTAAGAGTTGTTTTTAATTTTGGGATTGTGGTGTATAACTCGCCATGCAGCATGACGTGCTTGTTGGTGCTTGCCTAGATTCCTCCACAAAGAGAATTCTGCAAAGAGTGGGCTCGTTAATCCTGGCATCATATGGTGAGCAGCACGATAATAAAATAATGCTTTCTGCGTTTTTCCTATCAGTTCGTAGCATTCGCCAAGCCGTACTTTCCATTGTGCGGTTTGTTTAAAACTTTCTAAGATGGGGGCATATTGTAGCAGGGTTTTGTTATCACCGATGAGCCACGCAGCTTCACAAATTAACGTAGTAAGAAACGCATCGTGTCGTGTGGTTTGAATTATTGATGGAGAAACGGGAACATCGCTTTGTAAGTCAGCGTATTGATTAATCCGAATATGTGCTTGGATAATACTGAATAATCCCATAGATAGTAGGCAATAGCCTACGCTGGCAGCTCCAATTGAGAGTCGATAAAAGTGTACGTTTGTGATGGAGGGAGTAGAAATGCTAGCGGCAACAAAGGGGAAGAAAACAAGTAATGCCCATATGGAGGAAGGGTATGAGAATAGAGAGAAAATAAAGAGAGCGATGAGTAGAGATAATTTCTGTGCTTGTTGCGTTTTCAGAGGCGATTTGAAGAAGGCGTTCAGCAAGAAAAAGCTCACCGTTCCTAGAAATAGCAGTCCAACAATTCCTTGCTCACAGAGAACAAGAAGTACTTCATTGAATGCAAGGAGATTATCATCGGCCATGCGCTGCACTTCTATTGGTGCAGTGCGCAGAACCTTAGCCTGCATTGTCATGTAATTTGCTGCAAAACTACCTGTTCCACCGCCCCATGTGGGGGATTGAGCATACATCTTTGCTCCGATTTGCCAAATCAATCCTCGCGCATCTGCCGAAGCTGGACGTAGTAGGTATAGCCCCCATCCGAACAATGGTGTCATAATGAGTGCACTTGCAATGATGTATTTTCTAATAGTTCTGGTCTGATGTTGCAGCAGCAAAATGAAACTCACCACAATCACAGACAACCATGCTGCGCGAGAATTGGATAAAGCCAGTCCCACCACGATAAGTGTACAGCCCGTCCCCATGAAATACTTACCTTTTCCTGTCATTTCGAGCACACTAGGCAGTGACAAAGCTAGTGTAACAGCTAAATATCCACCCCATATACCTGGATTATTGAAAGTTCCTGTGGCAGGGAAGACATCATGATTGCTGACTAGTACTCCACAAAGTTGCAATGCTCCGATGATAGATTGTAGAGCTCCGCTTATCACAGCCCAAACAGCGATGATAGACTCTGAAATTTTGGGAAGTTGACGTGTGTACCACCAGACGCTAGCCATAGCAATGGCCTTGATGCCATAGCCCAGTTCAAATGTGCCATGCACATGAATGAGCGTATAGCCGATGTAAAGCGCAAATACAACATCTACAATAGAGAGACTCGATTTTTTTTTGCGCTGCAAAAAGTGCATCGTCCCACATAATAGTGCAACAACTCCAGTTACACCAGCTACATAGGTAGTTCCATTGGGGATATAAGGCTCTACGTAGCCTGCTCCAAAGAGGAAAAAACAGAATAAATGAAATAAGGATTTGCTGTGTACAGCCTTAGGAGGTCGAGATCTTTCATTCATGAGAAAAAGAAAAATGCTGTGGCAAAGCAGATTCTCTACCACAGCATGTTCGTAGTAAGTTACTTCCAAGATTTGTATTTGAGCACGTTGCCTTCACGCCAAATCTTATGCTTAGTTCGACTGCGCAAGAATGAAGGCTTTTTGTAAATTTCGGAGTCTTCGTCTATCCCTGACCAATCATTTACAAACTCTATAGAGAAGTTAGGTGCAGGAGTGTATTTGTAGGCAAAAGCGTAGTTGTCGAAGACTACTTTCGCCTTACCTTCCGACACCACAACAATCACTAACTCTGGTGCTTCATCTTGGTCATAATAGAACCATCCACCGAAGCAAAGAGCAAAGCTCTTGTCATCAAGGGGAATCTGTAAGAAGCGAGACTTGTCTTTATATAGCGTGATATTGCCACAATTATACAAGGGGTCACCTGTATAGTATGAGAGGATACTCTTTCCCTTATGCTCTATAGAGAATCCATTATAGTTTTCGCGGTTTACGCGAGAGTTGCCTACACTATTTAATTTGATGGTGTAAGTGTCTCCTTGAGAGTTCTTCACTGAATAAGTGTGAAGCGTGTATACTTTGTACTCGGGGTCATTCAGTGACACTGTATAACTATCTCTGATTAAAGGGCGAAAGACCTCTTTCACAGAAAAATCAGAGCTAGTTTTCCATTCAAAAATAGATTGAGATGTTTGTGCAAAGGTGGCTAGTTCTACGAGTGAGAACAAAACCAAAAGAATAGAACGTATCATAAAGGGCTAATTTGCATAATAGTAAAATTCAACATTTGGAATCTTAGATTTTCCAAAACCATCATCAAGGTAATAGTGGGTTCCGCGTCTACCCACTCCAGTGTCCATCATTGGAGGCATTTCTACCCTCCAATGCTTGTTGTAGTTCCCTGTTCCGGGAAGGATAACAACTACATGGCCACTTTCATTCTTATTGGGGTTCTCCCAACCAGCCACAACATAAAGGCCTGCATTGACAGTTTCCATTACTTCCTGTAGTGTCTCCTTCAAACTTCCACCTTTGATGCGCACCCAGTGACCTTTTCCATTTCTCCAGGCTCTTACCATATCATTTGCTCTTCCGCTCATGCCTGGAGGGTGATGATTTGGGAATGTTTGTTGAAAATGATATTGTACTCCTAGATTACAAACAGCTATAAACTTCCCTTTGGCGTCAATGTACTGAGAAGCTTGGAACCTTACGACAGTATTTTTTGCTATATTCTTTATTTTTTCTGGAGCAATAAAGTAAGGCTTATTCACGAATAATAGATGGTTATATTCTTGCTTATAACCAGAGCCTCCGCCAAAACTTGAACCACTGTCGTAGTAGCCACCATAGTTACCACCGTGATGACCATCTTGGTTACTAGAATTTCCGCCATTGTAAGAACCATTCTTGGAGCCATCATTGGTTTTATTCTCACCATTCTCTGCTGGATTGCCACTATTCGTGTTGCAACGACAAAATGTTTTGGGCTCCTTGCAGGTTTTGCAGCAGTTACACCCTTTTATTGGGAAAAGGCAAACATTGCATTTCTGGTCATCACAACCACATTTTCCTTCTTTTTGTTGCTTATGACACTTTTGGCAATATATGACTACAACGCATCCACAATCGTCTTTGCTTCTTCCACAGTCTACACATGTACCTCCTTCTCCATTCTCTTGTTCGGCAAAAGCAGAGCGTGTCATGGGTGTCTGACTGTTGAGATCCAGATGAAGATGGATCGGTTGTTCTTCGTCTGCTTTTTCTGGATGTGGATTCAGCCTAAAAGCAAAAGATTCCGTTCCCTTCTTCAGACTGCGACCGAGAAGTAGTTGACCATCAAGTCTCGAAGTTATGAAATATCCAGTGAAGTGACTGTTTTCAAAGTCATAGCCGAGTGTATCCAGTTCTGCTTGGTAGTCGCGAGCATAATTCTGATCGTAGATATAAGTACCGATGACGGCAACAAGCATCTTGTTTTCGTCACGACGCACGATTAGCTTCGATGTTACTCTGTTCTTCGCTTTCTTAGAACGTCCATCGATACTAAGCACTGAGAGCGCTGTAAGATGATAGCCTTCAATGGGGATGGTCACCACTTCTTCTCCTCGATCCTTGAAGAGGTGGTATTTGTCCCATCGTACTCTGAGGTTTTTTGATGAGGTTGCGGTCGCCTTGCTCTTCTCTCTGACTTTTCCATCACGGAGAGACATATTGAGGAGAAAGAATTCTCCTCTTTGTTCAAGTAGACGTTGAGCATCAGTCACAATAGTTGGAGCGTGCTCCATGGAATTAGGATTGGATGTTGTTGGAGTATCTATCCAGTCAGAACATCCAACAATCGCGAATAGTGCCATTATCCACAGAAGGATGCTGGCTCGCGATGAAGAAATGATTTTCATCATAGGGAAATGTTGAGATGAGTTATAGATTAAAATTTGTTCTGTGCTTAATATTTATAATACCTTGCACGGTTCCTACAATAGTCGCGCTTACTTTGTAGGAATTGTTGGGATAACCCTTAAGAGTTTTTGCAAAACTAAGGTTTTTATGTGAAATAGCAAAATTATTAGATGAAAAAATATCTTTTACGCAAAAAAGTGTCTGTGTTATTTAGTGTAAATTGCTTGTCTGGTGGCTGTATTACAAAAGTGAAAACAAAAATTTCATTGGATTAATGCGTGGTCTTTTGAAATCTGTTTCGTGATTTATATTTATTGCTGTCTGGTAAAAGTTTTTCTAATGATAAAAATAAGGCTGAAACCCTCTTGCAGGATTTCAGCCCCTTTTGTTTCTTTACTTGTTGGAAAAAAAACACTAGTAACATGAGCAAAAGTACATATTTTACCGGACAGCCGGTCTATAGTCGGGTCATTAAATTGCTTGATAAAGTCAAAATTCAACAAATTAGTCTAGAAACCCTAGGGAGCGAGCGTTATGTTAAGCGTTTGACAGGTTGGAAACACCTCATCATTATGCTCTTTGGTGTGCTCAAACACTTTGATTCTCTGCGTGAATTGGAGATTGGCATGAAAGCCGAGACCATGAAACTCTCCCACTTGGGGCTTGACTACGTTGTCCGTCGCAGCACACTTGCAGAAGCCAACCAGCGGCGAGCGCAAGAGTTCTTTGCCAAAGTTTATGCCTCCCTGTTGGAACGCTACACTCCTTTTTTAGCGGACAGCCGTTCTGTGAACTGTCAAAAAGCCTGGGAGAAGCAGCTGTATATGATGGATTCTACCACAATCACGCTCTTTGACAATATTCTTAAGGGAGTAGGTAGACATCCTAAAAGCGGAAAGAAGAAAGGTGGCATGAAGGTGCACACCATTATGAGGTATCAAGTAGGTGTACCGATGGTGGTAGAACTGACCTCTGCTGCCAAACACGATCATTATCTTCTCAAAAAGGTGCACCTGCCCCAAGATTCCACCTTGGCAATGGATAGAGCCTACATAGACTATGCACAGTTTCAAAGGCTTACCGAAGAAGGTGTCTGCTATGTTACTAAGATGAAGAAGAATCTCAGCTACAAGGAGCTCTCTTCTATAGCCTATGTTTCTCGTGATGGTCTAGTCACTCATATCGACAAACACATTCTTTTTGAGAAAGAGAAGGTAAGGCACGAAGCCCGATGTGTAGAGCTATGGAGCAATAACTCTCGCAAGTCGGTGACGTTGCTGACCAACAATTTTGAACTATCGGTTGAGGAACTTTCTGAAATCTACAAGCGCAGGTGGGCTATAGAAACGCTCTACAAACAACTGAAACAGAATTTTCCTTTGCACTTTTTCTATGGTGAGAGCGTGAATGCCATCCAGATACAAACCTGGGTAGTACTCATTGCCAATCTCTTGTGCACAGTACTCTCTAGAATGATAAAAAGACACGTTTCTTTTTCTCAAATCGTAACCATGCTTAGATTGACGCTCATGTATTACACTAATTTCATCGCTTTCATGGAAGATCCTCAAAAGGATGAGTGTGCAATTGGGGCTGAAAGAGCTAAATCACCACCCTCGGAACCATCATTATTCGATTAGGGGGACTTGCTTTTTGAAAAAGAAAGCCCGAAGTCCTATTCTAAAGGGCTTCGGGAAGCTTTCTTGTGGCGTTTGTAAGTTTACCGGACAGCAATAATTTTATATCTTTGCACGGTATATCCCTACTTCTCTATTCTTATTGCCATTGTACTGATATTACCTCTCTAAATAATTAAGACAAATTGAGTGGGCATTTTATTCTATCATATAGTCTAGTATATACTCAATCAGTCGTCGTTCTTTTATAATAATGGTAGCAGTCCCGGATACTTTATTTCTCATTGGAAAATCGCACAATTGATTAAATCTCAACCCTTCACGAGTCATTATTTCAATGAAATATTGATGATTATTGTTAGGTGTTCTGAACAGACTCTTAACATATCCCTTAATCTCATTGTTTTCAATATTATTTGAGTCTTGGATTTGGACATATACAAGTTGACCAATTTCAATCCTATCTATTTTGTCGCTAGGAATTTCTCCATAAATGGTAGGAGCAGGTGTACCTATTGGGAAAATTGTAAAAAAGTATTTTCCCAAGCTATGGTGTATATTCTTACTAACTCTAACATAACCCGTTGTAGGACTTACTATTATATGTTTGTTTTTCCATATCTCAATATCCTTAGACAACTGTGAGGCTGCCTCTCTTAATTCATTATTAGAATATTCTTTTTCTTTGTTTGAATTTGTATTGATGTATGGATTTGTCTTACTAAAGGGGGGCTGAAGCGAATGAGTTGAATACACTTTTGGGAGGCTTAAATTCTGCTTCAAAGATGCTTTTTTCAAGACTGTATCGGCAGACAAATAACTCTGTTTAAAGAAGAATCTAGACTTCAAAGGAGAAATAGATTTACCATATGATAAGTCTTTCCTAAGAAGTTCTATAAGCCTCTCAAATTGAATCGTAAAGCTCCCTATAATCCATTTCCGGCCTATAGCGTGTCTATACAATTGTTCAACAGAAAGATGCCCATTTTCCCAATCCTCCAATAGGTCTTGGATGAGTAATATATCTTCAGATTTTAGATTACTTTTCACCTCTGCCAATACTTGACCTTTGGTAACGAGTGCTCCTGTTCTGATATGGATTATGTCCAGTCGTTTCCCAATCGAAGGGATGATGGTAGAAGGTGGAGAATCCATCTCAATCTGAGCTTTAATTGTCAACTTTTCAGGATAATAGAAAAGGCAACTAAAGATTGTCGCTGAGAAAAGGAGGAACACAATAAGCAATATCCCCCACCGTAAAATCCAGTGAGGCATTCTACCCATTATTTCCTGCACCTCATAGCTATACTCTTTAAAATCAAAATTATCCATAAACTATCCTTCTAATTCTAGCTGATTCTTTACCAATGTGTAATAGGCTCCTTTTAAAAGAGTTAATTCTTGATGTGTACCTTCCTCTATTACTCTCCCCTTATCTAATACAATAATTTTATCTGCATGTTTTACAGTACTTAGTCTATGTGCAACTATCACAACGGTTTTGCCTTGATTAAATTCTAGGAGATTTTTCATAATGATAGATTCATTATTTGCATCTAGAGAATTTGTTGCTTCATCAAAAAATATAAATTCAGGATTCTTGTATACAGCACGAGCAATAAGAATGCGTTGTTTCTGTCCTTGACTAATGCCGTTACCTTCCATTCCAATCAGGGTATTTAATCCTAATGGGAGGTTTTCTATAAAGTCATAAAGATTGGCAACCTTGATAGCATATCGCAACCTCTCTTCATCTATAGAATCTGTCCCGATGGCGATATTATGGGCAATTGTGTCCGAAAAAATAAACCCCTCTTGCATCACAGAGCCAATCTTGCTTCTCCAATACTGAGGGTTTATACCATCTAGAGGTAGCTCTCCAACCTTGATTTTTCCTTTATTCGGAATATAGAATCCTTGCAAGAGTTTAATCAATGTTGTTTTTCCACTGCCACTTGCTCCTACAATGGCAGTTATTTTGCGTTCTGGGATTACGAGAGACACGTCTTGTAGTGCATAATCATAGTCGGCTCCACTGTAGCTAAAATATAAGTGCTCAAAAATCACATTTCTTGATGTGGGTAAAGCCTGAAATTTCCCCACAGAATTTTGTGTCTCATCTGTTTGACCATGTACCTCATTTAGGCGCTCTAAGCTAATTTTGGCGTCTTGATATGATTGAGCAAAATTGATAAAATCTGAGATAGGAGCTGATACTTGGCCTATGATATAGACCAAAGACATCATCATTCCTAATGTCATCGCATCTTCTATAACAGCCTTCGCTGCCATAAATGAAATAACAATTGTGGTAGTTTGAGAAAAGAAAACAGAGCCAATTTGTTGTATCTGTCCTAATGATAGACTCCTAATGCTTATCTTAAAAAGTTTCACTTGGATGTGCTCCCATTCCCATCTTTTTTGCTTTTCGCAATTGTTGAGTTTTATCTCCTGGATACCTTGAATAAGCTGAATTATCTTGTTCTGTTCTTTTGCAGATTGATTAAAGCGCTTAAGATCCAGCTCTCTTCTATACTTCATCAGAAAAAGTACCCAAGCAACGTAACAGGAGTTCCCACCCAGAAAAACAACTAAAATAACCCAGTTATAGTAGCCTAGTATGCATGAAAACACAAGAAAGTTAGCAAAGGAAAACAGGATATTGATAGAATTTCCTAGTAAAAACGATTTAATACGCCCATGATCTCCTATTCGCTGGATAATATCACCTGTCATCCGATTTTCGAAGTACCATAAAGGCAACTTCATTAACTTCATTAAAAAATCAGATATCAAAGTAATATCAATACGAGAATTCAAATGTAGCATAATCCAACTACGAATGAAACTTATACATAGCTGTGTTATAAACAATCCTAATTGAATTATCAAAATCAGAGCAACAAAATCAATATTCCCATCTTTTATACCGATATCTACGACTGATTTGGTTAGAAGTGGAAAAGCCAACTGTAAGACACTTCCCAACACCATACCGATCAGAAGCTGAATTATTTGACTTTTGTAGGGGGAAACGTAACGAAGAAAGAAGAGAATACTCCGTTGAGAAGTCCTCTCCACTTCGTCTAGATACTCACAAAAACTAGGTCCTGGCTCCAAAAGAATAGCTAGACCTATGGCGTCTTTAATTTGGGAATTTGTCCAGCATTTTTGGAGTTCTGTCTGGTTGTAACACAGAAGACCAGACGCAGGATCTGCGATATAAAAAATATAAGACCCCGAATTGTTTTTGATAACTTTATGACAAACAACAAAATGATTTTGATTCCAATGCAAGATGCATGGCAACTTTGCTTCCTCTGCCAATTGCTTCAAAGTTATCCGAACTCCTAATGTACGAAGCCCAATGGTTTCCGCAGCTTCACAAATTCCTAACATAGAGACACCCTCTCGCGTAATAAAGCACCGCTCTCTTAGGGTTGACAGACTGTAGTATTTACCATAATACTTAGAAATCATTCGTAGGCATGATGGCCCACAATCCATTGCATCCAGCTGTGTGTAGAAAGGAAAATTACAATGCTTCATTTACTTCATTTCGTTTTTTCTGGAATTTCTTTTGGCACGCTTGTGTCCTGGTCATTTCTATGAGAAGTATGACGTTTTTAAAGAAATGATAGAAGACACATAGCAAAATTCTACGATGTGCAAAATCTATTTGTACCGCTACGTAATCCTTCTTGTTGGTTACAATATAATCAACTTCTTAGGAAGTATTTTACATCCTCTGCATCATACATAGTAGGTAATTTGTAACCATCCAAATAAATGGTTGGAGTATATTTTACTCCCTCTATATAGCACCATTCATTCATTTGCTCAATCATCGCCTCATTTTCTGTAAGATTTTTTTTATCAATGTTGTATAGCTTTGAGAACTGCTCGAGTGTCATATTTTCTTCGCTGTACCATTTATCAAGAAAGTCCGATGCTTGTATTTTTCCCTTGCCATATAAGGAAAGAAAACATGAAACAATACTCCTTGTATTGGAATTGTCCTTAGTAAAGAAAATTATCTGAAGTTTAATGCTGTCATTGTTGTCTAGTAGAGATGATATTATGCTGTGAGTTTTTGCGCAAGGAGAACAATATGGATTGCATACCATAACCACATGTATGTTTCCATTAATATTACCTTGAAAAATTCCTAGTGAACTAGGAGGTGGGATGGTCCAATGTTCTTTTTGTAGTAGGGTGTAAAAAACTTCCTTATCATATAAAAGTCGTTTCATCTGCTCCTGAAGGACATATTTACGGTGCTTGGTTTTCAACCAAGCATTCAAAGTTACTCCTAAACAGAATGAAAGAGTGAAACAAATTAATCCTGTGAAGAGGTAAGGCTGGATTACATCAAAAGAGAAGACTGATAGAAATTCAGTTGAGAATAAATAAGTGGCCAAAACCAACAATATTGTAAGCTGAACTATCAAACACAAAGGACACCATTTGCGAATAACCCGATATTGGTAATATATGAAGATAAATGGCAATGGCGTGATTAATAAGTGTAGCCAAGAAGTAAGAGCTGTTATGGTACAATTATATGAGTAGATTGTAAGCCAAAGAAGCATCCCCAGAAAATAAGTCAAACCTAGTGTAGCTGTGGAGACGCCTAGAATCCTAGATGCGGGAGAGGAAACAACTGATGAGCAACTAACATTTGCTCCAATATGGCATATACGATTGAATGCAGAGTGCATTTGTTGCTCTTCTATGAACATCAGAATCATACTAATAGAACCGCCTAACATATAAAAGAAACATAGAAGCAAGCTTATAACTCTATTACCCTGTCCAATGTATAATATGGGACAGATTAATAAAAAGAGAACCAAGAGAAATGATAACAATAAAAGATTCGAAGGTTTTAGGTTCTTCCTTTGAATGCTTTTTTGTTTTTCAATGACTCTATGTTTTTTTTCAATGGATACAGCCAAGATATACCCTGTAAAAGAAGCAATAAAATCACTATAAGATATACTCTCCACCTTTCGTGATATTGGATTCCACCAAGTTACTTTCTCCTCTGTGCAAAGGTAAACAATAGCAAAGAGTGTTGTTTCTCCACTCTCTATTTGAGCTATCCATGGCTCAGTAATACTAATGCAGTCTTGTTTGCATTTTAGATAAAGTCCCTTCGATGGAATTCCCAAGTCCTGAAGTATATCACAAATAGATAGCAAACTGGGATAGTCAGGATGATTTCTTAGAGCATAAGAAACGTCTGATTTCGCAATTCGTATTCCAGCTGCTTTGCATAACGCAAAAACCACAGCTTCTGTGTTTGAAGTTGGAAAAAGAAACTCTTGAATTTTAAAGATGTAATCTACCATAATTAAAGATTTAACCTCCCATGTCGTTGGGCTTATCACTATGTGTCTTTTTGTCTATTATAAACTATTGAGAGAGAGCAAACTCTGCAAAAGGAAGTCTATTTCTTTTGTGAAGAGAAGCTGTATCTTAGCGTGAGCATCCCGTATCGACCAAGCATTCGGTGATGAGACTGTGTAAATTCTGTTGCATTATATTGCTGAAAGAAGCCGTTATTTTGATTAAGGAAATCATGGATCGACAGCCCTACAAAAAGATTTTTCTTTTTGAGGAGGCTTTTCCCCAATTCAATATCCAACATTACCCAGTGCTCTCGTTTATTGGCGAGATAACCACTATAATTGTGATACCGGCAGTTTGCTTCGAAATTTATATCGAAGGGTAGTAGAGTGTTCAATTTTCCTCCTATGAGATGTTGCCACTGCTTTTTGTTATTTGCTGAGAAATAGGTACTATGATTATCCTCGAGTATAAGGTCATAGCTCATTGTGAAATCTGTTGTACCTAATTTTAAGCGAGGCTTGACAGAACCTTTATAGCTCAGAAACCGATTGTCGTTTATTTGGGGCACAATGTTTCCAAGAGATTCAGTTCCCGAAAATGTTTTTGTCCTAAGGATAGAGGCTTCGACTTCTGTCTCCAGCCAGAAATGCTGAGCCAGATCAAGTGGGCTTGTAAAACCGATATTTACCTTTCCGTTCCAATTGCCCGAAACATTGACAGGTTGTATCGTCACGACTCCAGTCTTACGGTTGTAAGTGGTAAAGTTCGCAACATCATTTTGTTGTCGAGAATAGAGGAGGTGTGCAGATAAAGTACGAGTTAGCTTCCCTTTCTCTCCATCTTGCACGAAATTACGCCAATACCAAGCTACCAGCGTATTGCTACGACCCATAGTAAGGTTCTCGTTACCCATAACGATATATTGTGGGTCTGTCTTATCTGGATAACTAACGAAAGAGTGAATGCTAGGAATGTTGGGGGTGCTAAGAAATCTCGCCAACAATGACCCTAAGGAGGTAGAACGTACTCTAAATTGAGTCTCAATAGCCCAGTATCTATACTCTTGTTTCAAAGATAGATCAGGAAGATTCCGTTTGTGGTAGTCTAGTTGTTGACGCTTAAAGTTTAGTGTGGGAGTGAATTCAAAGGCAAAAATACTCTTGGCTATACTAAGCTTAGGTTCAATTGTATGCTGATAATCCTTTTCATTCCAAGAACGTGTGCTTTCGTCATCTATTGCTCGAGAAAGAGGAGAGTCTTGTCTCATTTTGAGATTCGCAAGAAATCCGTCTCTGCCATACTCAATGTTGCTTTGATTATATCGATAGTCCAAAGATAGAGCGAAACGTGAGAAGCCTTTCACCGTAAAGAAGTGAATAATACGGGCAAAGATGTCTTGCGTGTTCTTGTTAGTTTCCGTATCCAATTTGCGATCAAATCCATACGATTTGTGTGCTTCTTGGTTGAAGTATTTGTAGTACGTATTTTGTTGTTCTTCTTGAGCGTCATTGTTCAAGTTGAGTCGGTGTTTAACTACTAAGTAGGTGTTCGACTTGAGAAAATGATAGTTGAAGGAGAGTTGATGTTGATAGGCTGAGTTGTTCTGATTAAAGTCGTTTTTTCTTTGTTGAAAATCAATAGC
>QWCL01000367.1_pt1 | contig 17904 bp, 9 predicted proteins | sample 1972551 | NCBI WGS metagenome assembly QWCL01 (sample SAMN09866709, study PRJNA288562) | Human oral metagenome isolate term2_saliva, whole genome shotgun sequencing... | isolation source: mouth | host: Homo sapiens | place: USA: California
GCGAAAATGGGTAGTAAGTTTGCTAAGCAGCACAAAGGATACCACTCAGTCTGTATGATTGACACTGAAGAAAAACGGCGTAAGGCTTTAGAACTTTTCAGTCTTTCCGATGTATGGGGAATAGGTAGAAAAACTTTGGCGAAATTAGAATACAATGGCATTAATACTCCATTAGCATTTGCAGATAAGAGTGAAGGGTGGGTTAAAAGTCACTTTACTTTGCCTGTCGTACAAACATGGCGTGAGTTAAATGGCATCGATTGTATTGATACAACTGAGATAATTGCTAAACAAAGTATCTGCACAAGCCGAAGTTTTGGAAATATGATTTCTGAGTTTCAAGAACTCAAAGCGTCAGTTGCCCATTTTGCATCAGCTAGTGCCAACAAACTGCGTGGACAACGATCTTTCTGTCAAAGTGTGACAGTATTTATTACTAGTAATAGATTCCGTGAAGACTTACCTCAATATAGTAATATTCTAACTTATACCTTGCCTACACCGACTGCAGATACATTGGAAATTACCAATATGGCTATTACAATTCTAAAGGACATATATATCCCGGGCATTAAGTATAAAAAATCAGGCGTTATACTGAGTAATATTACGTCTGACAGAGTTTTAGAGCAAACTCTATTTGATCCAGTTATAAATAGACTTGAACGTCGTAATTTAATGCGAGCAATTGATAATATTAATCAGCGTTATGGAACTAAAACTGTACAGTTGGGAGTAGAAGAGATTGGGAAACAGATTTGGGCTTCAAAATGTGAAAGACGTACTCCTAATTATTTAACTAATTTAGATGAGCTATTAACCATAGAAATCTAACAATGGTCTGTGCATTGAGAATAAATAAATAGCAATTATCTTATTGTATTCGTTTGCAAACATAGCATATTAGGCACAGCTTTCATCACGTTAGTGTTTAGATGATAAATCTTATCACCATATTTTTACTGTTTTAGAAGATAAAGTACATACCATAAACGTTATGAGTCGGTATGTCTGAAAAGAGAGTATGTAGTAGTTCTCTTTATTTTATAATCGCGTATTTACTTTTACAATAATGAAAACTGTTGTTAGTGCTATTAAACGACAAATAAACACCCATTTTATCGACTAAGTATTAAAATTTTTAATAATTCTATTGCTAATAAAAAATAAATCTGTAAATTTGTCACCGGTATTTATAGCGAATAATGTTTGTTTTTAATGCTTTTCAGCAATATATTAATTACGACACATCCTATTTACCATGTGAAGAATATATGTTTTAACCTAAACTCCTTTAGCTAATTGTAAATGTGAAATAGATATGAGCACATCAGTTATTATGTATGAAACATGATATAGTTAGTTATGTTTACAAAGTCTGAAATGATATCCTAAATTTATATAAACAAGAAGAGTTTACTTTATTTAAATAAATAATTATGCCTAAAAACTATTATTCACTACACAAGTTGGGTAAACCTTATGGCCTAACTTGTTCGAAGATGGCAGGAATAGGACTCTGTTCCTTGCTGTTATGCTCATCTCCGCAGTATGTCTTTGCAAATGCAAATTATACTAATGCTACGGAAACTGCTCAGCAGACGTCAAAGATTAAAGGAAAAGTTGTCGATAAAACAGGACTTGCTGTTATCGGAGCTGCTGTTGGCGTGAAGGGTACAAACAATCGTACTGTAACAGACATTGACGGAAACTTTGAATTAGATGCTAAGGTGGGAGATATTCTTGAAATTACTTATGTCGGTCACAAGCCTATCACCGTTGCAGCAACTGCAGAGCACATGAACATCACTATGGTTGAAGACTCAAAAGCTCTGGAAGAAGTGATTGTGGTGGGTTACTCAAGCACTAGTAAACGTGACTTGATAGCGTCTGTTTCGACTGTTAAAGCAGACCAAATTTCCAATATGCCTGTAGCAAATATCGCTCAAGGTTTGGCAGGTCGCTCTCCAGGTCTGATTGTTAAAGCATCTGGTGGTGGTATCAACTCCACACCCTCTATCTCTATCCGTGGTGGTGGCGAACCTATTTATGTGATTGATGGTGTAATCCGTTCTTCTGCAGACTTTGCTAACCTTTCTCCAGATGACATTCAGAGTATGTCTATCTTGAAAGATGCGTCGGCAACTGCAGTGTATGGTTCTCGTGCAACCAACGGTATTATACAGATTGTTACCAAACAGGGTAAGGAAGGTAAGATAAGTTTCGAATATGATTTTAACCAAAGTTTTGCTCAGCCAAGCATTTGGCCTAAAAAAATGAGTTCTTACGATCGTGCAATATATGCAAATATTGCTCGCGAAAACGACGGCCTCGATCCTGCTTACTCTAAGGAAGGTTTAGACCATTTCAAGAATGGTACAGACCCTCTGAACTTTGCCAATACAGATTGGCGTAGTTTAGTTTTGAATGATTGGGCTCCGATGCAGAAGCACTCAATTCGTTTGACTGGTGGAAGTGAAACGAACAGATATTATATATCACTGGGACACATAAATCAGAACTCGTTGTATAAGAATAATAACCACTGGATGAAGAGAACTAACTTCCGTATCTCTAATACAGCTATTATTAAACAACTTGGCTTAACTATCAATACCGCTATTGATGGTTATCGTCAACACAGAACGCACCCTTATACTTCTACTGCAAGTAATTATTATGGTGTGTTCTCTCATATTAACGATAAGCCTAGTCGTTATCCAGGTCTTAATAAATTCGGCTTACCATATAATATTACAGACAACCCTGTAGCTGAAACTGCTAATGATGCTGGTTATATCCGCAATATAGAAAATGTTATTAATGGAAAGGGAGAATTAATCTGGGCAGTACCATGGGTAGAAGGCTTAAAAGTTCGTGCAGCAAGCAACTATCGTTATTATGGAGAAACTCAGAAGTCTTGGCGTAAAGACGCTGCTCAGTATGACTGGGAATCAGATTCACCTATCTATGCTAATAAGCCAGTACTGGCTCACCAATCATCTACAGGTTATTCGTTCACGAATCAGGGCTTCTTAGAATATGCAAAACAGTTCAATAAACACTATATTTCTGCATTGGGTGGTTTTGAGCAGTATTACGAAAAGACTGAATGGTACTCATCTCAACGTGAAAATTATGCATTTAATATCGATCAGATAAGTGTTGGTGATGCTAATACACAGACCAATGGTGGCGAAGAGGCTGAGATGGGACGTGCTGCATGGATTGGCCAGGTAAAATATAACTACGACAACAAGTACTATGTGGAAGGTAGTATTCGTCATGACGGCTCGGACCGTTTCGCTCCAGGTAAGCGTTGGGGTACATTCTTCAGTGGTTCTTTAGGTTGGGTTGTGACTGCCGAGAAGTTTATGCAGAAATTAGTAGAAAAGAACATCTTGAATTCATTGAAGTTACGTGCTTCATACGGTGAAACAGGTTTGGATCAAAGTGCTGGTCGCTTCCAATATATGTCTACTTATTCTTATGACCCACATGCTTACGTAATGAACGGACAGTACTATCCTGGCTTTACTGAAGGCAACTTGGCTTCTCCTGACTTGACTTGGTATACTACTAAGCAGTTTGATATGGGTTTTGATTTTGCATCCTTAAATAGTCGACTCTATGGATCATTTGACTATTTCTATTACTCAACAAAGGGCTACTTGGTCGCACCTATTGGTGAAACCTACCTGAATACAGCTCTCGGTATAGGTTTGCCACGTATCGCATCAAACTCTCAGCATCGCCGTGCAGGTATTGAACTTTCATTGGGATGGAGAGATAATATAGGAAGCCTAAAGTATGACGTTACTGGTAACTTTACCATTTATAACACTATTTGGGCTTTGGATGAGAGTGAAGCAGAAGCATCACGCTTAAATCCATACCAACGTACACAACAGGTAAAGCAGAATTACTATGGTACAATGTATAAGAATCTAGGATACTATACTAGTGCAGAAGATGTTTACAATTCACCTGGTATCATTAACGCCTATAACTCTGGTTATTTAACTGCTGGTGACATCAAGTACGAAGATACAAACGGTGATGGTCAGATTAACTCTGAGGACTATCGTCGCTTAGGTAGATCAAGTACTCCTCACAATCAGTTTGGTTTAAATATCAATATGAGCTACAAAGGTTTCTATTTCAGCACTTTGTTCCAAGGTTCTTTAGCTTTTGACCTGTACACATCAGGCTCATTAGCAATGCAGACTGGACAAACAGGCGATATGCCTATAGCATACGACTACCAGACAGATTTCTGGACACCTAACAACCGCAATGCTCAGTATCCACGCTTAATGTCAAATACAGGTTTGAACTCTAACAACAACTATGCTTATAGTGATTTCTGGTTGATTGATGGCTCCTACATTCGTATGAAGGACTTCCAGTTTGGTTATGATTTAAAGTATAGCTTGTTGAAAAAGGTTACTTGGCTGAACAGATGTAAAGTTGGTATCTCTGGACAGAACATCTTTACTATTTCTAAGGCTACCAAGTACGGTCTTGACCCAGAGCCAAAGGATACAGGCTATTATGGTTACCCTGTAGAAAGAACTTTAGCGTTTACACTTAATTTAGGATTTTAACTTGTAGACAATTATGAAAAAGATAATAAAATATGGCATTTTAAGCTTGGGATTTGTTTCCATTTCTTCGTGCATGGACACTATGGATACACACCCAACTACAGTTTTTAATGACGAGGCTGTTTGGAACAGTAAGGCAACCGTAGAAGGTTTTGTATATGCCGCTTACAGCAGTGTGATTAATAATGGTTATGCAGGTTCTGGGCAGAGCGTTGGTTGGGAGGCACGTACTCCTAATTCCGTGAGATGCTCACAGGTCGGGGAAGGTATCGATGGAGTAGCTACCGAACTTGGTGTAAGCTCTGCTAATGATTTTGGTTGTAACCGTTTTGGCTTATTAAGAAAAGCAAATAAGATTATCCACAATGTAGAGGCAAGCACAGCCCTGAGCGAAGCAGAAAAGAAAGAGCTTTCAGCTCATGGTTATTTAATGCGTGGAATGATTTTCTTTGATCAAGCTCGAAAGATGGGACGCTTCGTTCCAGTAACTCAGGTCTTTAGTATAGATAAACCAGATGAGGTGAAAATTCAGATGACTAAGACTGTTGCTGAAAGTTATGATATCATCATCAATGACTTAACCAAAGCAGCAGATTACTTGCCTACTACCAATATGCCTGGTCTTCCTACACGTTATGCTGCAGGAGTTTTACTTTCAAGAGCAGCTCTTCAGGCATACGCATATACCAAGGATAGCAAATATTTGGATATAGCTATAAGATATGCAACTGATGTAATCAATAACAGCGGTTCTACTCTGGCAACAAACTTAACTCCAAGCAATAGCTTGTGGAATGAGACAGATTTGTATAATCGTGAAATTCTATGGGCGTATTATCGTGAGAAGGAAAATACCAATGTACAGAGTTTTGAAGAATTAATGCGTACATATCCTAACATTTCTACCGATAATGTTAAGAACTCACTGAGTCCAGTTGCTTTAAAGCAGGCTAATGGTCAAACTTTCGAAGGTTGGGCAATTTATTTCCCTACACAAGATTTAGCTGATCAGTTCTTAGTTACAGATGAAGCCACTGGGCAAGCATTACCATGGTATGAAACTTCACAGTACACTAATAACGTTGACATTCTTGACCCAACAACTATTACAACAGCTGGTCAGGTTGATCAATACAGCCAATTGAATGGTGACTTGCGACGTATCCCTACACCTCAAGACTTCAATCAGACCAAGAATGGTTATCCTGTATTCCAACGCTACCATAAATTGAAAGCTGGCGTAGGCCGTGACCTCAGTGATCTGATGTACAAAGGCCGTGACAAGCGTTTCTATACTACAATGGTTTATGACAAGTGTACTTGGATGAATGAAAATGTGGGCTTAAATCTTGGTGGTAATATCTCAATGGGCGTACGTGATAAGGAAGATGGTGGATGGTATAACACTACTACTGGCTACTACTGGAGAAAAAGTAATATCGAAAAACCAGAACCACGTGCATACTACAACTCAAAGGTTGCTCTTCACTTTAATATTACACGTTTAGGTGAAGCTTACTTAAATCTGGCTGAAGCACAATTGCTTAAAAAGAACATTCCTGCTGCTGTTGCTGCATTGAATGAGACTCGTACTAAGCATGGTGGTTTAGCTCCTTCTACAGCATCTACAGAAGAGCAGGCGTGGGCAGATTACATCCGTGAACGTAACTGTGAAATGGCTAATGAGACAGGAGATATTTACTACAGCTATTTACGCTGGGGTAAATACGGTGGCTATGCTAATCATGGACGTGCCGCTGGTGAAGTGGTTGCTGATCTCGATCGACCTGCATACAAGATTGAGATTAGCCGTGATCGTAGCAAGCTCATCGTTAGCCAAGTAACATTGCTGAACAGTGCACAGCGCGTTTTTACAACTAGACGTTATTTACTTCCTATCAGTCAAGATTTTTTGAATACTCGTGAAGCATACGGTATCATGGATGCTCAGAATGAAGGATGGTAATATTTTAATATACTAAATAGTAAAAGATATGAAAAAGTTCTTATATATCATTGCTGCCATATTTATGGCGATCATACCTACTTCCTGCCTACAAAGTGGCTTGGAACATTTGGATGAATTCTCTGGCTGTGACATCACTAATGGTAATGTTTATTGGCGTTACTATGGTACTGAAAAGAATCCTGCAAGTGGAGAACCTGTGGTAAAACAAGTATATTTGGCTGCTAGTCGCAGTCAGGATGTAGAGAATCGTATTTACACCATACGCTACACAACTAAAAATATCCCAGAAGCAGAAAGGGCTAACTTTACAGAAGCAAAGGCTGTCGTTGCTTTAACGATATCAACAGCTGCTACCATTAAGCCCATCAATGGTGCACCGAATCTCGGAGTTCCTGGTGACTGGACCAAGGATAATCAGTACGAAGTGACTGCTGCGGATGGAACAAAGAAGATTTGGACCGTTGTGGTAGAACCATATCAATAATAAATTATTAACATCTTTATTGGATGTAAATAAGCAAACTTACTTTTTTAAAACATAGGCAAAAGAGAAGATAGGGGCGTTGTGAAACGCTCCTTTCTTGATAAATATAAGTAATAAACAAAAATACTATTATGGCAAAATATTTCAGTTGAAAATCTATCGTCCTTTTCCTCCTATGAATATATTAGGATTTTACTTCTATTTTTATGACATTACAAAAGGCTGATATGCCTTTATAGAAAAGTTTAAGTGTTTATTTTTACATCAATTAATCAAAAATTAAGGTGAGATCATTTACAATACAAAATATTTCAGTATCTTTGTTCTCACCAATGTAACAATCTTTTTTGTTATTATCCCTAAATCAGCATACAGAAATAACTGTAATCAAACAATCAATAAACTCACATACAATATGAAAATGAACAAAATTATTACCATTGCTTTGATGGTATTTTCAGTTATGGGTATTCAAACTGCAGAAGCTCAGTCCTCGTCACCTTCCACCAAATGGCATTGGGATAAAGGAACTATAGTAGTTGAAACTCCAGAGCGTCCTGCAGGACAGGAACCAGTATTGGGACTAACTGCTAAACCTATTAAAAAAGTACGTGTGGCTTTTGTCGGATTGGGTATGCGTGGTCCATCAGCTGTTATACGTTTCTGTCAGATTCCAGGTGTAGAAATTGTAGGTCTTTGTGACTATGAGAAAGAACGAGCTGAAGCACAACAAACTCACCTGCGTAAGGCAGGTTTGGCTCCTGCTACTATATATTTTGGAGAAAAGGGATATGAAGAACTTTGCAAACGTTCAGACGTAGATCTAATTTACATTGCTACAGACTGGAATCATCATTTTCCTATAGCCAAATGCGCAATGGAAAACAATAAGCATGTTGCTGTAGAAGTACCTTCAGCTATGAATTTGGAACAATGTTGGGATCTGATAAACTTGTCTGAAAAGACACGTAAGCATTGTTTTATTCTAGAGAACTGCTGTTATGATGATTTCGAGATGAAATCATTATTAATGGCTAAAGATGGTGTTTTTGGTGAAATAATCCGTGCTGAAGGAGCTTACATACATGAGTTGTCTGAGTTCTGGACTCACTACTGGAAGGACCCAAATGACAATGATAAAGACAATCTTCACTGGCGTATGAAGTATAACATGGAAAATCGTGGTGACATATATGCTACTCATGGTCTTGGACCTGTAGCTCAGTGTATGAACATTCATCGAGGTGATCGTTTTACAACCTTGGTTGCTATGGATACAGAAAGTTTTGCTGGTAAAGAGTGGGTGAAAAATCATACAGGAAAGGAGCCGAAAATGTTCTTAAATGGTGATCATACTACAACGTTGATGCGTACTGCTAAGGGTAAGGTAGTAGAAATACAGCACAATGTTATGACTCCACAACCATATAACCGCTTATTCAAGTTAACAGGTACAAAGGGATATGCAACAAAGTACCCAACAGAAGAATTTGCTATTGGAGGTCAAGCGTTAGAAGGTACTGATGCTCCGAAAATGGACGATATTAACGCCCATGGATTCTTGAACGCTGAACAAAAGAAAGCACTCATGGAAAAGTATCGCCACCCTATATTGGAAAAGTACGCTGAAAAAGGACGCCACTTGGGGCATGGTGGCATGGACTATGTAATGGATTCTCGCTTGGTTTACTGCTTGCAACACGGTTTGCCACTTGATATGGATGTATATGATATGGCAGAATGGTGTGCATTGGCAGAACTCGGTGCGCTTTCTATGAACAATAACTGTGCTGCAGTCACCTTCCCAGACTTTACACGTGGTCACTGGAATGACGTAAAAGGTTATACACATGCATATGCAACTCCAGAACAGGAGAAGGCACAAGAAACCTACTCAGCAGCATACACGGATGCACAGAAAGAAGCTACAGCTAAATTGAAGCTGTGGGAACTTTACGATGCAGCAAAAAGCGCAAAGGGCAAGGATAAATTAGCAGCTGAAAAGAAGTATAAAAAAGCTGCTGATGGTCTTAATATTCAAATTGAAAAGATTCTGAAAAAGAAGCTCTAATCTATTATAATGAAAAGAATATTTCATTTAGCATTTATAATTTGCACCGCACTCCCAGCAAATGCTACCGACGTAAAGGATGGGCTTACCATCTGGTTTAATAAGCCTATTACGTTAGCAAACAAAGCGATTTGGTGGGGGAATACACCCGAAATGTGGAAAGGTGAGAACAAGCCAGAATCAGCAGGAGATACAGCTCAGAATCCTGATTCTGATTGGGAATCTCAATCTCTCCCACTTGGAAATGGTAGCTTAGGTGCTAATATTATGGGATCTATAGAGGCTGAGCGCATCACATTTAACGAGAAAACTTTGTGGCGAGGTGGTCCTAATACGTCTGCTGGTGCCGATGCATATTGGAATGTGAACAAGCAGTCAGCACATTATCTGAATGAAATCCGTCAGGCATTCATTGATGGTGACGAAAAGAAGGCTGCATTGCTGACACGCAAGAACTTTAATAGTACCGTCCCTTATGAGTCTTGGAAGGAAAACCCTTTCCGCTTTGGTAACTTCACCACTATGGGTGAGTTTTATATAGAGACAGGCTTGAGTTCTATCGGTATGAGCGAGTATAAGCGTGCTCTTTCTTTGGATTCGGCGTTGGCAACGGTACAGTTTAAGAAGGATGGGGTGAGATATGAGCGTAACTATTTCATCTCTTACCCGAATAATATTATGGTTGTACGTTTCAAGGCAGACCAACCTGGTAAGCAGAACTTAGTCTTCAGCTACGAATCAAACCCAGTCTCGACGGGTAAGATGGAAGCGGATGGAAGCAATGGTTTGGTATTCAAGGCACATCTTGACAATAACCAGATGGAGTATGTAGTCCGCATCCAAGCTCTTAATCAAGGTGGTACCATCAGTAATGACAATGGGAAGCTGAGTATCAATGGTGCTAACGAAGTCGTTTTTCTGATTACAGCGGATACAGACTATAAGGTTAACTTTGCTCCAGACTTTAAGAATCCTCGAACATACGTAGGCGTGAATCCATCTGAGACAACCGCTTCTTGGATAAAAAAGGCTGTGGCACAAGGTTACGATGCTTTACTTCAAGCACATTACAAGGATTATGCCTCATTGTTCAACCGCGTTTCTTTGACATTGAATGATGGACAAAAAACTCAAGACATCCCAACTCCAGAGCGTTTGATAAACTATCGCAAGGGTCAGGAAGATTATTACTTAGAGGAGCTATACTACCAGTTTGGCCGCTATCTGCTGATTGCCAGCTCACGACCTGGCAACCTACCAGCCAACCTACAAGGCATCTGGCACAATAATGTAGACGGACCGTGGCGAGTAGACTATCACAACAATATCAACATACAGATGAACTATTGGCTAGCAGGCTCTACAAACTTATCAGAATGTACGCTTCCGCTGATAGACTTCATCCGTACGTTAGTAAAGCCAGGTGAAAAGACTGCGAAAGCTTATTTCGGCGCAAGAGGTTGGACAGCTTCTATCTCTGGAAACATCTTCGGATTCACTGCACCATTGGAAAGTGAAGATATGTCATGGAACTTCAACCCTATGGCTGGTCCGTGGCTTGCTACTCATGTGTGGGACTACTATGACTATACACGAGATAAGAAGTTCTTGAAAGAGGTGGGATATGACCTCATCAAGAGTAGTGCTATCTTTGCCGTTGATTATCTTTGGAAGAAGCCAGATGGTACTTATACAGCAGCACCTTCAACCTCACCAGAGCATGGACCGATAGACGAAGGTACGACCTTCGTACATGCGGTAATCCGTGAGATCTTGATGAATGCTATAGATGCTTCGAAAGTCTTAGATGTAGATAAAAAGGAGCGTAAGCAATGGGAAGAAGTGTTGAGAAAAATTGCACCTTATAAAGTAGGACGCTATGGGCAGTTGTTGGAATGGTCGAAGGACATCGACGATCCAAACGATCAGCACCGACATGTAAACCATTTGTTCGGCTTACATCCTGGACATACGGTTTCACCTATCACAACGCCAGCATTGGCAGAGGCATCAAAGGTGGTACTGAATCATCGTGGTGATGGAGCTACAGGATGGAGTATGGGATGGAAGCTCAACCAGTGGGCACGCCTGCATGATGGAAATCGAGCATATAAACTCTTTGGAAACTTGCTGAAGAATGGTACACTGGATAACCTGTGGGACACTCATCCTCCTTTCCAGATTGATGGTAACTTTGGTGGTACAGCTGGTGTAACCGAAATGCTGATGCAAAGTCACATGGGCTTCATCCACTTACTGCCAGCATTGCCAGATGCTTGGAAAGATGGAGAAGTTAAGGGTCTTTGTGCAAAGGGTAACTTTGAGTTAGACATCCACTGGAAGAACGGTAGTTTGTCTTCCGTTACTGTTCTTTCAAAAGATGGAGGTAACTGTGAGTTAAGATACAAAGATGACAAGTTTGTATTAAAAACGAACAAGCGAAAGACTTACAAGCTAAATTATATAAACGGAAAATTTGTAGTCGATAACAGTTAAGTGCATTACAATATCAAGAAAACAAAGGAATCTGTTTAACAACTGATTCCTTTGTTCTTTTCTGGCATCTATATTCATAGTTCCTTATTGAGGCTTATCATACCATGTATGTGGATTAATCTCATTCTAATAACAATCTACGCATTTAACGGAAGAATCAAACTCAATTGGATGCTCAAGTTGTGCACTTTTGTTTAACAAAGTACAAATATTATGTTTTTATGATTATTCTATTATACTGTCATATTATTATAACATCATCAATGCATATTATAATTGTTTATGACTTGATGGTGATTGTAATTTCTACTATCTTTTAAAGCCAACTCCGTCAGTATTAAGGTCTTCTTCTGTCTGTAGCTTATTTCCTTCCACAATACTGTAATCGTTTTCTTTAAGCTTTGAAAGAAGTAACAGGCCTATTGGTTTGACCTCATTGATGAAGTCCTCATCCATATTGAAATTCCATACCTTTTTCAAATCTTTCCGTGAAGTATTTGATTTCTCGTCGGGGAAGTCCTATGTTTTCTGCCATATTCTCCCAATACTTCATGTTTCTTGTTACGTCCATTATAATGCCTCTTGCGGTTGTTTCATTCAGCATATAAAGCTCATGGGCATTGTAAAGGCTGTTGAGAGAACTATCGTTTGTGTTGGTATCGATAAGCAATGCTTGAAATATACCATTCGTAGGGTTCATATCGTATGCAGGAGATAATTCCCAACCCTCCCTTCCAAGCAGGAACGAATGATTTCTAAAGTGATCGTCTGTATTACCAATACAGATATTGAAGGCAACTCGCTTGTATAGTTCTTCTAAATTAGCCTCTATAGGGTTGCCACCTCTTGAAATGATAAAATCCACAATATCCAAATAGCCTTTTCCTGTTCTTTGTCCGTCGCCATCAGTAAAGCCAAGGACGGTGAGAGAAGAGGCCATGTGGATTCTCTTGTTGTCTTCTGTTCTGTCAAATCTCTTAGAGAGAAGTATATCTTGACCATTCCCTGCCCTAATTATCTGTGTTTCGGCAACATTGATACCACATTCCTTAGCCATCAGATGAGCGAAATGTTCCCAGCGCGACATGTTAATGTCGTCATTGATAGAAGGGAATTTGGCAAGATAAAGATGACCGTCACTTTGCACACAAGCCTTTGGTCGTGCGCCACCCATCGAAGAACCAGGCTGGAAAAGCCTCTGTACCCACTTCTTTTCTGGTTCCAAATGCTTATACTCGCTTTTCTCAATCTCTTTAGCAGCTTGTAAAAGTTCGTCAATGTGTATAGCAGGCGGAACGCTATAACCAGGCGTAGAGCTGATATATACTCCGCTATCTGGATCCTTAAAGCGAAAACCACCCATACGCAGCTCGTCTTCCACACCTTTAAGATAGTCCCAATCAGATAAGGTATGGCTTGATTTCCCTTCTGTCTCAAGTGAAGTACGCAAGTCAATCAGTCGTCGCCCCCATCTGTCAGGGAGAGCATCAGAAAAACAACCGAAGATATGGTTATCTCGGCTATATTGTACCCCAGTATATGGGCGGAGGTCTTGCCCAAAGTCAACTTTAGGAAAGGTTTTGAGCCAGTTTTTATCAAACTCAAAAGAAAACACATCAGAGCCTCTTAGGTATTCATGCCCAAGAGTGCCTACCTTCTCTTCCTTATCCATCCAGTCGAAACTGGCTATCACATCTAATTTTTCCATATGTTATCTTTTTGAAGCTCGTTTCTTATTCTTAATGCCTAAGTCCTGTACCATGTGCCCAAGCTCGTCATCTTTTGCTAAGTGAAGAATATCATCTTCGAGTTGTAGGGCATTGAGTACCCTCATTACCACGCCGATTGACACTGTAGGTTCACCTTTCTCCAAACGTGATAGAGTGAGCCTGGTACATTGCGCACGTTGTGCGACTTGATCCATGGTCAGGTCTCTTCGTAATCTGGCGAGGCGAATTTGTTCTCCCACCACATTCAGTTTCTCTTGCAGTGCCCTGGTCATCCAGTTGGCTTTGGTGAATTTTGTCATAATGTATCTTTTATAGTGCAAAGATACGATAAAAAGTTTAGTTTATAATACTTTATTTATTTTTCTTATACTTATTTGATAACCTTTATTTCAAAGTTAATCAAAGATAAAGTTTTGCCCCACTTTTTGCTCCACTATTTACTGATGTAAAATAAATTCACCACAGAGTTAATTTGAAAAGTAAAATAACCGACTTTTTGAACCCCTTTTTTTTGCCCCACTTTTTGCCCCGCTTTTTTTTACGAAGTATTAGAACCTAAGTTATCAATAAATAAAATATCAAATCAAATTATATCAGTAACTTCTTGATGTTCTGATAATTATGATATGATTTGATATAAATCTTTAATGATTTTGTATAGATGTCCGCTTCCCTCTCTCTCCGCAAACAAGGGTGTAAATCAACAAGTTATGTGATTTACACCCTTTATTACACCCAAAAACTACTTGCTGAAATGTAGGGTCGCATTTGAGGTGAAGATATGAACTTCCTTACACGCTCTAGATATAGCAACATAAAAATCCTTTGATGATTTTATCTTGTCAGCTTCGATCAAAACGACTATGTCAAATTCTAGTCCTTTGGTTAGCAAGGTCGTTCCAATGCAACGTCCCTCTACTCTTCGCCCTATCTGCCTTATGCGATTTTTGTACTTCTTCATTTCCTCTAATATAAGTGTGTCATTTTCATTGGCTGATTTGAGACATGCAAATAGAGATGAAAACACATCAGTTCGTTTGGCTCTCCACTTTAAATCGTACTTTATCATAGTGAATAACCTTAACAAGGTACTATAAGATGGAGATTTAATAACAGAACATACAATATTCGACAGTGCTTCAGACTTGATTTTCTTTATGTTATCACGCTTTTTCTTGACCCTGTCCTCTGAAATCCAATGAGTAACATCGGATTTCTTGAAAGATAAATCATTCAGTATATCTATAAGCTTCTTATAAGGTCTTCTTAATCTAGGCAGTTTTTCTATAAAGTCGTCTAACGACTTTGCACACTTATAGTATGAAGAATCATCTATTGCTTCAATAAGCGTATATTCATTCTTAGTATCAATTTGAGGTTTAACAGCACATCGGTCGGAGATTGTTCCCCGAAGTATTCTCTTTTCATCCTCATAATTAGGAAAAACAACAAGAATACTATCACTTTTACTACTTAGCCCATTTAGAAAAGGTCTTAATTTCTTTAGGAAGAACTCATTCCTTTGCAGATTATCAATGTTATGAATAAAGTAACCAGCCTCCTTATTAGTCGCAAGATTGATCTCCGCCTTCTCAACTAGAGCCTTTCTCAAGTCAAAAATAAATAGACCAAGACTTTCATTACCGACATTCGCCCACCTCCAAGGAGTTTGAAGGAAATTGTAGTGGTTAAATGACAAAAGGTCTTTCTCAAAATCTACAATAGGTTGAGCAAAATCAAATATACCTTGCAAAGGATCTCCTAATAGATGTGTGGGTAATTCTTCTGACACTAGCATAACGAATTTATGTTGGTCTAATGTACAATCCTGGTATTCATCTACATATAGATGAGAATAGCTTTGGGTAATAATTCGTCTTACCGCAGGTTTGGAAAATAGCTCTACAGCGAGCTTCACTACTTGATCAAAGAAATTATTATTTTCTTGACTGGAGATTTTTGAGCTCTTACAAAGATTTAGGACATACCGTTGGGTAAACCCACAAATAGTCTCAAGATTATACCGATTAGGCGAAATTCCTTGTTCTCTGAATTTTTTTTTCAGAGAAGCAATACCTGCGTGAGTATGTGTAAGGATTAGTTGAGGCTTATCTGCTTCAACTAAACTGACCATCTGAGCGATACTATAGGTCTTTCCGTGCCCTGCTGGAGCAATAAGCAGTCCCTTAGAATCACTTAAAAACTCAAGTATGGCTCCATTTTTATTCATTTATCCAATCAATTAGCGTATAAAGCTCTTTGCGTAATGTCTTACCATCTTCAATTGTATCCATATGCAAGAACAAAAGTTCTCCAAGGTTCTCACCATCCGTAACATTCTTATACCATCCTTTTTTCTTTGATTGAGTCCCAAGTTTTTGCCTGATTTCGAACTGTCGTTCGACAATTGTACTATTCAAATCTGAGATTGATTGAATACCATCAAGACAGGAGACTACAGCCTCTTCTGAAAGTATGTTTTTTGCTAATTGAGCTAATGCTATTACAATATTCCATGGAACATCATTAAATAGTTGTTGTTCGAATGCATTTCCAGCATCACAAATTGCCATACGAACACCTGCATTAGTTGCCTCCTTCTTAGTGGAAAGAATAGCAGTATTATCATCGTCATTAAAAGTGATAACATCAAATCCTTTGTACTTAAGCCATATCGCATATTGATAAAAATTATCACCTCCTTTAGAGTCTACAATTGCTATGGATCTTGCAGATAAGCCAAGTTTGTCTTTCCCTTGAAGGTGCTGATCCAATGCACGAATAATCCCATACTCTGTAGCGCCCTCACAAAGAATGACTCTTCTTGCAAAAAAAGCCTCAGGTTGAGAGCGAAGAAGACCTTGTAATTCTGGTTCAAATTGATGAAAGAAATTAGAGTCTTTCTTCATTATATAAATAGAATTGGCTTTACTCTCAACAACAACATCTCTAGAGTGAGTTGTTACAAAGATTTGTCCCTGCTCTACTTGTGAGAGTTTTTTGATGATGGTTCGGATTCTGTCTGGCTCTAATCCTTGCTCAATTTCATCAATAAGAATGATTCCTCCAGCTTTGGCCAAGGCTAGTTGTATAGCGATAGAGAGCAGCCTCTTGCTACCCTTTCCATACATTCCCAAAGGACGATTTTGACCATCATGAAGCGTAATGTTGCTTTCGGTGTAGGCATTGCCTTTGTATTCCAAAGATGTCTTAAGATCTTCAAACTCAATACCTAGATGCAATGCTTGTTGTTTAATTTCCAACACTACTTTCTCAAACTCCTGAAAACTCATGTTAGACGCTATAGATTGGTAGGCTTGACGAACAACATCTACAAGCTTCTTTTCTATTGTATCGGGTGCATCTAAACCTTTTTTGAGTAGAGCATACAACGGAGAAAGTTTATTATACGAGAAATGATTATCAGCATAGTCTGCAATCATAAACATATCAAGAAGAGCTCTATCTCGATGGCTAATCTCAATATCATCTTGCTCTCTTTCGTTTACAACATACCATTTGGGCTGTAGCGTGTCATCGACAACCAGTTTTATAGTTAGAATATCTTCCTCCTCTGCAAATGGCTCTTCTCCACTCTTAGAAATATCATCTATGATTTCTCCATTGACAAGGAGTCTTTTATAAAACCCATACTTGGCATCAGTGAGTAGCTTATCTGGGACACAGCGCAATGAAACTTCTATTTCTATTGGTATAGTTGTGTCCAAATTATAGAAATCTGTATCTGCAAATGTATTATTCCATGTAGGGGAAAGTGCCAAAGAGATTGCCTTGAGTATCGTTGACTTCCCAGAATCACCTCTCCCAATGAGAACAATCAAGTTGGTGTCACCGAAATATTGTTCAAACTGTTCAATACCACGGAAATGGCATATTTTAAGCTGATGTATTCTTGCCATAATCTATTTCATTACTTTGATTTTACTCTCTATAAAGTCACCCTCTTCTTTCGAAAGGTTATACTTAGCATAGAGTTGCTTGTCAATCTCATCGACCGACTTAGTCCAGTCAATATCCGATTGGTCAGTAAAGTCTTGGAGGGGGACAAAACGATAAGTCTTGCTCGTTGCATCGTGGCTTGTTTTGGCTAGGCTATGCATAAAGCGAGCAAATCGAGTTCTCATATAAAAAGCAGTATTTGTAGCCTGTTTTTCGTCCATCTGAAGCCCAGTCCCAATAAAAAGATAGGCTTCTGTACAGATGCTTTGTGGTGGACAGATTTCTGAGTTTAGATTGTCGTCATGGAGTTCAGTGCCTATGTTATTTGCTCGAGGTACAAGCACCTTCCATAGTTCAATAGCCTCTGTATTGTTTGTAACCAAAGAATATGGAATGAAACCTCTACTCAACCCTTTACCAATACAAGATACATCATTAGCTTGCTTTTCTAAATGCCAATTAGGGGTCTTAATTATATTACTCTCTACACCGAAAGGCTTTCTCTTTGACATATGCCGAGATAAAGGAACGAAAGAAGTTGCTCCTGTAACCTTTTCCAATATTGATATTGCTTCTTGATGGCGGAT
>QWCL01000369.1_pt1 | contig 17860 bp, 15 predicted proteins | sample 1972551 | NCBI WGS metagenome assembly QWCL01 (sample SAMN09866709, study PRJNA288562) | Human oral metagenome isolate term2_saliva, whole genome shotgun sequencing... | isolation source: mouth | host: Homo sapiens | place: USA: California
TGGTATTTGGCCTGCAGGTATTGGTGTTGTATTGGTTGTTTTGGTCCTCTTCCTCATTGCAGGATGGAACAACACAGCTTACTATCCATCAACAGCCGACCTCCAGAGCTCATTAACACTTCAGAACAGCTCTTCAAGCGAGTTCACATTGAAGGCTATGTTCTATGTTAGCTTCCTTGTTCCATTCGTTTTGGCATACATTGTTTATGCTTGGCGTGCAATCGACAAGAAGGCTATTGATCGTAAGGAAATTGCTGAGGACGACCACGCTTACTAAGTTTTAGTCTTCCTTTTCTATACAGATAAAAGCCTATGGGGGTGAGAGAAGTTTCTATTTATGAGCTTCTCTCACCCCTTTCTTTTTATAGAAAGAAGTACTAAACTTGGTTTTAAATCAGTTTGTTTATTAGATAACAACACTCACTTATTCATAAAAAAAAAAGATATTTTTGTGATTGAAATATATTTACAAATATCTCTATAAAAAGCACTTTTGAACTCAAGAAATGAGCATCAAAAACCATAGTTGTAACTATCAGTCAATCAGTATATTACAAAGTTTGAATACAGAAGGTGCTTAATTAGCTTCTAACTAACGCCCTTTAAGGCTTCAATTAAGCCTTAGTTAGAGGTCAATTAAGCCTCAATTGAACCCTTATTGGGCGTCTTTTATTTTGTGTGTTTAGAATTATCTTTACAAAATAGTAGTTTTGTATCGTATCAATCAAAGTGGAATTAAAAAAATAAAGTTCAAATTCCGATTTATAGAATATGTTTTATATCTTTGCAGAAAATATGCTGTACTCGGCAAAGCGGAAGCAAGCTTCCTTTGCTCTCGTTTGCGTTATTTTTGCAGAAAATAGTTGTATGAATTTGAAGATAAAGATATTAGTTTTATTGATTACTCTATTTCTCTTTGGTGGTTGTTCTTCAGAAGTAAACTATAGTAGTCAAATAATAAACTACGATTTTAATCAATTCGATGGTGTCTTAATCTATAATAGAGATATTGACGTGACCATTTTTGAGCTATTTAGGGTAAAGGCGAGTGGTCTTGTGTTTGTAGATAACCAGTTGAGAATAACTAAAAAGCCAAAGAACTATCCCTTACAGGATAACGAGATAATTAAGTTTCTCAAGGCTTATAAGAAATTAAATCTATCGTATTGTTGCATAGATAATGGGAAGATAATAAGAGTGATTTCTAATGGTATTGACTATATAAAAATAAATAAAGACTATAATGACAAAAGATACCTTTTCGACTTGCATAAGCAAGAGTATGAATATATAGGCAATGATTGGTATGTAAAGAAGATGTAAATACCATAGACAAAAGAAAAATGAAACAGAGATTATTATTTTATACGGTATGGATTGCTATTTTCCTATGCATATCGATTTTGATTCTTTTCATAACTGCCATAACACAAGGCTATTTCCCATATCTAAGCGTGGTGATATACGTACCAATGATTATACTTTCGTCTGTCTCATTTTCAGTCATATTTGAAGACAAATGGTGGGTAAGTCTAATTGAAGGTATGGTCACAAGTCTACCAGCTCTTTACCTATTCTCTTTTATTTAAAGATCTTTTATTGTATAAAAGTAAAAGAATATTCTTTCTACTTTTCTTTATTACCCTCTACTTCACCAATTTTTCGTGTAGAATTGTCAGCTAACACGTCGTTGACTATGTTAGTAAGCTGCTCTTTCAATTCGTTAATAAATTGAGAAGCATCATATTTCTTTGCTTCAATATCACGAAGTTTCTTCTCCCAGATACCCGTCAATTCGGCTGATGTAAGAAGTTTCTCATGAATTGTATCAATCAGTGCGATACCTGTCTCTGTAGCTTCTATGTTCTTTCTTTTACGACGAATATAATGGCGTTTAAAGAGCGTTTCAATGATTCCTGCACGTGATGAAGGGCGTCCGATACCATTCTCCTTCATAGCAGCACGCAGGGTTTCGTCCTCAACAAACTTACCAGCTGTTTCCATTGCACGAAGCAAAGAGGCCTCAGTGTAATGTTTTGGAGGGGTTGTTTGCTTTTCAGTAAGGGTAGGGGTGTGCGGTCCTGATTCCCCTTTCTTAAAGGTAGGAAGTAGAGGAGAGGCTGTTGCGCTTCCTTCTTGGCTGTCATCTGATGGAGTAGAGGAGGAGCCTGCAGAGGTATCAGTGCAAACTCTCCAACCCAAATCCAATATTTCTTTGCCAGAAACCTTAAACTCTATCTCATCAACATTACCTAATACTGTTGTCGTAGAGAACTTGCAATCGGGATAAAAAGCAGCGATAAAACGACGTGCAATGAGGTCGTACACCTTTTGTTCAGCATCTGTCAGTCCTTGTGGTAGTACACCAGTTGGAATAATGGCATGGTGATCTGTCACCTTTGAGGAATCAAAGACACGTTTTGTCTTAGGCAATGGCTTGCCACCCAACGTCTTCACGATATCGGCATAAGGTTTTTTACCCGCAAATGTAGTCTGAAAGAGTCCGTTCATTATCTGTGGACACTTTGGATAAATATCATCAGAGAGGAACTGTGTGTCAACACGTGGATAAGTTGTAAGTTTACGTTCGTAGAGAGTTTGAATCGTATTGAGTGTCATCTCAGCAGAGAATCCAAACTTACGATTACAATCTACCTGCAGAGAGGTGAGGTCATAAAGTTGCTTAGGCTGTTCTGCCCCTTTCTTTTTTGCTACACTTGTAATCGTAAAAGGCTTTCCTTCAATCGTTGAGAAGGCTTTTTCGCCTTCTTCTTTAGAGGTGAATTTACCCTTTGTTGCCGTAAACTGCGTATCACGATACACTGTAGCTAATACCCAATAAGGCTCTGGTTTAAAGTTATCTATCTCTTTCTGTCGCTGTACGATGAGTGCCAAGGTTGGTGTCTGTACTCGACCAATTGACAGAACCTGCCCCCTACCATAACTATTGTTGCCATACTTTAATGTATAAAGGCGGGTAGCATTCATTCCTAACAGCCAGTCTCCAATCGCACGAGACAATCCTGCGAGGTAAAGTGGCTGATACTGCTCTTGTTCCTTTAAGTTGGCAAAACCTTCACGAATAGCTTCATCCGTCATCGAAGATATCCAAAGACGCTTCACAGGACATTTCACACCTGCTTTTTGCATTACCCACCGCTGAATTAATTCACCTTCCTGACCAGCGTCACCACAGTTGATAATCATCTCTGCCGACTGGTATAGCTTCTCAATAACAGCGAACTGCTTCTTTATACCTTCGTCCTCAATGAGCTTAATACCAAAGCGTGGAGGTATCATTGGCAATGCAGCGAGACTCCAATATTTCCAGTTCGTAAAATAATCATTTGGTTCCTTCAACTCACAAAGGTGGCCGAAGGTCCATGTTACTTGGTAATTATTGCCCTCCATATAGCCGTTACAAGCCTTGTTGGCACCAAGGATTCGAGCTATATCTTTAGCAACACTGGGTTTCTCTGCAATGCAAACTATCATACAATTTCTTCTTAGTTTTAAGCCATTTTACCTTTGCAAAGGTAAGAAAAATATTCTTTGTTAAGGATTAAACTTATTTTATTACCTGTCTTTTTTGTGATTTTCCTATGCAATCTAAGTATTTTTATCTAAATTTGTAGCATAGAAACGAACAAGAAAAGATAAAATTATGAGAGTTGGTCTCTTTATTCCATGTTACGTCGATGCACTTTATCCACAAGTAGGCGTAGCAACTTATAAGCTTTTGAGAAAGCTAAAATTAGATGTAGTCTATCCCGAACATCAGACTTGTTGTGGGCAGCCAATGGCAAATGGTGGCTTTCAGCGTATGTCTGATCACCTTGCAGGACGTTTTGAGGATAAGTTTAAAGACTTCGATTATATCGTAACACCGAGTGTATCTTGTGCTGCTTTTGTGCGGGTTAATTACCCACAAATACTCGATCATGAGTGTCAGACACCTAAGAAAACAATGGAGTTGGTAGAATTCTTACATGATGTTCTGAAGGTAAAAGAGCTTCCTGGAAGTTTTCCTCATGTCGTGTCTGTTCATAACTCTTGTCATGGTGTACGTGAATTAACGCTTAGTACACCTTCTGAATTGCAAGAGAAACCTGTAAATAAGATAGTTGAATTATTGAAACTCAAGGAAGGTATCACGGTTAAAGAACCTGATCGCAAGGATGAATGTTGCGGTTTTGGTGGTATGTTTGCTGTTGAAGAACCTTATATCAGCACTGCCATGGGTAACGATAAAGTGAAACGTCATATGGATACGGGAGCTGAGTTTATTACTGGTTCGGATAGTTCATGCTTAATGCACATGCAGGGTGTAGCAGGAAAGAACCACTATCCTATCAAGTTCATGCATGTAGCTGAGATCTTAGCTGCAGGTTTATGATATTTATATAAAGGTTATAAAAGACAAAAGAGTTATGTCAACATATCATTCTAAAAAAGCAAAAGAGTTTCTGAAAGACCCTAAAAAGGTTGAACGACATGACCGTACATTTTGGTCATTACGTCAGAAAAGAGATGCTGCAGCGGCAGAGCTACCAGAATGGGAGGATTTACGTGAACATGCAAGTCGAATAAAAGAGCATACAGCAACCCATTTAGCTGACTATTTAGAGCAATTCTCTAATAGTTTGGAACGTAATGGTGTTATTGTTCATTTTGCAAAAGATGCACAAGAGTTTAATGAAATGGTTTATGGGATACTTGAATCTCATAAAGTAAAGAAACTCGTTAAATCTAAATCAATGCTGACCGAGGAATGTGAGATGAATCCTTATCTTATAAAGAGAGGAATCAATGTCGTTGAATCCGACCTTGGTGAGCGTATTCTTCAACTTATGCATTTGAAGCCAGCGCATATTGTTATGCCTGCTATTTTCTTGACTCGTGAAGAGATTGGAGAGATGTTTGAAGAGAAAGGAATCTCTAAAGAGAAAGGAAATTATGACCCAACTTATCTTACACGTTGTGCACGTGAAAATTTGCGTGGTGATTTTATGGATGCTGATGCAGGACTGACAGGTTGTAACTTTGGTGTTGCTGCGACAGGAGATTGCGTTGTCTGCACTAATGAAGGTAATGCTGACATGTCAACTTCAGTACCTAAATTACATATTGTTGCCATGGGTATTGAGAAAGTTATTCCTGATTATGATTCGTTGGCAGTGTTCCAACGCTTATTAGCACGCAGTGGAACAGGACAACCATCAACTGCCTTTACCTCTCAATTTCGTAAGGCACGACCAGGAGGTGAGATGCATGTAATATTAGTAGACAATGGTCGTAGTGACATGATTGCTAATAAAGAACATTGGATGACACTGAAGTGTATTCGATGTGGTGCATGTATGAATACTTGCCCAGTCTATCGTCGTTCAGGAGGTTATTCATATAGTTACTTTATTCCAGGTCCTATTGGAGTTAATCTTGGTATGCTAAAGAATCCAAAACTGCATAGTGGGAATGTGTCTGCATGCTCATTATGTTTGAGTTGTGATTGTGTTTGCCCTGCAAAGGTAACTCCTGGTAGTCAGATTTATCGATGGCGTCAAAGCCTTGAAACGTATGGAACAGAGAACAAAGAGAAGAAAGTGATGGCTGAAGGAATGAAAGTTGTTTACGAAAACTATCATATTTATGATGCATTACTTCGTGAATCATCAGTAGCCAATTACATACCAGAATCGCTAATGGATATAAAGCTTAATCCATGGAGCATTGGTCATACAATGCCAAAGTTTGCGAAAAAGCCTTTCCATGTCATATTTAAGCAAGCAATGGAGGAATTGAAGCATGAATAAAGAAGATTTATTTAGCAAATTACGACGTAATACAAAAGAACAGTTTGATATGCCCGAGAAGCCTATTGAGGGTATTAAATATCAAGATGTAGTACAGCAATTTATCGAGATGAGTCATATTGTAGGCTGTGAAGTCATTGAAGCTAAGGCAGAAGATGATATCAATGCACTGATACAAAAGGCTTATCCTGACGCTAAGATATTGGCTTCAAGTATAAAAGGAATAAAGGCAGACCTTAATCCTGACACTGTTTCAAAGGCACAAGACCTCAATGGAACAGATGTAGGAATCATTCAGGGAGAAATTGCTGTAGCAGAGAACGGATGTGTATGGGTACCACAAACAATGAAAGAAAGAGCTGTTTGTTTCATCTCAGAGAACCTTGTAATCCTCGTTCAACGTAACAATATCGTCAATAATATGCATGAAGCATATAAAAAGATTAACATGACAGACTATGGTTACGGCTGTTTTATATCCGGTCCAAGCAAAACAGCCGATATAGAACAAGCACTTGTTATGGGAGCACAAGCAGCACGTGGAGTCACAGTTATCATAAAGTGATAAACGTTAATTTTGTCAAAAACATAAATATAACGTATTGTTAGGAGAGGTTTACGACTTTTTTTATTAACTTTGCAAGGAGAAAAAGAAAGTTAAAAATATAACTGATTTTTAATAAACATATAAGTTATGAAGATTGAAAAAGTACATGCTCGCGAGATTATGGACTCACGTGGCAATCCTACAGTTGAAGTAGAGGTAACTCTCGAAAATGGTGTAATGGGTCGTGCAAGCGTTCCATCTGGTGCTTCTACCGGTGAGAACGAGGCTCTGGAGCTTCGTGATGGCGACAAGAACCGTTTCTTGGGTAAGGGTGTTCTCAAGGCTGTTGAGAATGTAAACAACCTTATCGCTCCAGCTTTGAAGGGTGACTGCGTGCTGAATCAGCGTGCTATTGACTACAAGATGCTTGAACTCGATGGTACTCCTACTAAGAGTAAGCTCGGTGCTAACGCTATTCTCGGTGTTTCTTTGGCTGTAGCTCAGACTGCTGCTAAGGCATTGAACATTCCATTGTATCGTTATATCGGTGGTGCAAATACTTATGTATTGCCAGTACCTATGATGAATATTATCAACGGTGGTGCTCACTCTGATGCTCCTATCGCATTCCAGGAGTTCATGATTCGCCCAGTAGGTGCTCCTTCTGAGAAGGAAGGTATCCGTATGGGTGCTGAGGTATTCCACGCACTTGCTAAGCTTTTGAAGAAGCGCGGTCTCTCTACAGCAGTAGGTGATGAGGGTGGTTTCGCTCCTAAGTTCGATGGTATCGAGGATGCACTCGATTCAATCATTCAGGCTATCAAGGACGCAGGCTATGAGCCAGGCAAGGATGTTAAGATTGCTATGGACTGTGCTGCTTCTGAGTTCGCTGTATGCGAGGATGGTAAGTGGTTCTATGACTATCGTCAGTTGAAGAACGGTATGCCAAAGGATCCTAATGGTAAGAAGCTTAGTGCTGATGAGCAGATTGCTTACCTCGAGCACCTTATCACAAAGTATCCTATCGACTCTATCGAGGATGGTCTCGATGAGAACGACTGGGAGAACTGGGTTAAGTTGACATCTGCTATCGGTGATCGTTGCCAGCTCGTTGGTGATGACTTGTTCGTAACTAACGTTAAGTTCCTCGAGAAGGGTATCAAGATGGGTGCAGCTAACTCTATCCTTATCAAGGTTAACCAGATTGGTTCTTTGACAGAGACTCTCGAGGCTATCGAGATGGCTCATCGTCATGGTTATACAACTGTAACTTCACACCGTTCTGGTGAGACTGAGGACACAACTATCGCTGACATCGCTGTTGCAACAAACTCTGGTCAGATTAAGACTGGTTCTATGTCTCGTACAGACCGTATGGCTAAGTACAACCAGCTCATCCGTATTGAGGAGGAACTTGGTGCTTGTGCTAAGTATGGTTACACAAAGTTGAAGTAATCCATTTTATCACCTTGTGTGATTAAATGAATTTTTATAGAGTAGGGGATAATTGCTTATAATAGTGATTATCTCCTATTTTTATTGTTTGTAGTTATGGCGAATGTCATTGAGATTTCCATAAAATAAATAGATTTCTTCGTTATACAATAAATTATTAATGTATAAGCCAATGTCTTATAGCAATAAAATAATTAGCCTTTTAGCACTTTTATTGTGCGAAAAAACTTTACACTAATTCTTGAAAATAGTCATTTATAATGCTCAAAAATGCCATTATGGATGTTATTTGTAAGTACCTATACTTCAATAAGTTACAAAATAGCAAAAGAAAAGGTGCTTAGTTGGACTCCAAAAGGGCGTTAATAAGGTTGCAAAAGGGCGTCTTTAGCAAGTCAATTAAGCCTTAATTCACATGTAATTTAGCCTCAATAAAAATGCAGTAGACGAAAATTATTTACAAAGATGATTTTTATTAGGTTAGTATGACATGATATTTAGAAACGATCTCTTTCTTAAGTTTTAAAGTTATTCATTTTAATTTGAAGCTGTTTTTTCTGTTTCTTATTTTCTCTTTTTAGCTTATTTGTATAGTTTTTGTTGTGCAAACAGACTTACTTTCTCTTTGATAACTAATTTTATAAGTAAGAATATAACTAACGCCTAATGGTTTTTAATATCTTTTTATACGCTTAATACATAATGAGCATTATGATAAATAGATAATTTATAACCTACAATAAAATTATAAAATCATATAAAACCTTACTTTATCGCTTGATTCTAACTTTCAATATCAAATATAACTCTTAAGAAATTTCCCTATCCCACCCTCGTCAAATATGTTATAGTCAGCTAATGGTAATGCTATATGCAAAATGCAAAGTACACCGTACCAGTCTTTTTAGACATTATATGCTGGGAAATGCAACCTGCAAATAAATCCTCAGAAACCCCGTACTCTGATGTAATGTTGTTTTTAGCTCACACCTACAACATAATAAGACTACACCTTAAAATGTCCCTTTTATTTTCTTACATTCTTGAATAAAGATTACTCCATTAGTTCTGTTGTGAAGTTTAATGTTTGTATCTTCATATCAAGTTGGCGTAATTGCTTAGACAAGTCATCAATCTTCTTACTTAAGGGCTTGATATCTATGGTTGTTACCATTTTAATTTCAGAACGGCTGTAACGCTCCTGAGATTCTGATGCTTTATTGAATATTTCTCGGAGTGACGTAATACGCATAGAAAGAATATCACGTTCTGCCATCATTTCTGTAATTGTACGCCCTTCACTAATAGTATTCATGTTAGTCTTGTTAATCTTGAAGATTAAAGCGAAAAGAGTCTTCAGACAAGCATCCATCTCTTTCATCAACTCCTTAGGTTCTTCAGAAGGAGAATCTCCTTCCTGTACTCGAACATTATTTAGTATTCTACTTTTAAGCTGTTCTATTCTTTTTTGTGTATCTTTACGAATAGCTAATGCTTCTGCTAATTTCATTGTGATATGTATTTTTGTAATTATTCTGTTATATTCTGGTTATTCTTACGTGCTTCGCCAAATTTGGCTTTCATTGTAGGATTCATGTACGTTAGCCTACGTATAGTAAGATCGTCTGTGTCTTTATTAGCAAGACGAAGGTTGTTCTCACTACTTAAAAGTTCCTCACGTACCTTTTGAAGTTTTATAATTGTAGCATCAATATCCTTAATAGCATCATTAAACTTCTTAGATGCCATCTCATAATGTCGTCCAAACTTAGTTTTGAAGTCTTCTATCTTATTTTCAAAGTTGGTGACATCCACCTCTTTGCTTTGTGAAAGAATCAGTTGCTTCTTATATTCTAAACTCTTCTTTGACGTTTGTACAAGAAGATTGATAAATGGAACGAAGAACTGTGGTCGAATAACATACATCTTTGGGTACAGATGACTCTTGTTTACAATACCAGTATTATAAAGTTCATTATCAGCTTCAAGAAGACTGACTAAAACAGCAAACTCACAACCTTTCTTTTTACGGTCATCATCAAGCTTTTTTAAGAAGTCATCGTTTTTATGTTTAGTGGCAGTAGTATCCATTTCATTCTTCATTTCAAACATGATAGAGATATACTCCGTACCATCTTCTTCTGCACGAAAGATGAAGTCTCCCTTTGTACCATCACTTGCATCATTGTCTTTCTCAAAGTATGCAGTAGGCATCATTGGTCGAATATACTGGTCAAACTCTATACTACAATGCTGTTCAAGCGTCTCACCAACCATCTTGGTAGACATCTTGGTTTTCAAGTCTTTATAGTAGTCGACTAAATCCTGTTTCATTCGAAGTTCATTCTCATGATGTTTGATGAGTGATGCCTCATGAAGTTGTGCTTCACGCTTCTCTAATTCTACTGCAGAACGAAGCTGAGAGATTTCTGTGTCCTTTGCTTGAACCTCCTTTTGAGCTTTACTACGTTCCTCCATGAGCACAAGTTGCAACTTATTATCATTCTGTTCTATGACAGAGTTAAGCTTAGATATTTGCTGTTCCTTCTCTGCCAAAGCAATCATCATCTCATTTTTCTTCTGAGTTGCAATGTTTTCTAACTGTGTTTTAAGCACCTCTATCTCAGCTGAGAATGAACTTTTTAGCCTCGTAAGTTCGCTTTCTTTCTCACTTTTCAGACGTTCAATCTCAGCATCTTTGGCACCAAGTTCAAGTTCTTTCTTAGAGAGTTGGTGCTGAAAGGTTTGTTCTGTCTTTGCAGTTGCTAAAGCTTGTTCTGCCTTGTGCTGCTCATGAAGCTCAGCTATACGACGGTTAACCTCCTCGTTAAACTCTGTATTCTTTACTTGATTAACGATGGAAGCATAGTCTGCTTCATCAACAGTAAATGCCTTATGGCAGTTAGGGCATATTAATTCTTTCATAAATCTGATATCTTTAGATATTTGAAAAGTCTACTCACAGAATTCTGACCATAAATATTTCTATTGTTCTTCGTCATTCAATTTGCATCGATATTTATGTTAGCTATGAAATAAACAAGCCGAATGCGAATATACAAAATTAATTGCTCATTCTGAATGATTAAGCAAGAAAAATAATAAATAGCTTGTTAAATTATTGGATTCACTATTATTACCAACAGAAATGACCCTATAAAGGAATATTGATTATTGTTTAATAGAATCTAAAATTAGATTATTTGCAAATGAATAAGTCTAATAAAATGGCATAGTCTTTATCTTATTTCAATATGTCCATTGGTTTAAAAGATTCTAATATGAATAGGATGAAAGAACCCTTGATTAACTTTCTTATTACAAGAAACAATGCTCAGTAATTGCTTTTACCAATATCTGGTGAAACGTTTACTGAGCATTAAGAATATCTATATATCTTCTTCAATAGGTATCAGACAGATGTACTACTGATAAATAAGCTTTACATCTGATAATCCTTTGCCAAACCTCCAGCACTTGTTTCCTTATAAAGAGACGGAATATCATGTCCAGTCTGCTTCATAACCTCTACAACACGGTCAAATGAAACGCGATGGCTACCATCACTGAAGGATGCATAAAGCTGAGCATCTAATGCACGACAAGCTGCAAAAGCATTACGTTCAATACAAGGAATCTGTACTAAACCACACACGGGATCACATGTCATACCTAAATGGTGCTCCAAACCCATTTCTGCAGCATACTCGATCTGAGATGGACTACCACCAAACAACTGACAAGAAGCTGCTGATGCCATTGCACAAGCTACTCCAACTTCACCCTGACAACCTACTTCTGCACCTGAAATTGAAGCATTATATTTTACTATATTACCAAAAAGACCTGCTGTTGCAAGTGCATGCAATATCTTAGTTTCTGAAAAATCATGTCCCTTTGATAGGTGATACAGAACTGCAGGGACTACGCCACAGGCACCACAAGTAGGTGCGGTCACAATCGTACCACCAGAGGCATTCTCCTCACTAACTGCCAAAGCATATGAATAAACCATTCCTCGACTCTGCAAAGAAGGCTTATATCCACGTGCCTTTATATAATAATTAGGTGCTTTACGAGCAAGGTTCAATGGACCTGGTAAGGCTCCCTCACTGTCAAGACCACGCTCAACAGCAGCCTGCATTGTTTTCCAAACTTCACGCAGATAGTCCCATAAATCATCCCCCTCACAATGTTTTACATACTCCCAATAACCACGTCCATGATGTTCACACCATGTTTGGATATCTTTAAGTGTATGCAAATCATAGACAGACTCCTTATGAAAGTAGTCGTCTGTGGCCTTTCCTTCTGACAAAGCACCACCTCCAACACTGTATACGGTCCATTCGTCTAAGAGATCTTGACTGTTATTATAAGCACGAAACAACATGCCATTAGGATGATAAGGAAGGAAAACCGAAGGTTCCCATACTATTTCTACTGGTGCTATTTGCTTTAGTACGTCAATAATGGCCTTATCTGTCATGTGCCCCTTACCTGTGGCAGCCAAGCTTCCATACAATGTAACTTCAAATCTTGCTGCTTCTGGATGACGTTCTGCAAAGATTATTGCTGCACGCTGTGGTCCCATCGTATGACTACTTGATGGACCCTTACCGATTCTAAATATCTCTCTTAATGATTCCATATATGGTTGTCCCAAATACTTCTTATTTACTATTCTGCTGCAAATGTACGAAAAAAAACGTCAATTATGCAGAAATGCATCTTTTAAATTGTCGAATATGTTTTTTTATTATCTAAAACCTATTCCTATAGTTTATATTTCTAATTTTCCTTTTAAGCGGTTATTATGAGGATAGGGCGTTATCAAATATTTATTTAATGAAATAGAATTACCCTGTCTATCCATTACCATGTCTCTCGTATTTTGCAGGTTACCCTCCTATTAATTGTTATTTGTAAATTATTTTCATGCAAGTCGAATCTAAAACATGCTCTTTTCGCTTCTAAAAGACGCCTAATTGGCTTGCAATAGGTGCCCTTTTGAGGTCTTATTAATGCCCTTTTGAAGTCCAATTAAGCACCTTTTCTTGTACGAGTTTATAACAACTTGATTTCTTGCTGATTACAAATCCTCTCTTCATACGTGTTTTCACCTTTATTTATTGATATGTTATTCGAAATTATGTCATGATTTTTCATATTGCTATTAACATTTTCATAGTAATTAATATAAAAATGTTTTCTATGTCAGAGGAATGAAAATTAAGCAGGTCGTTTAACAGCCTTGGCAATATATTTATTGCAATTCATATTTCAATCTTAGTGGTTTGGTTTAAATGGATAAGCTTAAATAATTCTATTAAGTTCGATATTTTATCCCCCTACTCTACCTTTTTGTTTCTTTTTATTAGTCAAGAAAGTGTTTTATCATGTGTTTTTTGTATCTTTGCGCAGATAATTATAAAGATTTAGAATGAAACATTTCGCCCTCCTACTGTCGATTTTTTCATTGCTGACAGTGGCTTGTACTGATAAAAAAAGTACTGAAGAGCCAGTTGCAAAGGTTATTGATACGATTCCAATGCTGGTAACACAGGTACAGCAATGTTCACGACTTTACACGACAGAATATCGTATTCATAAGATTATCACTCATGATGATAAGATGAAACTGTCTGGCTCGTTCATGAAGCAAGACTTCAGCGTGACTTTACCATTAGGCGACCGTCGAATTGCAATTCCAATGGACGCTACATTGAAGGCCTACATTGACTTGTCTGGTTTTAGTGATAAGAATATTCAACGCCAAGGTAAGGAACTTCTCATTACCCTACCGGACCCAAAGATTGTTCTTACTTCAACAAAGATTAATCATAAGGAGGTGAAGGAATATGTGGCACTGACACGTCATAACTTTACGGATGCTGAACTTACAAGTTATGAGGCACAAGGAAGAAAACAGATTATAGCTTCTATCCCACAGATGGGTATCATCGAACAGGCACAAGAAAGTGCTGCACGACAGCTTGTTCCTATCTTTACTGCTATGGGTTATAAAGAATCTGACATAACTGTCTCATTCCGCAAAAAGTTTACTCTTAAGGATTTAGGACAGGTGATTGAAGTAAATAAAAAGGATTAAAAATGGAAACAAGAACACCTGAAAATATAATAACAGAGCAAAAGAAGAATGATATTAAGCCGAATAAGAAAGGACTTCTCAGTCGTTTCTTATCCTTTAATAAAGGCTGTTTGCTGACCTTTTTAATCATCATTAGTATTTGTGGCGGTCTGTTTTACTGGTTTAATTCATCCAATGAGATAAGTATATCTGCTGACCAGCGTATTGATATAACGCCAACACAGATACAACAAATACAAGATATAGGTCAGTGGGAATTTCTTGCAATCAATGATGAAGAACTCATAGATACGGTGAGTCGTGGCTTCTTCTCTGACTCAGAACTTGTGCGTATCTATTATGGTACGGTTCGTTTAGGTGTTGACTTGCATCAGACAGAACCTCATTGGCTTCGTGTTGAGAATGACAGTGTTATCGTTGCAAAGTTGCCACCTATTGGATTACTTGACACTAACTTTATCGACGAGGCTAAGTCACGCTCATTTTTTGAGAAAGGAGACTGGACTTCGGCTGATCGTGAACAACTCTATAATCGCGCCTATAAAAAGATGTTAGCTCGTTGTATGACAGCTGAGAATATTAGGATAGCTGAGAAAAATGCTAAGCAGCAGTTTACTCAGTTCCTCCGTTCTATGGGCTATAAAAATATTAAGGTTGAGTTTGTCACAAAGAAACAATAACAAACACAGTTATTAGGAACTTTTCTGCTTTATAATTGAGAGGGTAATAAAAGGATAGTGGCATCAGAAGAAACAACACAACATATAGAAAGCATGACAGAAGGCGCTCCTTCACGTGCTATCTTGAAATTTGCAATACCTCTCATTCTTGGTTATATATTGCAGCAAATGTATCTAATTATTGATGCCGCAATAGTTGGAAGATGGATAGATGTAGAGGCTTTGGCTGCTGTAGGTGCGTCAAGTAGTATCATGTTTCTTATCATGGGCTTTTGTAATGGTTCATGCGCTGGTTTTGCTATACCTGTAGCTCAAGCGTTTGGAGCAAAGGACTACCATAAGATGCGTTGTTATGTTAGCAATGCTATGCGTATTGCTTTAGTATTAGCCATCGTCATTACGTTACTTTCCTGTTTTCTATGTGATAAGATTCTACGAATGGTTAACACGCCAGAAGATGTTTTTCATGATGCTTATATCTTTCTTTTTCTGCAGTTTTGCACTATCCCTTTCACTATTGCCTATAATCTTTTATCTGGTCAGATACGAGCATTAGGTAATTCTAAGCAGCCTTTTTACTTTCTTCTTGTCTCCTCTTTCTTAAACATTTTTCTTGATATTATTTTTATTCTGTTGCTGGGAATGGGGGTTGAAGGAGCTGGCATAGCAACTTTCCTCAGTCAAGTTTTTGCATCATCATTATGTTGGTGGTTTATCAAACAACACATGACAATCCTCGTACCTATCGGTGATGAACGTCAGTTTGATAACAAAAGAATAAGTATTTTGCTGAACAATGGTATACCTATGGGGCTACAATTCTCTATTACCTCCATTGGTATTATCATGCTTCAAAGTGCAAATAACGCTTTAGGAACAGTTTATGTCGCTTCATTTACTGCAGCTATTCGTATTAAATACCTTTTCACCTGTGTACTTGAAAATATAGGTGTAGCCATGGCAACATACTGTGGACAAAACCTTGGTGCAAAGAAACTTCAGCGAATAAAAACTGGTGTGAATGATGCAATGTGGATAATGATAGCTTATTTCGTCCTTACAGTTATTATTATCTACCCTTTTGCAGACGAAATGATGATGATTTTTGTTAATGGAAATGAAAAGGAGGTAATTGCAAATGCAGCACAATTGATGCGTGTTTCAAACTGGTTCTATCCTTCATTGGGAGTTCTCGTCATTCTTCGATACAGTATTCAAGGTCTTGGATATAGTAACTTGAGTATGATGAGTGGAGTTATGGAAATGATAGCACGCTGTGGTGTGAGTATTTGGTTAGTACCCGCTTTGGCATGGATAGGTGTTTGTTATGCTGACCCAGTAGCATGGATAATGGCAGATATATTCCTTATTCCAGCCTACATTTGGCTGATTAGAAGACTAAAGAGACAAATTGGATAGTTTTTTAATAGCTTCTTGCATATCTTCAGCAAATCTATTATGTGTCAGAAGAAACTCCTCTCGACCGTTAGCTAACAGTTTGTATAATTCTGGACTCATTCCATCTACATATGAACTGATGGCATATTCGATATCATCTTTCTGTCGTTCGCTGTTTGAGAATGCGTAAACTTGATACTTCTGATGGAAAAAGCAATAGGCAGCCTCAATGCTATCTTTTGTAATCATGTTCTTATTTATTAGAATGTTTGAAGCTAAATCAATCTTTGATGCAAAAGTATTTCCATAATGGAGCTACCATTAATGCTTGAAGAAACTCACCACGTAATAACATTTGTTTTACTTCCTCCTTAGGACAAAGAAAAACATCTATGTCTTCTGTCTCATCAAGATGCTGCTTGCTTGTCTTCTTCACGCCACGAGCATAGAAACAATGACATAGGTTATCCATAACTCCTGGGTTAGGAGCTATGGTCATAATCTCTTCCCATTTACCACCTGTGTACCCAGTTTCTTCTTCTAATTCTCGTTGTGCTGCATGTAGCGGAGCCTCTCCTTCTTCTACCACTCCTGCACAAATCTCTGTTGACACGACGCCAAGTCCGTGTCTATATTGACGTTCCAAGATAAGTTTCCCATCTTCTGTCTCTGCAATTACATTAATCCACTTTGGATATGAAAGTACATAATACTCATCATATATCTTTCCATTTGGTAATTGAACAGTATCACGACGAGCCTTCATCCAAGGTCGATTAATAAGTTGCTCGGATGCAAGTATACTCCATTTCATATCTTCATCCTTTCGTTGCTTTTTCTTATCCATAACATCATAAAATGTGATTCGGTAGATACAAAGTTATTATATTCCAATTTAATGTGCAAATATAATGCTTGCCATTTACTTTTATTACGTTTGACTTTTTACTAATAATGAACGAGTCATATCCTTTCTGCCCTACCCTAAACCTTCTTTACAATAGAAAAAACAATAAAGAAAATCATTTTTGTTGACGAAACTATCAATTATATTTTATATATTTGTAAACAAGATAACAAGGGCTTGCCGTATCCTAAATCACTTACTATCAGAGGTATGCTTTACGGCGAAGATACTCTATGTAGGAATATTACTATGAAACGTAAACCAAAGATGCACAACGAACAAGAGTTTAACCTCGATAATGTTTATCAAGAGGATGAGCGTCAACTTGATAATTTAGACGATAGCTCCTTTGATTTGAGATATAAATGACAATACTAAGGCTTGTAATATCTATGGAGTTTCCTTAAACAGCGCTTGGTATACGTAGTAATGTTATAAGCTTTTGGCATTATCATATTCTACAAAACTTTCAATTAAACTTGAAAGTAGCTTCTCTTATGTGCGTATACTTGGGTATATTGACAAGAAATCATCAAGTTTAATTTTCATACATAATAGATCTAATTTTATTGACTGATTCTACTTCAAAGTAACTTTATGTGCTATAAATGCTCTAATTATTGTTAATTAGGCAAGAATTATCATCTATTATTATGTTACATAACATTAATTTTTAGTAACTTTGCAACCGATTATGCCGTTTTGGGCTCAGAATAAGTGCTGGATAGATGCTCAGCCGCCCAGCGGTACAAACCCGTTTACAATAAAAAAATGTACGCAATTGTAGAAATTAACGGTCAGCAGTTCAAGGCTGAGGAGGGCAAGAAGCTCTTCGTAAACCACATCAAAGATGCGGAAGAAGGCAAGGCTGTTGAGTTTGACAAGGTTCTGTTGGTTGATAACAACGGAACAGTCACAGTAGGCGCACCAACTGTTGAGGGCGCAAAG
>QWCL01001180.1_pt1 | contig 17681 bp, 26 predicted proteins | sample 1972551 | NCBI WGS metagenome assembly QWCL01 (sample SAMN09866709, study PRJNA288562) | Human oral metagenome isolate term2_saliva, whole genome shotgun sequencing... | isolation source: mouth | host: Homo sapiens | place: USA: California
TGAAATTTCCCCCCAATAATCTAGAAAAAGTCCAAAAAACGAGAGGATCGGGAAAATGCCGCTATTCGAGCTCACGACGGGCGAGGACGGTGCCATCCACGGCGCCGTCAAAGCCCTAATTGACGAGCTTGAGGCGGAGGGGCTGCTCGATTACCGTACGAGGCTCCTGACCGTGGTCATGGAATCCACGGCGAAGGCCTTGGATCACGGCCTGACGGCCCCGAAAGTCTCCGTGGCGACGACTCAGCTCGCGCGGCAGCTCCTAGACGGGATCGAGATGCTGCCGAAGCCCCCGGCGAAGACCGGAACGATCTTCGACACGCTCCCCGACGTGATCGCCGCGGCGACGAAGGCGGCGCTCGATCGGCGGAGGCTCTGACATGGCGCCGGTGGAGCTGCCCGGAGGCCTGACCGCCGCCTACGCCACCCTCCGGGCCCCGGAGCGGCCCTCGCTCGGCCCCGTCGTCGCCGAAGTCTCCCGGAGGGTCCGCGGCAGGGAGCTGATGCCGTGGCAGGCCTACTTCGCCGACGTGCTCTGCGAGCTCGATCCCGACCATCCCGGCGAGTGGTGGTACAAGAAAGCCGTGGTGTGCGTGCCCCGCCAGGCCGGCAAGTCCGACGTGATCGGCGCCGTCCACACGCACCGGCTCCTTGCCTTCGCCGACCACCGGGCCGTCATGACCGCCCAGACCGGGAAAGACGCCGGCAAACGCTGGCGCTCCTACGTGGAGGACATCCCCGACGTCGACGAATCCGGGGTGACGGTGATGCGCGGGAAAGGCGCCGAGCGGCTCACCTACGACAAGACCGGATCCTATTTGGAGCCGTTCCCGCCGACGGACGCCGCGATCCACGGCGACGCCATCGACGACTGCTCCGTGGACGAGGCCTGGGCATACACGATCGAGCAAGGCGCCACGATCCAGGCCGCCGTCAGGCCCGCCCAAGCCACCCGGCCGCTCTCCCAGTTCCTGCTCCTGTCCACCCGCGGCTCCGAAGCCGCCTCCGGAGGATGGCTGGACCAGGAAATAGCCGCCGGCCGCGCCGCCGTCAACGACCCGGCCTCCCGCACCCTCTACCTGGAATTCTCCGCCGACCCGGCCGCCGCCGACGCCGACCCGTACTCGGACGAAGCCCTCGCCTTCCATCCGGCCATCGGCCACACCCAATCCCTCCGGCGCCTGAGGGACCTGGCCTCCGGCCTGCCCCTCGCCGAGTGGAGGCGTGCTTTCCTGAATCTCCCGACCGAAGGCGACGCCACGGCGGTCATCGACGTGGCCGTCATCGCCTACGACGTTGCCAGGGACAACACGGCCGCCACCATCGCCGCCGCCTGGCTGGACCCGGACGGAGACCCCGTCACCGCCGTCGTCTGGTCCTCCGCCGACGTCCGCGACCTGGACGGCTACATCCGGCGGCTCTGGGCCGACGGCTACCGGCGGATCGTCGCAGACCCCACCGGCCCCACCCGGCTCGTAGCCGAGACCCTCGCCGACGACGGCATCGGCCGGCTCGGCGCCTACACCGACTACCAAGACGCCTGCCAGGAACTGATCGACCGGACCCGGACGGGCACCGTCCGGCACGTCCAATCCGCCGCCGTCGTCGCCGCCATCCAAGCCGCCCGGCCCAGGATCACCTCCCGGGGCACAGATTTCGACGCCGCCAAATCCGACGCGCCGATCGACGCGCTCCGCGCCACCGCCCTCGCCGTCCACGAAGCCCGCCAACTCTCCAAACCTACGATGCAGATGTGGTAGCATGAACCCCATGAGAAGCCCCGGCCCGCTCGCCTCCCTCCTGCGCCCCGCCCGCGCGGCGCTCAACGTCCGTCGCGGGCGGCCGGCACTCCAACACGTCACCGACGGCGGCGTCACCCTCCGCTGGGACGGCGCCCCCGACGACCCCCAGGCCCTGGACTCCGTCTACCGGGCCCTCGCCATCCTGGAAGGTTCCATAGCTCAGCTCACCCTGGACCGCTACTCCAAGACGCTCGGGCGTCCCCGCGGCTCCGCCGCCCGGGATATCCAGCGGATGCTCGGCGACGACGCCACCCTCTCCGGCTTCCTCGCCGAGACTACAAGGTCCCTCGCCATGACCGGCAACGCCTGGATCCGCCACAGCGCCGACACGCCGGCCGGGCCCAGGATCCGGCTGCTCGATCCCCGCCGCTGCGGCGCCGTGCTGGACCAGGCCACCGGCGCCAAGACCATCACCTACGACGGCTACAAGACGACCGACATCCTGCAGCTCCGGCTCACCCACGCCGCCGGCGAGCCGCTCGGCGTCTCCCCGATCCAGGCCTGGGCCGAAGGCCTCACCGGCGCCCTGGACGCCAACCGGTACGCCTCCGGCTGGACCCAGCGCGGCGGCCGCCCCACCGGGATCCTCACCACCGACCAGACCCTCTCCGCCGACGACGCCAAGCGCTGGAAAGACGCCGCGAACAAGACCATGACCCCCACCGGCGGCGTCGCCGTGCTCGGATCCGGCCTCACCTACAAGCAGTGCTACCTGACCCCGGCCGAGCTACAGCTCCTAGACGTCAAAAAGGTCAACACCATCTCCGTGGCACGGATTTTCGGGATCCCGGCACGGCTCATGCTCACCTCCGGCGACGGCGACTCCAAAACCTACGCCAACATGGAACAGGAATCGATCCTGTTCGTGCGACACACGCTGATGCCGTACATGCGGGAAATCGAACAAGCCCTGTCCTCCATCATGTCCGACGACGTGCGATTCAACGTGGACGGATTCCTACGCCCTGACACGACCACCCGCTACGCCGCCCACAAAGTAGCCCTTGAAGCAGGCTTCCTCACCATAGACGAAGTCCGCGCCATCGAAGGCCTCAACCCTATAGCGACCGAGAAACAAGACGAGAAAGGAGGCAGCGATGACGAAGGCACGGCAGCACCCGTCGATGACGGGGATGAGACGCCGCAGCGCCGACCTGACGACGGCGACGCCGACCGAGACTGACGACGGCGCCGGCTGGACCATCACAGCCAGGGCCGTCCCCTACGGGCAGGCCACCGAGATAATCCCCGGATGGACGGAGGAAATCGCCCCCGGCGCCCTCCGCGCCAGCTCCCAAGGACCGTTGCTCTTCCGGGACCATGAGAAGCCCATCGGCCGGATCACCGAGATGCGCGACGCCGACGGCGGCCTCGAAATCGACGCCGTCATCTCCAACACGCCGCTCGGCGACGAAACCCGCCAGCTCATCGCCGACGGCGTACTGTCCCGTATGAGCATAGGGTTCCGGCCCGACGCCGATGGGTTCGACGTGAAACGCCGAGCGGACGGCACCCAGCATACGATCATCCGATCCGCCACCCTCTACGAAGTATCCGTCGTGGCTTTCCCGGCCTACGACGACACGCCCATCACCGACCAGCGCACCGCCCACACGACAGAAAGGCAAGCCACCGTGACCGACCCGATCGACGCCCTTGAGGACGCCGTCAACACCGCGCACACCGACATCGCCGCCCTGAGAGACAGGATCGACGGCATCGAAACCCGCGACCGCCAGGCTCCGGCCGAGCATCCCCTCGCCGCCTACACCTCGCTCGGCGACTACGCCAAGCGCGCCCCCCAGGGCCTGAATTTCCGGGACGCCGTCAAATCGACGGACTCCGTCCAGCCGCCCATCTGGCTCGGCAGGATCCAGGCACGGATGGCCGCCAAACAGCGCGTCACCAACGCTCTCACCCACACCACGAACCTCCCCGCCCAGGGCACCTCGATCGCGTACAGCGTCTACAAGGAAGACGACCTGAAAGCCGAAGCCTACGTCGAAGGCACGCGGGTCGCCACCGGCGGTATGAAGGACGAAGAGAAGACGGCGACGATCGAGGGCTTCGCCGGAGGCACCCAGATCACCCGGAAGACGCTGACACGCGCCGATCCCGCTTTCGTCAACAATCTGCTCGAACGTCAGGCGATCAAGTACGCGAAGAAGATCGAGGCGTGGAACGTCCAGCTCGTCCGCGAGTCCATCGTGGCTGCCGCAGCCAAGCAGTCCGTCGGCGGGTTGACGAAGGCCGACGCGATCACCGCCGACAGTCTGCGCGACACGATCATCGACGCTCAGCAGAAATTCGACGACAGCGACCAGTATGTGATCGACGGGATGTTCCTGACCTGGGACCTGATCAAGTCGATCGCCAAGCTCGGGGAAGAGAAGCGGCTGCTCCGCTGGGTCGGCTCCGACCAGGCGGTCGCCAATGAGGGGAAGATCGACCCGACGGCGCCCATCTCGCTGTCGCTGTACGGTGTGCCCGTCGTGCCGCTGCCCGGCGCCACCCTCGCGTGCTTCTACGACCGGCGGGCGATCGTCTGCCAGGAAGCCCCCGGCGCCCCGATCACCCTGCAGCAAGACCAGGTGCTGGACCTGCAGCGCGACATCGCCGTCTACGGCGAAGCCGCCCACTACTGCCAGATGCCGATGGCGCTCCTGCCCTGGACGTTCAAGCAGGCATAGCATGGCGTTCAAGGTAGACCTGGAAAAGGTCAGGCTGGTCCTCACCCGCGAGCTGCACCTCGCGGGTGGGGCCTCCACCCTGGAACCCACCGACATCGCCGAGCTGATCGACGACGCGATCCAGATGATCCAGACCTACGTCGGATCCTCCGAGATACCCGACAGGATCGCCCACCGGGCCGTCCTTGAAGTCGCCCGGGAACTCAACACCCGCGCGTTGAACCCGGGCGGCGTATTCTCGGCTTTCGCGGACGCCGGCAGCCCGGTCCGGCTCGCCAGGGACCCGCTCCGCGCCGTCTACCCCATGCTCGCCCCCTACGTCAGGCCGGGATTCGCATGAGCACCAGCGTCCCCACCATCGCCGAATGCCGAGACGAGCTCCAAGAGACCCTGGTGTGGCTTCTCGGCAACGTCTACCACGACAGCCTGGTAGACGTGCGGGCCTACCCGCCGCAGACGATCCAGCCGGCATCCGCCTGGATCGAGCTGGTCGGGATCGAGGCCGGCGACGCCCAAGACCTGCCCTACGGCCAGGCCCGCGCCACGTGGAGGGTCACCGTCACCGCCCGGCCCGGCATGGCCATCGCCGACGCCACAAGCATGCTGGACCGGGTCACCCAGACCCTGCTCGGCCTGGACATCGGCGCCATCACCGTCGGCGAGTACACGGCGATATCCAGCGACAGCCTCGCCGCACCCCTACCCGCCACCCGCATCACACTCCGCACCATCATCACAAGGAAGGCAAAGTAAATGGCATTCGCACGCCTCCGCGGCTCCAACCTCACCCTCAAGATCGACAACGTCGACTACATGGCCGAAATCTCCGAATGGAAATTCCCTGAAGAGGAAACCAAGGACGCCGGCACCAAAACTTTCGGTGACGTACGCCACGGCTCCGTCGGCAAAGCGACACTGGAAGTCACCGTCGTCCAGTCCACTAGCGGCGACGCACTGTGCATGAAAGTCTTCGACAACCCGGCCAAAGACAACGTGCCGTTCGTGCTCGCCCCGCACGGGAACGAAACCCCGACCGCCGACGAACCTCACTGGGTCGGCACCCTGGCGTTCCCGAAGCTCCGGCCCTCGCTCGGCATCAAAGCAGGCGACGACGACGCCACGACCGAGCTCAAGTTCACGATCCGCACCCGCGAGAAGAAAACCCAAGCCTAAGGAGGGATCGGCATGGCGGTGACCGTCTCCGGCGACGGCGTCTACAATCTCGGCGGCGGCGCCGTCATGAGGATCGAGGGATTCAACAAGACCGTCCGGGCCCTCAACCGGGCCGGCGCCGAGACTCAGGACATGAAGACGCTGATGCACTCGCTCGGCGAACTGGTCGTCAAAACCGCGAAGCCCCTCACGCCGCACAAGACCGGGCGGCTCGCCGGGTCCATCCGGGCCGGCCGCGGCAAGACCAAAGCCGTCGTCACAGCCGGCCGCAAATCCATACCGTACGCCGGCGTCCAACACTACGGATGGCCAGCCCACCACATCAAGAGCAGCATGTTCCTCGTCAAAGCCCTAGAGGCGAGGAACGAAGACATCGTCCGCACCCTCGTCAAAGGCATCGGCGAGATATGCACCAAGCTGGGGCTCGAAAACAACATAGGAGGACTCAATGTCTAACGTCATGCCCGACGGCGCCGACGAAGACCTCAACCGGCTCATCGAATCCCTAACCATGGGCGAGCAGGTCATGCTCACCACCCACACCGGGATCCAGATAGACCGGATCGACGAAGCCGACCCCACCACGATGCTCCGCGGCCTCGCCGTCATCGCAGCCCAGCGCATCGCCGTCGACGGCGCCCCGCCTTTCACGCCCGACGTGGTCGACGCCCTCACCGCAGACCAGGTCATCGACCTCGTCCGCGCCGGCGGCCGCGCCGGCCCCCGCCACCCCCAGGCCCTCGCCCCGCTCATCGCCCGCATCAACTCCGTGCTCGGCACCAACTCCGCGGGTGAGTACGCCCGGCCCTTTCGTGCGCCGCATGGCGGAGATGACCGCGGCCGGACTGCTAGGCACGCCCAGCCAGTACTGGACCATCACGTCGATGGAGGAAACGGCGCTGCGGAAAGCGTGGCGGAAAGCCAACACCCCATGACCGCCGGGTGAGCGACGAAAAACCCCGGCCCCCTCATGGATGAAAAGGGGGCCGGGGCTGTTCTGCAAGAACCAATCGAAAGGAGAAGCGCAATGCCTTGCGCACCACCCAGTGTAGCAGAGAAGGCGGAGTAATGGCAAGGCAGTCCATCAAGATTTCCGTGACGGCCGACACGCAAAAGTTCCGGAGCGAGCTCGGGAAGGTCGGGCAGGCCCAGGGCGGGATCGGAAAGCTCAAGCAGGGCTTCTCCGCGCTCGGCGTCGGCATGAAAGGACTCGCTGCCGGCGCCATAGGATTCGGCGCGACCGCGGCTTTCGCTCTCGGCAAGCAAGCGGTAGGCGCCGCCTCCAACCTCCAGCAATCCATGGGCGCCGTGGACGACGTTTTCAAATCGTCCGCCAAACAAGTCCACGCCTACGCCCAGAAAGCCGCCGACGCCGTCGGACTCTCCCGAAACCAATACAACGAAATGGCGACGCTCATCGGCACACAGCTGAAGAACGGCGGCACGGCCGCCAACCAGCTCGCAGACCAGGCCAACAAAGTCATCAAAATCGGCGCAGACCTCTCCGCCCAGTTCGGCGGCAACACGAAAGACGCCGTCGACGCCCTCTCCGCGGCATTGAAAGGCGAGCGGGATCCGATCGAGAAATACGGCATCTCCCTCACACAGAACGCGATCGACGCCGAAGCCGCCGCCCTAGGCTACAAGAAAGTCAACGGCCAGCTGACCACCCAGGCGACCCAGGCCGCCACACTATCCCTCATCCAAAAACAGTCCGCCGACTCCACCGGGAAATTCGCCCGTGAAACGGATACCCTCGCGCACAAGCAACAGGTATTGTCTGCGAAGTGGGAGGATGCTAAAGCCAAGCTCGGTAACATGCTGCTACCGATCGTCACCAAAGTCGTGGGGTTCATCGGCGACCACGTCGTGCCGCTCATCGGCAAGCTCCCCGGGCTCCTAGCCGGACTCGGCAGGGTCATCGGCGGTGTCTTCGTCGGCGCCTGGCGGCTACTCGTCGGCATCGTCAAAACCGCCGCCGTCGCCCTGCAAATCGCATGGGAAGTCATCAAGCTCGTCTTCCAGCTCGGCGTCACCGCCGTCTCCGCCGTCATGTCCGGGCTCGCCACCGTCGTCGGCTGGGCCTGGGAAGGCGTCAAGGCCGTCTTCTCCGCCGCGGTCGCCGTCGTCAAAGCCGCCTGGGAGGGCTTCCTCGCCCTGATCCGCGGCGGTGCCGCGGTCATCTCCGCCGTCTTCACCGGGATCGCGACCGTCGCCTCCTGGGTATGGACGGGGATCAAGGCCGTCATCTCCGGCGCCGGCGCCGTCATCCAAGCCGTATGGGGCGGCATCAAAACCGCGGCCGGGTGGCTCGGCAACGCGTTCCAGGGGCTGCTCGGCGTCGTCAAAAGCGTGTGGAACGGCATCAAATCCGTCATTGGATGGGCTGCACATCAGGTCAAGATCACATTCCAAACCATCATCGGCAGCATAGGCATGGTGATCGGGTGGTTCGGCAAGCTACTGTCCAAAGTCTGGAACGTTCTCGGCCAGATAGCGTCGTCCATCTGGAACGCCATCACCAAAGTCGTATCCTGGGTAGCGCAAATCCCCGGGAAGATCGTGAAAGCGTTCGGGAACGCCGGCAAGATCCTGCTAAACGTCGGCAAGTCCATCATCAAAGGACTGTGGGACGGCATCAAATCGGGGTTCAGCATGGTCAAAGACGGCCTCAAATGGCTCACCAACAAGCTCACATCCTGGAAAGGCCCCGAGTCCACCGACCGGGCCCTGCTCTACGGCGCCGGCCGCCTCGTCATCGGCGGCTTCGTCCAGGGCATGGAATCCCAATACGGCGCCGTCCGCGCCAGCCTCCAAGGCCTCACCGGCCGGATGCCCGGCATGGTCGACACCGGCGCCCTCGCCGACACCCGGCTCCCGCTCGGCGCCCCCGCCTGGGCCGCGGTTCCACGTGAAACACGGCCCGTCCACATCACCGTCAACACGCTCACGGCCGACGCCAGGTCCGGCCAGGCCGTCGTCGACGCCCTCCGCCACCACGAGCAGGCCACCGGCCGGAAACTCCTAGTGTAGGATAGGGAGTACCATGCACGTCTACCCACCCGTGAGCCGGTTCGACTTCGCCCCCAAGCACTGGCGCCAGCGCTCCGGCGACCAGTGGACCCAAGACCGCGTGAGGGTCTTCGTCCCCGACAATCAGCGGCACGACCCCAAAGGTGATTTCACTTTCAAGGCCGACAGTCGCGACCTGGTCACCATCGACCTGCCGCCCGTCCCCGCCGCCTGGTCCCCCGCCGTCACCGTCACCATCAAATGCGGCACGGTCCCCGGCGCCACCGCGCGGATCGGGATCCAGGGCGCCATCCGCACCCAGACCATGGACGGCACCGACCGCACCTGGCTCACCTACGACCCCCGCTACCTACAGCGCCTCACCATAGAGACCCCGGAGGTCTGCGACGGGCAGGAGTGCGAGCTCCACGTGGAACACGAACTCGAAATACCCGGAGATAAGCTGGCTGCCACCGGGCCGGAGGCCTACGCGCTCATGGCCCAGCTCCCCGACCCGGCCTCCGCCGACCAGCGGCTCGGCAGGATCATCTTGGGCTCCACGACGACGACGGCATCACCTCCACCTACAAGATCGGCACCCTCAAGGCAGCATTCAAGGATGCCTACGACCCCCGCGTGGCGAAAATCCACCGCGGCCGCCGGACCATCCTCGTCCACATCCCCTCCGCTACGCCGATCTTCACGGGCACCGTCGACACCGTCGTCTCCCACTACCAGCCCGACGGCGCCTACACCACCGAAATCACCTCCGTCGACTCCACCGCCAAGCTCGCCGCCAAAACGTCGGTCGGGCCGCTCTCGGAGGGGTGGGTGTGGACCTCGAACGGGATCGGGGAGGTCACCGGCCCCAACGGGATCTCCTGGCACACCACGCTCAAGTCCGACAACGGCTGGTCGCGGCTCGGCGTGCACCGCGCCCCCTACGCGGAGCGGTCCCTCGCCCAGTGGCTGGACATCATCACCGCCACCGGGTGCAGGCCGTGGTTCATCGACTCGCGGGGCTGGCTGGCGTTCGCCTGGTCCCCGCCCGACAACCTCCCGACGGGCTATCTGATCGACGCCGGCGGCATCGCCGAATACAAATCCGGGATGGTCTACCCGCAGACCACGGAGGCGTCCGTGGACTACGACGCGTCCTCCGCCATCTCCCGCCTCGATATCACCACCGACCACATAGACCAAGAATACGACCAGGCCAAGAAGAAATGGGTCGACAAGGGTACCATGTCCCAGCAAAAGACGACGGTCTACGAGAGGTCGATCGAACAGGAATTCGGCGAACGCAAAAAGCAGGTCGCCATCTCCGTCAATACGTTTGAGTTCCTGCACAATCAGAACACGTGGGCCGCCCGCACCGTCGGCACTCTGACCAAGAAACTCTACTACAACTATCCCAGCGCATGGGTGTCATCCGTGACCCTCCCCGCCTGGCACGAAGCGGACCCGGCCGTCGCCCACCCCTACCGGGTCCACGGCGACGCCATGGCCACCGTCGGGAAAACAGCCCAGCTGGACCTGACCGACATCGTCATGGTCTCCACCATCCAAGACACCTACCCCTGCCACGTGAAAGGCATCAAATGGACCCTGGACACTACGAGCATCAAAACCACGCTCGAACTACAGAAACCCATCCCCTACGAGTACGTGCCGGCATGGCTGGAAGCCATCCGGTGGAAAGGAAGAGACTAGGTGTATAATTTCACCGACGGCGAGCTCTTGACCGCCAAGAAACTCAACGACACATTCCTCGAATGTCGTACCGAAGCCATCGACAATAGCTTGGTGGCCTCGCACACCAACGGCACCACGATCGCCGGGACCGCCCAGGCAGCCTACTGGAAAAAGGCGCGGATCGTAACAGGGATCGTCTTCGCCTACCCGACCTCGATCCAAGACGGCTTCACCTACATGCCGGAAGCCGGTTTCCCCGTCACCTTCCAGGAAGGCGTGTGCTCGATCACCTGCACACCCCTCTCCGGGATCAACAATGCGCAATACCAATGCCAGCCGCCGCCCGGCCCCCTCGAAATCGACTCCCTGAGCATGGAGAAGTTCAGGGCGCGCTTCCGCGGAACAGGCGGCAACGTCCCCTACGCTTTCATGTGGACAGCCATAGGATACTAGAGAAAGGAACACTACCGCTATGGCCTGGTATCCCGGGGCCACCCACTGGCCCCTCAACGCCGAGACCACGGACAGGTCGCACACCCCGGTGCGGATGACCCTCCACACCGCCGTCTCCGGCGCCACCAACCTCTACAAATACGGCCCCTACAGGGGCACGTACTCCACGTTCTACGTCAACGGGTCCGGAGACGTATACCAGTACGCCTCCACATCCCAAGCCACGCGGGCCTCCGGCGCCGGCAACTTTGGCGATATCAGCGTGGAAACGTGGGACGGCGCCTCCGAGCGAGCCCTCACGGCCTCGCAGATCACCGCGCTCGGACAGCTACTCGCCTGGATATGGGACACCCACCCGTCAGTGCCGCGCCGTATCGCCACCCCCGGAGACCTCCGCGGCCTCGCCTGGCACCGTCTCGGCTGCGCCGGCGACTTCGGCAGATTCGACCCGACCGACCGCAAAACCTGGTGCCGCACCCAGACAGGCGCCCGCTGGTCCACCGCCTACGGGAAAAACTGCCCGTACGACGCCAAAATCGACCAGCTGGACGCCATCTACGAAGCCGCGATCGGCGGCGCCACCGAACCCGACCAAATCACACCACCTAGAGGAGACGACATGTTCATCGTATGGAGGATCGGCGACAACGTCGCCTACCTCGTCACCGCCCACTCTATGCGCCAGCTCACGTGGGAGGAATACCAGGCCTACAAGGTGGCCTGGCCCGATATTCCCGAGCACTCGGCCTATCCGGAGACCGTCCAGACCCTCATGGGCGCCGTCCACGCACAGGCCAAGACCATGATCGAGGACCTGAGGGCGCTGGGAGGGAGCATCTGATGAGTATCCTCCTGACCGTCCCGGCCATCGTCGCCCTCACCAACCTCGCCAAGCGCACCGGCCTCCCGAGCCGGCTGGCGCCGCTCGTCTCCGTGCTCGCCGGCGTCGCCGTCGCGTGCGGGGACGCCTACTCCACCGGCTCCGGCTACCTCGACGCCGTCGCCCGCGGCATCGTGCTCGGACTGACCGCCTCCGGCCTCTACGACCTGATGCCCGGAGAGCCCAAAGCCTCCACCGTCAACGTCTACGGCAAGGACAGCGTAGTGAGGGGCCGCCACTCCGCGCCCACGCCCGAGTCCGAGCCCGAGACTGAGGTTGAGGCGCCCGCGGCGCCGTCTCCGGCGCCCGAGCCCAAGCTGGACCCGGCTGCGGCTGCGGCCGCCCACGTCGCCCAGCTCCCGGCCCCGGCCCCCGCGCCGACGACGGGAGGGGGCGCCCAGTAGTGCAGCACGTCGCTCCGATCCTCACCGCCGTCGCCGGCGTCCTGACGGCCCTCGCCGGGCTGGTCCCCGTGTGGAGGCAGCTGCGGGCGATGCGCCGCCGGATGGAGCCCCAGGGCGACGGCCGCTCCCTCGCGGAGGGCCTGGCCCGCGTGGAGGGCCAGGTCCACGCCCTCCGGGACGAGCACGCCGGCACCCTCCGGAGGCTCTCCCAGGAGATAGGGATCGTGGACGCCCGTCTCTCCCGGCTCGAACGCGGCCTGGGAGAGTGACCGACCCCACACGAATCTACCCCACCCGCGACTTGACACCATGCCACGGGTGGGGTAGACTATAAGTACAGCAAGGGGGAAAGCCCCCCGAGCGAAGAAAGGAAAACTGAAATGCGAGACAATCGAGGAATCTTCCCCAGAACCTTCACCAGCAACCTCAAGGAATCGGCCGCCTGGCTCGCCGCCAGGAAGGGAATCTCGGAGGAAGCCGCCAGAGAGAAGATCAAGAAGCTCCCCTCCTACCAGGGCCTCTACGATCCCGAAGACCTGATCCGAATCGGATAGCCCAAAAGCCCCCCGCCCCGGCGGGGGGCCTCCCCATGCCCGGCCCCCGCCCCACGGACTGTGGCCACGATCACTCCACCACCGACTTGACACCGTACCACGGACGGAGTAGACTATAAGCACAGCGAGGGAGAGAGGCTCCCGAGCCGATACGAAAGGAAAACCGAGAATGTACCTCTACAACGCCCCCAGAGCACACGACAAGACCCACCTGGACGCAGCATGGTGGCTCGCCGAGCAGACCGGGATCACCCCCGACGAAGCCCGCGACCGGATCCTCGCCGAGCTGGTACCCGCCGAAGACGGCTGGTACGACGATGAGGCCCTCGCCGACCTGGCCATCCTCATCCGAGACGACAGCTTCTAGAAGAAACCCCGTCCCGGCCCCTCCCGGGGGCCGGGACCCCGAGAAAGGAAACGAAAATGACACTCAGAATGTACTGCGTCGCAGACTGGGTCAACTACCACCTCTACGACTACACCGACATCCTCACATCCCTCAGGACCGTCCAAGACCTGACCGTCGCCTCCGGCTCCGCCGTCATCAGGTGGGACCCCGACGACCCCCTGGCGATGGTGGACTACCATCCCCGCGGCAACTCCGCCTCCGGCGTGACGCGCTGGCTGGACCTCGTCTTCGACACCCTCCCCCAGCTGGCCGCCCCCGGCGTCGTAGAAGAGGACGCGCCCCTCATGGCGTGGTGGCGCCAGTGGGCCGCAGAAGGAGGCTCCCGACATGCCTGAGTTCCACCCCGAAATCCTCCCCGACGCCTACAGGCGCATCTGCGACGACACCCGCCACGCCGCCCAGGTCGGCTACGAGGGCACCTGCTACTACGACCGTGACGGCTACCTGGTCGGCAACCCAGACTCGGCTGTCTACCGGACCGACCTCCACTTCGGAGGCCGCCACACCGCCATCCGGCACATGCCCGGAGGCCACGCAGCCACCGTCCGCGGCCTGACATGGCCGCGATTCCCCAAACCCCGCTACCACACCGGAAAGGAACAATGAGATGGAATACTCCGAGCAGATCTCGATCGAGGGCTTCGTCTTGGAATACCTGATCGAGGACGGAGGCGTCATCGAAGGCGAAGCGGACCGCGTCCAAAAAGCGCTCGAGGCCGCCTTGGACGGAGACTACGCATGGTGGGACCCTGAGGCCCCCTTCGCGAAGATCGACGCCTTCACCGGCACCCCGATCCCTCCCGGACACCCGGACACCCGGCTCATAGCCCTGGTCTTCAGCGTCTTCGACCCCATAGACCACTGCGAGTACACGTGCGACCTGACGCTCTGGTACGAGCGCTTCGTGAAGGAGCCGGCGTGATGTTCAAGATAAACCGACCCTGGGATCGCACGGCCGGCGAGATATTCGCCGCCCACTGCGCCTCCTACGTCCTCAACCTCTCACGCGCCGTCGGCGCCCGGCGCATCTCCATCGGGGACTCCGCCGGCGCCCCGATCGGGCTCTACTCCCCGGCGCAGCTGACCGGGCTCGGGGGCGCCCTCCACGTCACAGGCGCCAGGTTCATGTGCGACCTGTCCGACCTGACCGAGCGTATCTCCGCCGCCGGCGAAGACTACTACGACGCCTGCCACTGCGTATACGACCTGACACTGGAAAGGTACATCAAATGAAACTCACAGCGCCCTCCATCGCCAAGAGAATAGGACTGATGAAATAATGAGAACACCGTTCATGGTGGCGCTCCTGGGGATAGCCTGGCTCGCGCTCACCCTCATCGCCGTCACCACCGCCTCCACCCCGTGGAGGGTCGTCCTGACCGTCGCCGCCGCCGTCTACGGCTACGCCTACGGCTGGACCCTCCGCGACTCCGAAATCGAGGGAGGCGAATAGCATGGGGGCTCCCGAGCACGTGGAGCAGCTGCAGGCCGCCGTCCGGGCCCTGTCCGCGATGGGCCTGACCTACGCCGACATCTCCGAGATAGAGAACATATCCAGGGATACGGTGTGCACGTGGGGGAAGGGATCGTCCCGCTCCCACGGGGCGACACCGGTGACGAAGATCGGCAGGACGGCCAGGGTCGTGCACCGGCTGACTGTCACCCTCGCCGACATCGGCCGCTCCCACGCCAGGGGCGGCGCAGCGAGGGTGACGGTCCGGAGGGTGTGCACCACGCCCGACTGGGCGCTGCGCCTGGCCCTCGCGGCCGCCCAGGGCTGGCTGGTCCGTGAGGCTCTGACGCCGCCGTCCGACGGGGAGTGCTACTCGGGGCTCCCTCCGACGCCGACGATCGAGACCCGCCCGGCCGGCACCTACCCGGGCAGCTCCATAGCCTACAAGAAAGCGCGGGGCGTGTGGCCCGTCGGCGCTGACTTCAAGATGTCCCCTCAGCTGAGGTTCCCGAGCGGCTACCGGCACGTAGTGGTCGATGTGCCCAACCTGCTCCTGTGGGCTAGGTTCAGCGAGGGGCTGCCGCCGGGGGACTACCCGTGGCGGCCCGACACGACCGGAGAATAGGAGGTGAAATCATGAGTTGGAGGTATTTCGGCTGGCTTCTCGGAGGAATGTTCCGCTGCCATTTCGATGACGGCTGGCCCTGCTAGACGCCACTAGAGCACAAGAGCCCCCAGGCGATAGTGTCTGGGGGCTCTTGCTGTTTTGACGGCGCCATGCGGAACGGGCTATACTGTGGGCATGGATGAGAATCATGATTTCCACGGCGTCGCCGACATGGACGACTACCGACACGATTTCACGGAGGCCGTGAGGCAGGCGCGTGAGCGCGCGAGCATCGTGGTCACCCCCGACCGTCTGTCCGCCTACAGGCACATGGCCCGCACGGCGTGGGAGCACCTCCGCCAGGAAGGCCGCTCCCAGGGCATGGTGTGGTTCGACCCGGAGTACCGGGTGATCCCCGAAGCCCAAAGACTCCACGGCCCGTACACGTCCGCGCTGGCCACCGTCGCCGTCGGCGTCGTACACGACGGCTCCTATACTGACCGCGATGGCTGGCGCCGGGAGCACGTAGCGCGTGGACGGCGCCAGGTCTCCATCCAGCTCCCGAAGGGCCCGGACGGATGGCCGGCCCTTTGGATATCTGATTTCGATGAGGCCTCCGGCCCGGGCGACGCCGACCCTCACCACTGCGAGCGTGTAGACTGGAATTCACCACTCCGCCTGAAAGGAGAACGCAAATGAGTAAGAATAAGAACGGGAATCCGCGGCGTGAGGGCATGAACGCCAGGGCGCCGCTCACGTCCCTGACCCGCTCCCACGCCCAGCGCGGCTGGGGAGGGTTCGACCGGTGCATGACCTACGCGATGCAGGGCCTGGCCGTGTGCCTGCCGTCGAAGGCAGCGGAAGGCCGCACCACCGCCTACCAGGTAGCCATGGCCTCACATATCACCGACCGGTGGGCCCGGGAGGGCCTCAAGCGCCTGGAATCCGCCGGCTTAATCAGTTGGGAGCGGGGCGGGATCGGCCCCGACGGCTGCCCGCGCCCGTCGTGGATACGCGTGGACAAGAAGGCCTACCTCACCTGGATCAACCTCCGCGAGTGGGTCAAGCGCAAAAAGGACTCCGCCGTCGCCCGCTACAAGGCGTACCGGAAGCGGGTCTCCAAGATCGGGCACGCACCCCAGCCGCCCGCCGAGCCGTCGGCGAAGGTGGCGTCGGAGCCCATCCAAGCGGCGCCGTCTGCGCCCCCGAAGCCGGAGGGGCCGCGGAGGCCGTGCGATGCGGTCTACACGCCGACGGAGATTTCCGAGACGGCGGAGCGGATCCGCCTCAGGGGCTACTCCCCCGGCCAGGTATCGCGGATGATGACACGGCCCGTCCCCGGCTGGGACGGCTGGATGCTCGCCAGGGAGTTCGAGGCGCTCGCCAGGGAGTTCGAGGCCGAACACGGCCCTGGCTGCCTGGCCGGCGTGGAGGTGGATGTCTCCCGAGACCCCGAAGGGCGCCTGCTCAAGCGCTTCGCCAAGTGACGACCTGACCCTCCGCCCGGGCGTCCGCAGCCGCCCGGCCCCATAGTCGAATACCGCCATGTCAGCCCCCGCCGGTGGTAGGGGGCATTAGTCGTGCCCGGAGTAGGATTAGAGCATGGAATTATCGTCACCGAGCGGCTCCCCGGACTCCGAGCTGGCCGCGCTGCGCATCATCTCCCACCTCCACACGGCCGCCTGGGGCGTCATAGACCTACGCCGCTCCATCGAACGTGCCCTGCCCGGCGACGCAGCCCTGGCTGCGTCGTGCGAGGCCCTCCTAGACGTGCTGGACCAGGCCGACGCGGAGGCCGTCCACGCCTACGACCACTCCGTGTTTGGCGCGTGCCCAAGCGGATTCCGGGCTGCTCTCATGCGGAACAGTGATCCTCACGGAACACCGTTCCGCATGGACGGGCTAGAGGATCCCCGGCCCGAGCAGCCCGACACCCCGGATGAGCCCCGGGATGACGCCGATATGCTCTTCTGACCATGCGGAACGCTCTCTCCATTGCCTCATATCCGGCCCCATGGAAGCCCGTTCCGCATGGACGATCCGTGGGTCTGGCCCGGCGTGCTGCCGCAGACTGGCATCCGCCCATGCGGAACACAGTGCTAGCCTTACACTCCCCTATAAGGGGAGGGAGTCCCCACAAGGGGACTCCGTCCCCTTGGAGAACCCCTGTAATTTAGAGAGAAAGCAAGACGGCGACGGCGCCCGGGAGGGGCCGCCGCCCCGACGGGGCGGCCCCTCCGATCGCCGCGTGGTGGAGACGGGCTATCGCCTCCGACCCTGGGCCCGGTTCCCGGACCGGGCTGGGTTGTGCGAGACGGGGGGCTTCTCGGACGGGGGCGTCTGTCCGACCCCGGTATGCCTGTGGCGGGGGTATGGATTTGCGGGGTGTCTGATCGAGGGGGTATACTCTGGGGTATGAGCAGGACACGCTGGCAGGGCCGGGATCGGCAGCGGCTGCGGCAGCTGGTCACCGACACCTACGGCTGGACCTGCACTCTGTGCCATCGACCGATCGACCCGCACGCGACAGCGCTGCGAGACCGACTGAG
>QWCL01000809.1_pt1 | contig 17571 bp, 11 predicted proteins | sample 1972551 | NCBI WGS metagenome assembly QWCL01 (sample SAMN09866709, study PRJNA288562) | Human oral metagenome isolate term2_saliva, whole genome shotgun sequencing... | isolation source: mouth | host: Homo sapiens | place: USA: California
GGCAGCCACCGCTGTTTGATAGTCAATGGGTAAACGCTCTTCAAAGATGCGGCAACCCACGTGGCTCTCGTGGCAAATGTGGAGGAGTTCACTACTGATGCCATCGCTCACATCGATCATAGCTGTGGGTACGATGCCCGCTTTGCGAAGGTTTTCCACTACATCACGGCGCGCTTCGGGTTTGAGCAAACGTTCAAGGAGATATTCTTGTCCTGAAAAATCGGGTTGGAAATTGATGGCATCGCGTGCTTCTTGTGTTTTGGCAGCTTTCACTTGCGAGAGATAGATTGCCTTTTCGCGCTCCATCAGTTGAAGACCCATATAGGCTGCGCCAAAATTGCCCGAAACGCAAACGAGGTCAGTGGGTTTTGCTCCCGAACGCTTCGCAATGTGTGAGGGGTTAGCTGTACCAATGGCGGTGATGCTGATAGCAATGCCGGTGAGTGAAGCCGAAGTGTCACCTCCCACGAGGTCTACGCCATGTCGTTCGCAAGCGAGTCGAAGACCAGCGTACAATTCTTCGAGATCTTCCACTTCGAAACGGTTGCTCACAGCGACAGAAACGAGAAGTTGTCGAGGAGTTCCGTTCATGGCGTAGATGTCGGAGAGATTGACCATCGCGGCTTTGTATCCCAGGTGTCGGAGTGGGGTGTAGACGAGGTCGAAATGGATGCCTTCCATCAGCATATCAGTGGTGACGAGTGTTTGTTCGCCTTCTGTGTTGCTGATGATGGCGCAGTCATCGCCTACTCCCAGAAGTGTAGAGGGTTGAGTAGCTTTGATGCCTGCTGTGAGTTGTCGGATGAGGCCAAATTCACCTAAAGATGATATAGTGGACATTGGTAGACGTTAGAGATTAGACGTTAGTTCTTCTAGATATCATTTAGTTCATCAAGTTTTTCTAGAAATAGAATCCTAGTCCGAGACGCATACCGACTTCGCTGCCGTGCGAGAAATCATTGACTGAGAGTTTATAGAAAAGTTGAGGTTCAATGGCAACATAATGGTTAACATAGAATGTATACCCCACAGTGAATGGAAGACGTAAATCGTTTTGGTTAATGCTTCTGTGCATATATTCTAATCCTGTGCCAAGAGAAATGCCATTGGAGGAAAAATAGTATCGCACGCCTGCACCAAGGTTGAATTCGTTGCTGCGATGGCCATAGTAGTTTGCACCAAATTCGCCATGGAGCATCCAGTTGTCTTCGAAAAAATAACCACCTTCAAGGTTCATCCCAATTCGAAAACCTCCTCTATCGTTGTAGTTAATTCCCAAATTAGAGAGCGAAGCATTGAGATAGTGAGTGTCTTGTTCAAACTGGGCATGTGCCCCAAGTGTGCATCCCGCAAAGAGGAGCAAAAGGGAAAGAATCTTTTTCATAAAAATATCTTAGACGTTAGAAGTTAAAGATTAGACGTAAGAGGGATAGAACATAGAAAATAGAGTTTAATTATATCTCCAGAAAGAGGGAGTGAAGGGCAGCAGCAAGCCAAAAATCTCAAGACGTCCAGCAATCATCAAGAAAGAACTCAGCCAAAGCCCAGTGTCTGGGAGTTCGCTCCAAGAGTCAAGAGGACCGAGAGAGTAGCCAATGCCAGGCCCCACATTAGAATAAGAAGTAATGCTCAGACCAAAACTGTCGAACACCGGATAGCCCAGCATCACGAAGACAATAACGCCCAACACCATCAGAAAAGTGTAGCAACACAGATAAGCAAAGATGCTCTGCAACACTTCAGGCGTGATGTAATCGCTGTTGATGCGCAAAGGATGGTAAGCCCGAGGATGCAACACACGATGCACCTCCGTGCGAATCACTTTCAGCGTAGTGAGCACGCGTACCACCTTAATACCACCAGCCGTGCTACCCGTGCAAGAGCCAATGATGCTCACCAAAATCAGACTAATCCAAGTGAGGTGCGGCCAAAGCATAAAGTTTTCTGTCGTAAATCCCGTGGTGCTCATCATCGACACCACATAGAAGAGCGACTCTCGGAATCCACGTTCCGTAAAATCCTGAGAATGCCACCACTGACTCAACGTGCAAACCGCCGTAAAGCCAAAGATGAGAAGAATAAACAGACGCAGTTCCTCATCGTGCCAAAAGAGTTTGAATCTTCTTTTAAACAGCACGAAATAGAGTAGCGTAAAGTTCGTAGCCCCCAGAAACATAAACACCACCGACACATATTCAATAGCCGGAGAGTTGAAATACGCAATGTTCGCCGTGTGCGTAGAAAATCCCCCCGTAGCGATGGTCGCAAAACTGTGGTTGATGGCGTCAAAAGTATTCATACCGCACAGCGCATAGGCAATAGCGCAAGCAATAGTGATAAGCAGATACGTGCTCCACAGATAGTGAGCCGTAGTACTCACGCGCGAGTGCAATTTTCCCAATTTCAGACCCGTAGCTTCCGCCGTGAAGAGTTCTTGTTCACCAATCCCTAAAGCAGGTAGGAGAGCAAGGGTGAAGAAAATGATTCCCATTCCTCCCACCCAGTGCGTCACACTGCGCCAGAGCAAAATCGAGTGCGGCAAAGCGTCAATGTTGGTAAAAGCCGTCGACCCCGTGGTGGTAAATCCCGACATCGTCTCGAAAAAAGCTTCCGAAACCCGGTGCAGGTGTCCACCGAAGAGGAAAGGCAGCATGCCCAGTGCACAATAAATGAGCCAGACCATAGCCACAATGAAAAAACCATCTCTGCGTTCAACGCGAGTAGGGCCTTTTCCGCCGAGCAATCCCAAAATTAGGCTCAGCGCAGCACAAATGCCGATGGGCACAAGCCAAGTGCTGTGATGTTGTTCACCATAACCAATGCCCACGAGCCAGCACACCATGAAGAGAATACCTTCAAGTCCAATCAACCCAGCAAAGGCGCGTGCAATGATGCGATAGTTTAGCATAAGAGAGGATTATAAGAGAAAGTCTTTTAATTTGTGAGTATCGCTGTGCAAGCAGAAGATGAGCAACACATCTCCTGGTTGAAAAATCGTGTTACCGTTCGCCAGATAACCTTTCTCACCGCGCACATAGCCACCGATGCTTGCTTGCGAGGGAAGGTGTAAGTCTTTCACCGCCTTTCTCGTAAACACAGAGTCGTGTTTCACGCGATATTCCAGCACGTCAGCGTCTGCCACCGTAAAACTCTTGATGCTGTCCACATTCAGTTGCAGGAGCATGCGATAGATATGAGCCGCGGCAAAAGCCTTCTTGTTGATAATCGAGCCCACGTCCACCTTCTCCGCCAGTTCCAGATAACTTGTTTGTTCCACCATCGTAATCGTTTTGGCAAAATTCATCAAGCGTTTTGCCGAGAGCGAAGCAATGATGTTCGACTCCGTGCGTTCCGTGGCCGCCACAAACACATCAGCGCGGCGAATGCCCTCATCGTAGAAAAAACTCAAGTCGCGAGCATCCGCATGATAGAAAGTGCAATGAGGATGATGAACAGCTTTTTCGGCTCTTTCGTATTTCTCTTTGTTTTGTTCCACTACAAAAGCCGAAATGTGTTTCGGAAGACTGCTGATGCTGCGAATCGTGATGTCGTTCGCCCCCATGTACACCACTCGTTTAGCTTCGCGAATATTTTCTTTATCGAAGATGCGGCGCACAAAGTTCACATTTTCAGGTCCCGTCATCACAAATACCAAATCCCCCAGCAAAATTTGCGTTTTGCCATGAGGAATAATCGTCGTTCCATTGCGTTTGATTGCCGTGATGTGGTAAGGATCTTCAGGACCCGAGATTTCTGAAATAGCTTTGCCAATCAGTTCGCAGTCTTCGCGCACCACAACGGCAAAAAGCAAGAGTTTGCCACATTGCATTTCCCACCAGTGGCGCGCCCAAGGGCGAGTGATGAGGTGGTTTATCTCATTCGCCACCAGCAGTTCGGGATAAATCAAAGAAGAGATACCCCTGTCGCGGAAAAACTGTTGGTTTTCTTCATCCATATATTCCATAGTGTCCACGCGCGCCACGGTAATCTCTGCGCCTAGTTTCTTTGCAAGCATACAACTCGTCATATTGCGGCTTTCATCGGGAGTCACCGCCACAAAAAGCCTGCAATTTTCGACGTTCGCTTCTTTGAGCACAGCGATTGACGTGGGAGAACCTTCCACTTTGAGCAAGTCCTCTTTCGAACAAACTGTTTTTTTAGTTTGTTCATCTTCTGTGATCAGCACGATGTCGTGCTTGTCGCGAGTCAAGAGTGTGGCCAAATGGGTGCCAACTTCTCCTGCTCCAGCTATGACTATACGCATAACAAAAATATGTTTGGACAATATGCCATCAGTTAGGCACAACAGATAATTGAGCCTTTCGGCATTGTGGTATCACAATGTGGATGGCTCTCTTTGATGAAGAGATTATTTGAATGTGAGATGAAATGAAATCGCAGCTTCAATCGCCGCTTCGTCAATGCCACAAAGGTGGTGCAATTCAGCCACAGAACCATGTTCCACAAACTGGTCGGGCAGTCCCATGCGCACCACGCGAGGAGCCACAGCGTGTTCCGCCAGCAGTTCCAACACCGCCGAGCCAATGCCCCCTTGTCGCGCACCATCTTCCAGCGTGATAAGCGTGCGGTGCGTCCGCGCCACTTCAAGAATGAGATTTTCGTCGAGCGGTTTGGCAAAGCGCAAATCCACGTGCGTAATTTTCACCTCACTGTGCTGTTCCTCAACGCGAGCAATAGCATCGGCAGCCGTCACCCCGATAGGACCGAAAGAAAGCACCGCCACTTCGCCAGTACCTTGTTGCAACAAGCGGCCGCGACCAATCTCCACCGCTTCCATGGCGCATCGCCAATCGTGCAAGCGACCGCCTCCACGTGGGTAGCGAATCACAAAAGGATGTTTCGCTTGTTGCTGCGCGGTGAACATGAGGTGTCGCAATTCGTGTTCGTCATAAGGCGAAGCAATGATGAGATTGGGAATGGGGCGCAAAGCCGCAATGTCAAACACACCGTGGTGAGTCGGACCATCTTCCCCCACCAATCCTGCGCGATCTAGGCAAAACACCACTGGCAAATCCAAGAGTGCCGTGTCGTGGATGATATTGTCGTAGGCGCGTTGCGCAAACGAACTGTATATGTTGCAGAAAGGAATCATCCCCTCTTTTGCCATACCAGCCGAGAAGGTCGTGGCGTGTCCTTCGGCAATACCCACGTCAAAAGTGCGCTCGGGCATCTGTTGCTGCATAATGTGCATAGAGCACCCCGTAAGCATAGCCGGAGTCACCCCAATGATGCGCGGATTTTGTTCCGCCAGTTCCACCAAGGTGTGTCCAAACACATCTTGAAATTTTGGAGCCGCGTCAGGACGTTCGGGAGTCGCGATTTTCACCTCTGCTTCGGGGTCAAATTTACCAGGAGCGTGCCAGCCCAAGGGGTCAGCTTCCGCGCATACATAACCCTTGCCCTTCACCGTCTTGATGTGGAGGAGTTTAGGCCCCGTCATGTCTTTGATGCTGCGCAGGAGTTCCACGAGTTCCACCACGTTGTGCCCATCATAAGGGCCAAAATAGCGGATGTTCATCCCCTCAAAGATATTCTGTTCTTCCGAGAGGAAAGACTTCACCGCGTTGTTCAGTCGAATCAAACTCTTGCGGCGCGAAGAATTGAGCAATCCCCAACGTTCAAATCGGCGCGCAATGCGATGGCGCCAGCGGTTGTAGCTTGCCGAAGCGTGGAGTTTCAAGAGATATTGCTTCATTCCCCCCACCGAGTTTGAGATACTCATATTGTTGTCGTTGAGGATGATGAGCAAATTGTTCGGCACCTCAGAAGCATTGTTCAAACCCTCAAAAGCCAGTCCACCACTCATCGCCCCATCGCCAATCACAGCCACCACTTTGCGTTCCGGGTGACCTTGTTGCAAAGCCGCCACGTTCATGCCCAGCGCAGCCGATATGGAGTTCGAAGCGTGTCCACAGGCAAAGGTGTCATATTCGCTCTCTGTGGGTGAAGGAAAAGGTTTGATGCCCCCAAACTGACGATTGGTGTGAAAGCAATCTCTTCGTCCCGTGAGGATTTTGTGTCCATAAGCCTGATGCCCCACGTCCCACACAATGCGATCGTCGGGAGTGGAAAACACGTAGTGCAAAGCCACGGTGAGTTCGATGGCACCCAAGCTCGAAGCCAAATGACCCGGATTTTGTGAGAGTTCTTCGAAAATGTCTTGTCGCAACTCCCTGCACAACTGTGGCAGGTCGTCCAGCGGCAACTGTCGCAGGTCGGCAGGCGAATCAATGCGCGATAAGAGTGGATATTTTTCGGGAGTTGTCATGTCTGAAAAACTGCTTTCTGTGAGGGAAATGCTGTCAAATTTCTATTATAGAGAGCGTAAATCGTTGTTATAGGGAGCGAAAATCGCTTTTTTGGAGAAGAATACTGAAGTGACTATTTTGAAAATGCGTCTTCCGCTTGTAGGCGTCTGAAGGCCGCACCGATGTATTGCTGCATCATAGCGATGGCGCGAGAGTTGTCGCCCCCATTGGGGATGATGATATCAGCATGTTCTTTCGAAGGTTCGATAAATTCGTCGTGCATCGGTTTCAGCACATTGCGATATTTGTCGATGAGCATCTCCAAAGGATGACCGCGCTCAGCAATGTCGCGTTCAATCACGCGGAGTAGTCGCTCATCGCTACACGTGTCCACAAAAATCTTCAAGTCCATCTGTTCGCGCAACTTCGCATCGTAGAGTGCCATGATACCCTCCACGATGATCACATCGCGAGGTTCCACGTGAATCGTCTCCTCGCAGCGTGTGCAAGTGAGATAAGAATAAGTGGGTTGTTCGATGGCCTCTCCGCGTTTCAATTGTTCGATTTGGTGAGCCAAGAGCGGCCAATCAAAAGCGTTGGGATGGTCAAAGTTAGTGAGTTTGCGCAGATGTTCAGGCACATCCCATTGGTGCTTGTAATAAGAGTCTTGTGGGATGACAGCCACCGCATCGGGGGGCAAACTTTCCACGATTTTTCGCACCACAGTGGTCTTGCCCGACCCTGTGCCGCCGGCTATTCCGATGATGAGCATAGGAGAAGTGTGAAGGTTCAGTTGCGTAGAACTTACAATTTAGCCCTTCTCTTGAGGGGAATTTTCCACAGAGAAGGCTCTATTTGCGTAGTTTGTAGGGGCAAATGTACGACAAAAAAATGAAATCTAGCAAGTAGTAACTATAAATTAGGCTCTTCTCGCTCCTCTCCCTCCGTTCGTGGCATCTCTTGGGGACAAAAAACCATTAAAAATCCACTTTTGTTTGTCTGCTCGCCCAATAATCAATAACTTTGACCCAATATCTAGCCCTTCTAGAAGCACTAGAAATACTAGAAGCACTAGAGTTCCTAGAATCACTAGAGTTCCTAGAATCTCTAGCCTCTAACGTCTAAAGTCTAACGTCTAATGTCTAACGTCTAAAGTCTAACGTCTAATAATGTCTAAAGTCTTCCTCCTTTCCCTTCTCCTTCTCCTCTCCACGGTGTCGGCCACCGCTCGCAAAGTGGTGCGCGTGGCCTGTGTGGGTAATAGCATCACCTACGGCACAGGCATCGCCAACCGTGAGCGTGACGCCTATCCCTCGCAGTTGCAACGCCTGCTCGGTAAAGACTTTGCGGTGGGCAACTTTGGCAAACCCGGAGCCACACTCCTACGTCACGGCCATCGCCCCTATTTCCTGCAAACCGAATTTCGAGATGCCCTGCAATTTAAGGCAGACATTGCCGTCATTCATCTAGGCATCAACGACACCGACCCTCGCAATTGGCCGAATTTTCGAGATGAATTTGTGAGCGACTATGTGGCGCTGATGGATTCGCTCCGAAAGGTCAATCCTAAAGTTCGCATCATTTTGGCGCGCCTCACCCCCATCCGCTACGACCATCCGCGTTTCGACTCCGGCACCGAACTCTGGCGCAGAGAAATATCCCAAACCATCGAACGCATAGCCCAAGCCCAAGGGCTCGAACTCATTGATTTCTATCAACCCCTCATTGCACACCCCGATTGGTTGAGCGATGGCATACACCCCGACCCACGCGGTGCGAAGGCTTTAGCCGAAACCGTCTACAAAGGCATCACAGGCAATTGTGGTGGTTTGCAGTTAGCACCGATTTTTTCCGATGGAATGGTGCTGCAACGTGGTGGATGCTACATCTACGGCCTTGCCAATGCCGGTGCCAACGTGGTGGTGCGCTATAATGACCAACTGCTCGGCAAAACCGTGGCCAACAATCGCGGAGAATGGCGCATCTGGACGGTGCTTTCGCAGCCAGTGGAGCGTGGAATCCTCACCATTGCTGCTGGTCGCGAGGTGAAACGCTTCAACGATGTGGCCGTGGGGGAAGTGTGGTTGTGCAGTGGGCAGTCGAATATGGCTTTCCCACTGAAACAATCGGCCACCGCACAACAAACGCTTACGCACTGCAACGACAACGGACTCCGCATTTTCAATATGCGTCCTCGATGGGAAACCGACAATGTGGCTTGGGACAGCACTGCGCTTGCCGAAGTCGACGCCCTTCGTCTGTTTGCTCCCCAATCCTGGCGCACAGCTGCTCCCGAAATTGTGGGAGATTGCTCTGCCGTGGCCTACTATATGGGAAAGATGCTTCGCGATAGTCTGAAAGTGCCTGTGGGCATCGTGTGCAACGCTGTGGGAGGAACGCCCACGGAAGCCTGGATTGATCGTCCCGTGTTGGAACAATATTTCTCGTCCATCTTCCGCCACTGGAACAACAATGATTTCGTGATGGACTGGGTGCGCTCGCGTGCTGCTCGAAATCTGGCACTGCGTCCCGATGCGCGCCATCCCTATCATCCTGCCTATTGCTACGAAGCTGGAATGCGTCCACTCGAAGGCTTCACGTTTAAGGGGATTGTTTGGTATCAAGGAGAATCGAATGCCCACAACGCCACCACTTATGCGCGCTTACTGCGCTTGTTGGAGGAGAGTTGGACACAACGCTTCACCCAAACCGCACAAGCCACTGCGCGTGTGTCCGAAGGCCTTGATTCGCTCACCCCATCCTTGCGCGTGCAGCAATTGGCCTTTGCTCGTCAGCGTCCCTTCTACCTCGTGCAACTATCCAGCATCGAACGTCCATCGTGGACTTGGTTTCGCGACACGCAGCGCAGGCTTGCCCGAGAACTTCATCTGCCCCTCATCGTCACCTCCGACAAAGGTTTGCGCCACGATGTGCATCCACCCTACAAGTTCGAGGTAGGCACCCGAATAGGCCGTGCTGTGCTTCGCCACGACTATGGTTTTGCGCAAAGTCCCTTGAGTCCGGAGATTGTTTCCGCGCTCCGTGCCGGCAGTAGCGTGTGGCTCACCTTGTCCACTCCTATGCCTTTGACCACGAGCGACCAGCAACCTATGCGTACTTTCGAAGTGGCTGGTGCTGATGAGCAATTTCATCCTGCCGTTGCCGAAATCACCGCTACTGGCCAAATCGTTTTGTCTTCTCCTGCCGTGCATACTCCTTTCCACGTCCGCTATGGTTGGCAACCTTTCAGCGCAGGCAACGTAGTTTCGATGCAGGGGCTTCCACTCTCCACCTTCCGTTTGGAGGTGAAATGACACACCCATCTATTTGTATATGGCTTGGTATTGCCCCAAAGCGTGAAAAAATCGCGGAAAAGTGCATTTTTTTCTTTGTGTAACACCGAGAGTGCAATGTCTAAGTGTCAAAAAGGTGCTTATGACTGCCGAATCACGACAGTCCAGACGGGAAGAAGGCGAAAGAGAGGGAGGAGCGAAGGATGAAGAGAAAAAGAGGAATACAGTGGAGGACGAAAATCAGGCGAGCCTATCTCGTGCGTATGCGTACGCGCGCGTTTTCCAACCGCAATGTTGTTTTTTTGCTGTCACAAGTGTCACACTTGCGATGGAAAAAGGGTAAAAATCGTGTGAAAGTGCAGGAAGAATGAGAAGAATTTCGGGCAAAAATCCACGCAATAAGTCACATTTTTCGATGTCGTTTTGCGTGTTTCTGGAAGATAGTATCGATGTTTAGTTAAGATATGTTTGAAAATAAGGGTAAGGCACTGATATGTATCGTTTTATATAGAGTGCTGTGATACTTGTGACAGCAAAAACACAAAAACTCCTCTATTGTGCGTGTGTACGCGCGCGCGTGAGAGAGGGAGATTACACGTATTTTCACAATTTAGTTTTTCCCTTCTTCTCCATCTCCTCTCACCCACTAGAAAACCACCCGTCAGTTTACAAAAAGCAAGCCGTTGTTTTATGAAAAACGATACGTTGTTTTATGGAAAACAAGCCGTCATTTTATAGAAAACGACACGTCGTTTTATGAAAAACAAGCCGTCATCTGTATTGTATGTTGAAGAGAGGATGGTCTTTCTCTATCATTTAGGGAAGGCAATGAGGAAGGACAAAAAGGGAGGGGCAGCGGTGTGCAGGATTATTTGCCACCATTTATTCTCTGCGGGTTGCAACACCTGCGAAGTAAAAACGGTGTTTCACCCACTGAGAAGGGGAATGAGGATGCGATACTTGGTGCTGACTCCTTCGATGCCACTTGCCCCCATAGACAAAGTGCCGTCGGCAGTGGATAAAATGCGCGCGGTGGAACGATGTTGCGTGAGACGTTCGTGTTGGCGGTTCGACATTTCATAAAAACCTTCCGCTCCGCTGTCAAACATCACCGTGTCGAGGTCTGTTTTTCCCAAACGCACTGCCACCATAGGCACATAGTCGTTGGGGAGCAACGGGAGAGCGCGCGAAAAATCGAGTCCCTCGTTGCTGCGTGTCCCACTTGACAATGCCCATTCGCAAGAGGTTGTAGCCCAAGATTCCGTCAATGAGTTGCGCTGTGGGGTTGCCCTTTTCCCATTGCATAGCTTGGATGTTGCGAAAGGTCACAGCCCCTAGTTGCAAGCTGTCGAGATTGACCAGAGAGGCTTGCACCGTTTTTCCGTTGGAGTCTTCGCCAGTACGCATTTCTCCAGCCTTGAGTCCGATGCGTGTGGCAAATTCGTGGCTCACGCAGCAGGGAGCGCCTGTGTCGAGCAGAAAACGCCCTTGTTGTCCATTGACTTTGAGAGAAACAAGGAGTTTTCCTCCCTCATTGACATAGGGCACGATGGCGCGAAAGCGTTGTGCAACTGCGAAGAGTGAGGTAGAAATCAACAAGCAGCCGAGAACCAACGACCGAAGAAAGGGACTTGTCATAGGAGGGGATAGAAATCGTGCTCGGTGAATGATTACTTTTGAGTGGCAGTAGGAATCTTCTCTACTTCTTCGAGGAATGTCTCTATTTGGAGTCGTGCTCCTACCACTTTACCAGCTACTGTGCCATCGGGATTGATGACGAGGAGTGTGGGATAGGCGGTGATGCCGTAGCGTTTGGCCACTTCGAGTCCTTCGCCTTTCTCCATATCCATTTTGAGATTGACGAAGCGTGCGTTGAACACCTTCCCCACTTCAGGGCGAGGGAAGACATCGCGCGCCAACATTTTGCAAGGTCCGCACCATTCGGTGAAGCAGTCTACAAAGACTTGTTTGCCGCTCTCTTTGGCTTTTGCTACGGCTTCTTTGAGGGTGAGGTGCTCGAAGATGATACCATCGTTTTTCTCCAAACGGTCTGCTAGGAAACTTAATTGTTTGGCTGCGCTTCCTGTTTCGACTTTGGAGCGCTGACGGAGATAAGCGCAAAGGCGTTGTGTTTGTTGAGCGTTGAGGTCGGGAAAATCGAAGGTGAGTTCATAGCTAGCGCGCGAACTTTGGAATTTTGCGCCTTCTTTTTCCATAAAGTCAACGAGGGCGTCATATTGTTTGGTACCACGGAGTTCAGCCAATTTGAGTGTAGGATAGATGGCTGAAGTGTCGCCAATGGCAGCTTTGCGTGCTCCCAAGGAGAGGTCTAAGAGTGCATCAGCATCATAGGGAGCGGTACCAGAAGCATAAGCGGCAGCTTCGGAATAAAACATACGTTCCAAGAAACCATTTACTTTGGCTTCCCCGACGTTTTTGACAAAAGCATCGCGATGTTCCACCAAATAGTGGTAAAGCGGAGCTTGGCGGTCGGTGATGAGGTGCGAAAGAATGAACCAGTTGTCCTCCTTTGCATATTCCTTCTCCGAAAGTTGCGACCAGTATTCTTGTGCCACTTGGTTGAAAGTGGAGTCGTCAGCAAGATTCAGCGCATAGAGATAGTTGCGCAGCGTCTTTTTGTCGCGTTTTCCTTTTTGATAAGCAGCAGAAAGTCCTGCGAGAGAAGTTTTGGGAGAGAGAGAAAGTGCTAAATCCTTTTGAAAATCGGGGAGTTGTTTGCCACCGATAATGCGTTGGACGACATTCCCCTCAGCATCGAGGACGAGAAAATGGGCAAATCGATGAATGTTGTAGCGCTTAGCAATGGCAGCATTCTGTCGTTTGCTCACATCCATATAGAAAGGAATGAAATTCTTGTGGAGATAGTCTGCAAATTCTTGGTTAGAAAAGACATAGATGTCCATACCGTGGCAGGGAATCGCCCAGTCCGCATAGCAGTTGAAGAAGATGGGCTTCTTCTCTGCTTTGGCGCGCGTCAAAGCTTCGTCGAGAGATCGGATATAGTTGACTTTGATGTCGGCTTTCACCTTGTCGCCATACATACTGGGTTCTACTTGAGCCACAACAGAAAGAGGGGCAAGACCGCCTAAAACAGTGGCACAAGTGAGGAGTAGAGATTTGAGAGTCATATAGAGAAAATACTTAGACGTAGGATGTATTCTTGTGAGAAATTTCGTCAAAGGTACGGAGAGTTTCGGAAAAAGATGAGACATTCGCGAAGAAATGTCCCATATCGTTCTAAAAAGATGTGAACAAGGTAGATTTGTTTTTATCAGTCTACTTACTGTTTTAATCCTCGATGGTGTTGAACGAACCACCAAGGAACAACATCGTGCATATAGGGGAAAAAGGGTGAAGCTAAATCTTCTTCGGTGTATTTAAGAAAGAGTTCTGGGTAAAAAGCTTCCCCCACAACTTGGGTGGCATCGGACTTGTTAAATACTACTCTCATACCAATAAAGTAGCCATATTCTTTATTCGGTACATCTACATAGAAATCGCCATTCATCCAACGAAAATCTTCGGGAGTCATCTGAGTCACCTTGCGTCGAACAAAGGCTAGGTTTTTTCCCTTTTCTCCGATACCTCCACGTGATATGGCTACGCGTGGGTCGAACATCACAATATAGGCTTCGTTGGTGACTTCGCGTGGTTTGATGTCTTTATTGTAAAGTAAGTAGACACGCATACTTGCAGGGTTTCCTTGCAACAATCGGCTGTCAAATCCAGGGAATGTACCAAAATCTACAGAGAGGTCTGCACCGATGGTTTTAAGTTGGCGCTGAAAATCTTCTTTTTTAGGAAAAGCATTTTCACCCTCAACTTTGAACATTCCCGTTATGGAGTCTTCAAATACGCCAAATTCATTGTGCGAAGTGATGAAATACCAATCTTTTACAAAACTTTCTACAAGATTGGTGTGCTTTTTGATTTCTACCACTATATGTTTTTTTAGTGTGGCTTCGTTGCTAACGACGGTTCTACACCCTAATATATCAGGATGAATCATTGTTGTGGGTTGACCTAAATTGTAAAGGTCGTAAGTTCCATCGTAATACTCCATCACCTTGCGTGTGTCGGAAGAGTTAGAGGTCTTAGGAGAGATTCCCGAAGTCGTAGTTTTTTCGTCGTCTTTCTGACAAGCTGAAACGCTAATTAGACAACACACAATCAGTGAGAATGTGTTGAACCATATCGTTTTGAAATTATTCATGTCCAATGTATTTTATGTTAGTAAAATAATCCTGCTAGTAATGGAGGTTAGTGTTCTTTTTAATACTAAACCCCACTTTTCAATTACGAGTAGTCCTATTACTCTTGAATGATTGGGGCAAATCTCAAATGGGAGATGTGCAACGGGTAGAGAAGTTATGAAAAACTATTCGTCAGCAGGGGGGAGGTCTTTGACGCAGCGCACGCTGTAGAGCACGGAGCGCGCCATATTGTCAATACGGGAAGTGCCGCGCCACACCTTGTCGTTGAAGTGAGAAGATATACGCACGATGGCACCTTGGAGGGAGTCGTTGAGGGTGACGGGAGTGGAAGTCCAATAGTACCACGATTTTCCGCGGTCAAGATAAAGTTGTCCGCGAGCTTTCTGGTAAGCATTGGCACCACCTAAGGGGGCATTGAATCCGCTTGCTCCACCTTCGCTCATAGCAGTGCCTAAGCCTGCACCGCGCCACGCATTGTTGCGCTGCGCTTCTTGAGCAGAGAGTCCGAGGGCTTGTTCTAGTTGTTGCCAATCTTTGTCGGAGGGTAGACGCCAACCTTCAGGAACGGCTTTTTGAGCGGCTTCAAAAGAATAGAGAAAACCATATTCTACTTTCCATCCATCAAACTTGGGGTCTTTGAAGAGGTCTTCGATGATTTGTCCCAAAATGTCTGTTATAATTCTTGCTAGCTATCGATTTGTTGTTTTGTGGGTTTCTTATTCTGTCTATGTATCTGATAGAATATGCGTAAAATATGAGAATAAGTTCCTGAAATAGTTTCTTTTGAGGTAGCTCTAAGCACGTTTTCTGAAGGTAAAACAAACTTTTGTGCAGCGTATACCCTCTGAAAATGCAGACTTACAGCGCTACTCCGTATTGCGATTTTGGTTTATTTGCAAGGGAGAGACATCCCCCTAAAGTTATTATGCAGTTGTCGCTTGTTTTGCTCTCGTTTTAGGGAAGAAGGAGGGCTTTTTCTCGAAAAATGACCACTCGATGAGAAAAAAAGCAGAAATAATTTGGAGAACTCGAAAAAAAATCTCAAATTCGCCATCGAAAACAAACTAAAACTGCAAGTTCAGTTTGCAAAATAGAGGTTGTGAGATTAATTTTCCGTACTATGCTGATGAAGTTTCACAGTTTTGTTCAAAAGTTTCGACATAACCATTTCACCACATTGTGAAACCGACTCGTACCTCACTCCTAAGACCAAAACGAAAACAACAAAATTGACCGGTATCGCCTTGAGCGGTACATCTGCCAATCTTCTATAACCGAACAACAGACAATGAAAACGCATCTTGTTGAAGAAATCTTTCTTCCTCACCGATGCACTCACGATGCAGTCACGACGCAGTCACCATTTAGTTGTCTGTCACCAAGAATCCTCCAAAGATTCACATTATCTTTTACCAAAAAACAAAACCTATGATGAGCAATGCTAGTCGTAGACCTTCCGCTAGCCAAGGAGCTTCGCGGATGTCCGCTTTTATCGGCTTGATGTGTGCTTTGGGCGCACTGCCTCTTTCTCCAGCGCAAGCACTTGCTGCGCAAGCCACCAACCATCGTACAGTGGTGATGGAGCAACAGCGTGCAAATGCAAAACGTGTCACTGGTGTAGTGCGCGATGCAAAAGGCGAAGTCCTAGTGGGGGCTCTCGTACGCGATGCTCAAAATCCACGCATCAGCACAATTACCAATGAGCGCGGTGCATTCGTCCTCAATGGAGTGCGCAGTGGACACGTCAATGTCAGCTATATTGGCTATGACAAACTCGATGTAGCTGTGGGAGATGGTGCTCCCCTCAACATCACTTTGAAAGAAAGCAATGCCAATCTTTCAGAAGTTGTTGTAGTGGGTTATGGTCGCCAAACCAAAGCCAACCTCACCGGATCCGTAGCGCAAATCAAGAGCGAGGAGTTGCAAAGCCGTCCGGTGCAAAACGTATCATCTGCTCTCCAAGGTTTGATGCCTGGTGTCACTGTCACTGCAGGACAAGGTCGCCCTGGTGCCGATGGTTCCACCATTCGTGTTCGTGGTATTGGAACACTCAACAACGCAGCACCCTATATCCTTATCGATGGAGTAGAAGCTGGTTCACTCAATTCCCTTGATCCTAATGATATTGAAAGCATCTCAGTCTTGAAAGACGCAGCGTCTGCTGCTATCTATGGTTCTAAGGCTTCCAATGGTGTTATTTTGGTCACCACCAAACGCGGTAAGACGGGTAAACCAGTGGTAAGTTATAATGGCAACATCGGTTTCCTCAATGCCACTCGCTTAGTAGAACGTTTGGGTTCATACGAATATGCCAAAATGTATAACGACGCGCTTGCTGCTAATGGCAAAAAAGCACGTTGGAGTGAAGAAGACTTGAAACTATTTGCCAACGGCACCGACCCCGACGGCCACCCCAACACCGATTGGTACGGACTTGCTTATAAAACAGGCGTGCAACAATCGCACAGTGTCAATGTTTCAGGAGGTTCCGATTTGGTAAAATATATGGCCTCTGCTGGCTATCTCACCCAAGAAGGCATCTTGCAGTCGTCTAATCGTGAGCGTTTCACTATGCGCACCAACTTAGACTTCAATTTCTCTCCCAAACTCACCGGTCACGTAGGCTTAAACTTCATCCAAGATAACCACAACGACCCCAACAATAACTATGTCGGTGGTGGTTCTGACCAAATCATTCGTCAGCTCAACATCATAGCACCTTGGATTCCTGCCCACTTCAAAAATGGCACTTATGGCACCATCGGTGATGGTAGTCCTATTGCGTGGTTAGAAGCCAACGAACCCGTGAAGAACGAAAAACGCAAAATCACTGCTAACCTTGGTCTTGACTATCAGTTGCTCAACAATTTGATGTTGAGTGCCAAACTTGGACACGTAGCCGACAATACTTATCAACAAGCCTTTTTGAAGTATTTCCGTTACAATTCCAATAAAGAAACCTCTCCCAACAAACTAAACGAAGGGTTTGGCGATGATTATCGCACCACCCTCGATCTCACGCTCAACTACGACAAGCAGTTCGGCATCCACGGATTCAAATTCCTCGGAGGTTATCACGCTGAACGCTATCATTATCACGGACTCTCTGGAGAGCGCAAGAATTTCCCTGGCAATGAACTCACCGATATGAATGCTGGTGAATCAGCCACTGCAACCAACGGCGGCTATTCTCGCGATTTGAATATGTTGAGCTATTTTGGCCGTGTCAATTACGACTTGATGGGACGTTATCTCTTTGAAGCCAACTTGCGTGCAGACGCTTCTTCACGTTTTGCAAAAGGACATCGTTGGGGCTATTTCCCCTCATTCTCTGCAGCGTGGCGCATCTCTGAAGAATCCTTCATGGAGAACACCAAAGGCTGGCTCAATTATCTCAAGTTGCGTGCTTCCTGGGGTATTCTTGGTAACCAAGACGCACTCAATGACTACTATCCAGCAGTCAATACTTATAACATTGGTGGAGTCAGCAACTTCAATGGCAAACCCAACACGGGTTACTATCAAGGTAGCTACAAACAAACCACCATCTCTTGGGAAGAAGCTCGCACTTGGGGTGTCGGTGTCGATTTCCAATTGTGGAATGTCCTCACCGGTAGCCTCGATGTCTACGACCGCAAGACCACTGGCATCATCATGCGTGTGCCTGTTCCTTACGAATTTATGCTCGGTGACTACATGGACAATGTAGGCGCTATGCGCAACAGTGGTGTAGAACTCACCCTCGGTTATCAAAAGAAATGGGGAGATTGGTCG
>QWCL01001157.1_pt1 | contig 17568 bp, 9 predicted proteins | sample 1972551 | NCBI WGS metagenome assembly QWCL01 (sample SAMN09866709, study PRJNA288562) | Human oral metagenome isolate term2_saliva, whole genome shotgun sequencing... | isolation source: mouth | host: Homo sapiens | place: USA: California
TGGCGAGATAAAAACCAAGATTGACCAGATATGGGACACCTTCCACGTCTCTGGTATCACCAATCCTATTACTGTTTTAGAGCAAATGACCTATATCTTCTTTATGAAGATGCTTGACGACAAGCAGCTACAAGAGGAAGATATGGCACGCGACTTTGATACCGAAGTAAAGAATCCTACCTTCCTTGTTGGGCAGAACTGGCTGAACCCTGTCACCGAACAAGAGGTGCCCTACGAGAGTATGCGCTGGTCGGTGTTCCGCCATACGGGTCCTGAAAATATGTTTCAGATGGTTCGTCAGAACGTGTTTGAGTTTATCAAGACCATCGGAACAGGTGAGGAGAGTGCCTACAGTAGGTATATGCAGTCGGCTACCTTCCTTATCTCTGATGCTCGTACACTGACGAAGGTGGTCGATGGGGTCGATGCCCTCGACATGAACAACCGTGATGCGATGGGCGATGTCTATGAGTATATCCTCGGTAAGATGGCTGCTTCGGGAACGAACGGACAGTTTCGTACGCCTCGTCACATCATTCGTATGATTGTCGATATGATGCAGCCGACACCAGCCGACTATATCTGCGACCCTGCGATGGGTAGTGCGGGATTCTTGGTGGAGGCAGTGAAGTATATCAAGGAGCATCACGAGCGGGCACTCTATACGGCAGAATCGGTGAAGCATATCAAGTCTTCGCTCGTCAATGGTTACGATACCGACCCTACGATGCTGCGTATCGGAGCAATGAACCTCCTCTTGCATGACATCACAGCACCTGAATTGGCACGTCGTGACTCCCTTTCTGAGCAGAACAATGACGAGTCTTGCTATACGCTCATCCTTGCTAATCCACCCTTTGCGGGCAGTCTTGACAAGGGAAATGTAAACAAGAAGATTCTTGCCTACGCTGACACGAAGAAGACAGAGCTACTCTTTCTTGCCCAGTTTGTACGTTCGTTGGAGGTGGGCGGACGTTGTGCAAGCATCGTTCCAGATGGTGTTCTCTTCGGAACGTCCAAGGCACACATCGCAATGCGTAAGGAACTTGTCGACAATCAGCAGTTGGTGGCTGTTGTCTCTATGCCGAGCGGTGTCTTCAAACCCTACGCTGGAGTTAGCACGGCAGTACTTGTCTTTACCAAGACCAATAGTGGCGGAACGGATAAGGTGTGGTTTTATGATATGCAGGCTGACGGCTTTTCGCTCGACGACAAGCGTTCGCCAATAGCTGAGAATGACATCCCCGATGTTGTCAACCGCTTCCATAACCTTGCTGACGAAGCTAATCGCAGCCGTAAGGAACAGAGCTTCATGGTGTCTGTTGATGAGATTCGTGCGAATGATTACGACCTCTCTATCAATAAGTATAAGGAGGTAGAGCGTGAGAAAGTAACCTATGAGCCTGTCAACGACATCCTTTCTCGTCTAAAAGCGAATGAGGCGGATTATCTAAGTGGCTATAATGCACTCATGGAAATGTTGGAGGAGGGTATGAATGAATAATCAACTGACTTTTACAAGGGTAAATTCTCTTGGCTGCGAGAAGGTAGGCAAGGGGATTGCTATGCAGTTGTTTGAACGGAATCAAGCTTGTTTCATGATGCAAAAGGAGGTGTGCGTATGAGAGAAGGATGGGAGTATAAGACGATAGAGAAGTGTACATCTATTGAGTATGGAACTCGTGTTGTGCAGAAGAGAGATGGTGGAACTATATATCCTGTATATGGTGGAGGTGGTGAAACATTCCGAATGGATAGGTATAATAGGGAAGATTGTCTCATTATTGCTCGTTTTGCAATGTCTCCTCGATGTGTAAGATACGTTGCAGGAAAGTTCTTCTTAAATGATAGTGGATTGTCTGTTAAATCCAAAGAAGAATTAGAGCAAGCCTATTTAAACTATCATTTATTGTTTTTCAATGATGTTATCTATCACTTAGGGAAGGGTGCTGCCCAACGAAATCTTGATGTTAAAGCATTTCGCCAATTGGTTATTGCTATTCCTCCCAAGTCTACTCAGCTCTCCATTGTCTCCGAACTTGATAAGCTAAACGAGCTGATACGGATTAAGAAAGAGCAGCTAAAAGACTATGATACACTTGCACAAAGCATCTTCTATGAGATGTTTGGGGACCCTGTGGAGAATGAGAAAGGGTGGGAAGTGAAGGAACTTATTGAAACAGTGATTCCTGAGTGTAAGATATCTTATGGTATAGTACAACCTGGAGAGCATGTAGAAGATGGAGTACCTATTGTAAGACCTGTTGATATGCTTCAAACTTTTATCTCTAAAGATGGACTAAAAAAAACAACAAAAGAGATTTCTAATTCTTATAATAGAACTATTCTTACAGGAAAAGAATTGTTAATCTGCGTTCGAGGAACTACTGGTGTTGTTAGTTTAGTAGATGAATCTCTGAAGGGAGCTAATGTTACACGAGGCATAGCACCACTACTCTTTTCGATGGATGTAGAACGATGGTTTATGTACTATCAAATTAAAACTCCTTCTGTTAGAGGTGTAATTAGCTCTTTAACAAGAGGTATTGCATTAAAGCAAATTAATATGTCAGACTTACGTAAGATACAAGTTATCCTTCCCCCTCTCCCTCTCCAGCACTCTTTTGCGCAAAAGATAGAGCAGATAGAGCAGCAGAAAGCAGCTATTCAAAAGACAATTACCGACTTAGAGACCCTTCTTGCTGCACGAATGCAATATTGGTTTGACTAAGTAAGCAATCAGAATACTTGAAACATAAAGACGAAGAAAGACAACATGGCTAAAAACTTTGATTACATACGATTGGTAGCTGACGAAATACCCAGCTTTAAAAGCCTACATAACTATTGCAGGTTGGCTGAAGAACAACAACCAATCTACCCTGATGCGTCTGCCAACAACGCACGTAAAGCCCTTGAATGGTTGATGAAGCAGATGCTGAAAATAAAAGGTGTGACCGTTGACGAGCGGATGACACTCAACGATATGTTACGTCTGCCAGAGACAGACGCCTTTATCAACCACGATTATAGGTTTTCGGACGACATCTATTTAGTAAAGAAGATAGGCAATGCAGCCAGCCATGATGGTGCCGAACCTGTCAATCGTGTGAAGGCTTTCCGTTGTCTTCGTGCGCTTTATAACGTCGTAGCGGGTTTTATGGGGCGTTGGGATGCCGTGAAGAATATCCCACCATTCGATGCAACCCTTATCTCTGCATCGACTACTACGGTTGCCCTCGTCACGAGTCCTGAACCAAAGGTAGAGATGGAGGTGGTCAATAGCGTACAGAAAGAGACGCTCGACGACCCACAACCTGTGGTGATTCCTCGCGAAAGTCTTGAAAGTGAGGCGGTGACAAGGAAGTATCTCATCGACTATATGCTCGAGGAGGCAGGTTGGGAACTCTTAGACGTGAAGGGAATGGTGCAGGGCGGAAAGGCTTGTATAGAAGTGGAAGTAGACGGAATGCCTACCGCTTCCGGGAAAGGTTATGCCGACTATGTTCTCTTTAGCCGTGGCGGAAAGCCCTTAGCTGTCATTGAAGCCAAGGCAACTAACCATGCCGTAACAGAAGGACGACACCAAGCAACGCTTTATGCTGACTGCTTAGAGAAGCGATATGGCGTGCGCCCTGTCATCTATTATACCAATGGCTTTACGACAAAAGTCATTGACGGTATCGGCTATCCTGACCGTGACGTGATTTCCTTTCACTCTATGGACGACCTCGAAAGGCTGATACAGAAGCGCGGAAGGGCAGAGATAAAGGACGTAACGATAAAAGCTGATATCACAGACCGCCCTTATCAGCAGACGGCTATCAAGCGTATTGTGGAGTGGTTTAATGCCAAGCACCGTCGAGGACTACTTGTCTTAGCAACAGGAACAGGCAAGACACGTGTGAGTATATCGCTCTGCGACATCCTTATGCGCAATGACTGGGTTAAGAATGTACTCTTTCTTGCAGACCGTACGGCACTCGTCGGTCAGGCACATAAAAACTATGAAGCCTTGCTGCCGAGTGTTTCTATGTCGGTGTTGAGCGAAGAGAAGGCACCTGATATGCAGGCACGCATCCTCTTTTCAACCTATCAAACGATGATAAACTACCTCGACAGAGAGGATAAAACCTTTAGTGTTGGCCGCTTCGACCTCATCATCATCGACGAAGCTCATCGAAGTGTCTTTGGTAGATATGGTGCCATCTTCAACTATTTCGACTCGTTGCTCATCGGTCTGACAGCCACCCCACGTGACGAGATAGACCGCAATACCTACGACCTTCTACAGTTAGATAACGGTATGCCTAACTACAGTTACGACATTGATGAGGCTGTCAGGGATGGCTATCTCTGTCCTTATAAGACACTGCAGTATCACTCTAAGATTATGGAACGTGGTGCAAAATGGGATGAAATGTCGAAGGAGGACCGTGAAGAAGCAGAAAGACTAATGGACTATGAGAAGTCTTTAGCAGGCTTAGGACCCGACGACGAATATCATCGTGATATCCTTCCGCAAGAGATTTTCAAGTATCTTTTCAACATAGATACCGTTGACAAGGTATTGATGGAGTTGATGGAAAAGGGTTTGAAGGTGAAGAGTGGGGAGGAGATAGGTAAGACTATCATCTTTGCCATGAACCACAAGCACGCAGAACTCATCGTTGAACGCTTCCGCACGCTCTATCCAGAGAAAGACCCCGACTACTGTCAGTTGATTGATAACTATGTCAATAAGGCGCGTGGTCTTATACTTGACTTCGAACAGATGGATAAGAACCCACAGATAGCTGTCAGTGTCGATATGCTTGATACAGGTGTTGACGTGCCATCGGTGCTTAACCTCGTCTTCTTCAAGTGTGTGAAGTCGAAGATTAAGTTTATGCAGATGATAGGACGTGGTACTCGTCTTTGTCCGAAGGTGTTTGGTGATGCTGACAAGAAAGAGTTCTATATCTTCGATTGGTGTAATAACTTCGAGTATTTCTCAGTGAACAGTGATGGTGCAAACCCAGTCGCTGTGAAATCGTTAACCGAACGACTCTTTGCGTTGAGGCTCGATATAGCTGCTGCATTACAGACGGCAGAACATCAAGAGAAGGAGGACAATCGTAGACTGCATGACGAGTTGAAGGATATCCTACATGCACAGGTGGACAGTCTGAGTCTGTCGCGCATAGATGTCAGAGCACATCTGCAGACTATCGAACCCTATCGTGACCGTGAGGCATGGGTTTGTCTGAGTGATTTAGCCGTTGCCGAACTGAAGGGAATAGGCCATCTGCTGCCCCGTCCAAAGGAGAATGAGGCTGCAAAGAAGTTCGATGTATTGATGCTTTATTTGCAGTTAGAGGCGGTAGACAGTACGGTGAAGGCTGATAACAGTCGTGCGAGTGTGATTAAGATTGCGCAACTCTTAGAGAAGAAAGCCACAATCCCTGCCGTGAGAGAGCGGATGGAAACGATTAAGGAGGTGCAGACAGCCGTCTTCTGGGAACATAATACGCTGAATAGTCTTGAACGAGTGAGGAAGGAACTACGTGAGTTGGTGCATGTGTTAGCCGAGAGTAGGGATGAGAGAAGATTTGTTATCAATATTGAAGATGCAATCAGTTCGGATGCTGTGGCTGCTCCTGTCACGCTGAAGGCTACCTATCACGATCGTGTGATAGACTATTTGGCAAAGCATACGGACAATGAAGTGTTAAGAAAGATACAGAACTTTGAGCAGCTGACGACGGATGATGTCAACGAGTTGCAACGTATCTTCTGGGAAGAATTAGGTACACGTACGGAGTTTGATGAGGCTCTTTATGGAGTACCCACTGAACCGAAACAAGTGGCGGGATGTCTTTGGTGAGTATTTTGTGGGGCTGAAAGACTTTGTGAATGAGTTGCATAAGGTGATTAGTTGACAAGTTGACGAGTTGACAAGTTGACGAGTAGACAAGTTGCTTGAGATGTTGGCAATCATTTATATTTTCGAGTTGACAAGTTGACAAGTAGACAAGTAGACGAGTTTACAAGTTGCTTGCGATGTTGGCAATCATTTAGATTTTGAGTTGATAAGTTTACAAGTAGACGAGTTGACAAGTTGCTTGCGATGTTGGCAATCATTTAGATTTTCGAGTTGATAAGTTTACAAGTAGACGAGTTGCTTGAATGTTGGGGGGCAACCTGTTAACTCGTGAACCTGTTATCCTATCTCTCCATTAATTCATCAATTTAACAATGTTACAATCAATTTGTCCACTTATAAATTCGATATTTTTCCAATCCTTGGTAGGATTTGCAGTTATGCTGTTAGGCATAAAGGCAATGATATACTTGTGCAATTATATTTTCTACCGTTTCTCTCCGGTCCGTTCTTTTCCCGATGTGACAACACTCTCAGGGTGGGCAATGGTAGGACTTCTTGTAGCCTTTGTCAGTCTTATCGCCTTTTTTTTCTGCGAATTGGGAGGATTATTTTCTGATCAACTGGTCTGGACGCTACTTCCCATTATAGTAATACTGATGGTAGTCTCGCCAATAGGTATCTTCAAGTATGAGAAAAGGGCTTGGTTGCGCCGTAATCCTAAACATAGCAGATTGTTTCTGCCAAAATACAATAAAAGAGTCAGAAATTTAGGCGTGTCAATCAGCAAGGTTGATGATATCACTTATGGACGTGGCGTAAGTTTCTCGTGGTTTGATGGATATTTTATCGCTGCCGGAAGGCACAGGGTGACCTTTCAATTCTATGAATACAGGTTTTTGAAATACCGCGCTGGGCATAAGATTATCTATAAGAAAGAAATGGAATTCAATTTCCATCCGGATGCAGTCTATGTGATAGAGGTCTTGCCGGATATACAGACATTCCGTATAGTTGAAGATAAAACACGGTTTGTGTAGGGATAGAACGATGGGGGCTGCGGTTAGTAGCTTGGGTATTGAAATAACATGATATAGGCTTTTTAACAAGAAAAAAGTTTCATTCTACAAAATAAAACACTATATTTGCGAAGAATCTTTTGTGTTAACTAACCCTATAAATAGATATACGTATGAAATATTGGAAACCTATTAATTGTCTGGCTATATGCTGTCTATCAGTGCTGATGTTGTCATGTACGACGGAGAATGCAGTTGTTGGGAATGTTGGTATAAGTGATGTGAAGTCGTCAGGTTGCAAAGCCTCAGCCTCTCTGATGGAGTCTCGGTCTGATTACTATAATCATTTCATAGGGCAGCGGTCTGTGTTGCACCTCTTGCTCGGTAAAGAGAATACCGTCACGGCACGTTTTGCAGACGTCATGGATAACTGTGCAATCGACCTGTTCCATGTTGCAGCAAGCAGCAGTGAGGGTAAGATTGTTCTCATCCTGTATCCCGATAAGGACATGATGACAAACTGCATCTGTCGCTATGATGTTGATTTCAAGATAAATAATATCCCTTCTATACTGACAATGAGTCGGTAGGAGGATAGTGTGAAAAGCATGGAAGTGTTATCCTTTTATTTAAGGACTTCTTCCATGCTTTCTATCCATGCTTTGAATCTTGGACATTTCTCCATCAGTTCATTCCATAATTATGAACTTTGAATTCCTATCTTCATCCACAGTAATAAATACAGCAGACAATGGTAATCATAATTATGAATTTTGAATTTTGAATTATGAATTACGTCTGTTCTATTGCAACTGCATTATACCGTCTTTGTTGACACTCGTCACACCTTTTACTTTCTTGAAATCAGCGATAGCCTTATCAACGTCGTGTTTCTCGTCAACTTTGACTGCTACACCACTGAACTCCTTGTATTTGTAGAGTAGGGTACAGCCCTGTTTCTTGATGGCTTTCAGTAGTTGTTTGTTGCCTGTCTTCTTGTCGAAGAAGATGATCAATGTGTGGCTGACAGGTGTTTTCTCTCTTTCACGCTTAGCCTTCTCTAAGCCTTCACCACCATCGTCTCCATTCATTATCTGCTCCTTGATAGGGCATTGTGCAGATGCTGTTGTTGACTGGATGAACAATAAGCCCATCAGCAACATACTTGCTTTAAAATATTTCTTCATCTTGTTTTCTCCTTTTATTATGAATGACAAAGATAGTTATAAATAAGCAGATAACTACTAAGATTTATAATTATTTCAGTTTTCTTTCTCCCCGTTCTGCATATTATCTTTGCAAATGAAAGTATTTGGTGGGGGATGATGTTAGAATTCTCTATGTGTGAATATTAGTTGTTTATAGTGATTCAACAACCTCTTTTCCTATGCATTGTACAAGTTTTGCTCTGAAAAAATCAGAGATCTGTATCTTTTAGATGATTAAGAGAATAAGAAAGGATAAAAGGTAACTGGGTTACGAGTTGGAAACAAGTGATTTTCTTATTCTTTCTTTACTCTGCAATTTTGCAACCGAGTTGCAAAAAGAAATTTCTACCTTTGCAGCGTGATGAAGAAGAAAGTTTACATATTCTGTATTTGGTTGGCAACATTACTAATGTTGTCAACGGCATTCTTGCCTCACCATCATCACTTAAAAATGCTATGTTTTACCCAAGAGAAGTGTCAGGTAGATAATCGTGTTAATGACCAGCACACAACACATCAAACTACTGGGACGGAAAGTGGATGTGCAATAGAGCAAATCAAACAAGCATTTACAACCGAGAAGAACTTACATCAGGGCGAACAATCTCTTTTGCATGAAATATGCTTGCTGTATTCTGTCCTGTCTGCACTCTTTTATTTTCGAACAAATAACTTATCTCTTAGAAAGTTCTTCCGTAATCCTATAATTCTTCTACATGACGGATGGATTACGTCGCGTGGACTACGGGCACCACCTACATTATAATTATATACAGCATTATTTTTTCAGGAAGTGTTCAATTTTCAAATACTTTCTGTTGATGTAGCATATAATTATATATAAACATGATAAATCGAATTATTTATTTTTCAATCAAACATAAGTTTGTGGTGGGATTACTATTGGTTGCCATCATCTCAGGTGGTATTTATTCGTTACGTACCATCAATGTAGACTCAACCCCTGATATAACGAATAACCAAGTACAAGTTATTACGGTGTCAGAAAATTTATCAACAGCTGATATTGAGCAATTTGTTACTTATCCTGTTGAACTTGCAATGTCGAATCTTCCTGGTGTGGAAGATATCCGTTCGGTTTCTCGATTTGGACTATCGGTAGTTACCATTATTTTCAAAGATGATATGGGTACTTATTTGCCTCGGCAATTAGTACAGGAGAAATTGGAAGAAGTGCGTAATGAGATTCCCAAGGATTTCGGAACACCTGAAATGGGACCGATAACAACTGGTCTGGGTGAAATTTACCAATATACGCTTGTTCCTAAGGACACAACTCGCTATACACCACAAGAATTGCGGACAATGCAAGACTGGATAGTCAAACGCCGATTGTCCATGCTACCAGGTGTGGTAGAAGTGAACTCATTTGGTGGCAGTATAAAGCAATATGAGGTAGCACTCAATCCAGAAAGGCTCAATGCAATGAAAGTGAGTATTGGCGAAGTTTACGAAGCTTTGAGTCAGAATAATGTAAACACAGGAGGTGCTTATATAGAGAAGAGTCACATGGCTAATTTTATTCGTGGAGAAGGACTTGTTAAGTCGTTAGATGATATTAGGAATATCGTTGTGAAGAATAATAATGGTCGACCAATTCTTATTGGCGACATCGCAGACAAAGTAGACTTTGGCTCTCAGGTTCGTTATGGTGCATTCACACAAGATGGTCATGAAGCCGTAGGTGGTATGATATTAATGCTAAAAGGAGCAAACTCGGATAAAGTGGTGACAGCTGTGAAGGAGAGAATGAACGAAGTTCAAAAGTCGCTTCCATCCGATATAGAATTAAAACCATTTCTCGATCGTTCCAACCTGATAGAACGCACGACAAGCACTATTTCACGCAATCTGATAGAAGGTGCGCTTATTGTTATTTTTGTACTTGTCTTATTGTTGGGTAGTGTTCGTGGAGGTCTTATAACGGCATCCGTTATACCACTTTCACTACTTTTCGCTTTCATCTTAATGAAAATCTTTGGTGTATGGGCAAATTTAATGAGCCTTGGTGCTATAGATTTCGGTATCATTGTAGATGGAGCAGTAATTATTGTCGAAGGAATCGTTTTCGAAATTGAAAGGAGAATAAGCCGTCAGAAAGCTGTACTCAATCGTGCAGAAATGGATAAAATCAGTTATGAGGCTGCTTCCACAATGATGCACTCTGCGTTTTTTGGACAGCTCATTATCCTCATCGTGTTTACACCAATATTGTTCCTTGCTGGTGTAAGTGGGAAAATGTTCGCACCTATGGCTTATACGTTCTCGTTCGCTGTACTCGGAGCGCTCATTCTCTGCCTAACCTATGTACCAATGGTATCTTCTTTATTGATGAAACCAGCAGCAAATGCTAATAGCCGTATGGCCCGCACAGAACGATGGTTAGAAAAACTGAGTAATAGGTTGGTCGCTGTAATCACCCATATATATCAACCTATGCTTCGTTTTGCATTGCGACATAAGCAAAGTGTTATCATATCAGCCGTTGTTTTGTTTACTTCCTCTGCATTTGTTTTTGGTAAGATGGGAGGAGAATTTATTCCCGAACTTGATGAAGGAGACATAGCTATGCAAACATTTTTAAGACCAGGAAGTTCTCTTTCTGAAACCATTAAGAGAGAAAAGGAAGTGGAAACGCTATTACTAAAAAGTTTTCCGGAAATTAAAACGGTATGTGCACGTATTGGCGTTGCTGATATTCCTACAGATCCAATGGGCTTCGACTATACCGATAGTTTCATTATTTTAGAGAAAGACAAAAGCAAATGGACCTCGGCAAAAAACAAAGAAGAACTGATTGAAAAAATAAAGAAAAAGTTACAAACCCTACCAGGATTGAACTTTTCTTTCTCTCAGCCTGTAGCACTCCGTTTCAATGAATTGCTTACAGGCGTTCGTGAGGATGTTGCTGTAAAACTCTATGGTGACGATCTTGACAAACTAAACGAACTGGGAGAGCAAATGGTGAATATAATAAGTAAAATACCAGGTGCAGAAGATGTGGCACTTGAACGTACTGCAGGACTTCCACAAATTACTGTGAGATATGACCGCAAGCGCTTAGCACAATACGGATTACAAATAGAAAAACTCAACCGATATGTGAGTGCTGCTTTTGCAGGTAGTTCAGCAGGTGTAGTATTTGAGGGAGAAAAGCGCTTCGACCTTGTCATACGCTTAAATGACAATTACCGAAAGGATATCAGCAATTTGAAGAATCTGTTTGTTGACCTCCCCAATGGGATACAGATACCTTTACGTGAAGTGGCAGATATAAGTTACCAAGCAGGACCGATGCAAATCTCTCGTGACCAAACTTCTCGGCGTATTTATGTAGGAGTTAATGTGCGTGGAAGAGACGTTGAATCTGTGGTAGCCGATATCCAACAACAATTGGGAAAGCAATTAAAATTACCCGCAGGATACTATGTTACGTATGGAGGCGAATATCAAAACTTGCAGGAAGCCAAGGCACGTTTGATGATTGTTTTGCCTATAGCATTATTACTCATCTTCTTGCTACTTTATTTTGCACTGAAATCGTTTAAACAAAGTATAATGATATACATGGCCGTTCCACTTGCAACAATGGGAGGTGTCTTTGCATTGGCAGTGCGAGGAATGTCGTTCTCTATTTCTGCAGGTGTAGGATTTATTGTCTTGTTCGGTGTAGCCGTACTTAACGGACTTGTACTCATCAATCGTTTTAATTCATTAAAACAAGAAGGAATGAACAACATCAATAGAAGAATATTAGTTGGGACACGTGAGCGCATTCGTCCTATATTACTTACTGCAACTGCAGCTATGCTTGGTTTCTTACCTATGGCTGTTTCTACATCAGCTGGCGCTGAGGTACAACGACCATTAGCGACAGTTGTTATCGGCGGACTCTTCACTGCCACATTGCTCACATTGATTATTATTCCAGTTCTTTATGCTTTGGAAGAGAGAATGAAAAAAATATCGTTCAAACGAATACTTCCTCTTTCTATCATTGCTGTCCTATTTTTGGTAAATACCCCTAATCAGGCACATGCGCAACAAAAGGTAAATTTGAAACAAGCACTAATATTAGCTGAACAATACTATCCTTCAATGAAAGCTGCACAATTAAGTGTGAAACGTGAAACGGAAATGAAAGCGGGTGTGAACGATATTGGAACAACTGAGTTCTCATCAGGAGCAGATGAGATAGGAAAAGGCAAAGATGGAATTTTCACACTTTTGTCTGTGCGTCAAAATCTCAATATACTTGGTAATAAAGTACGAACTCGCTATCAGGAGCAGGCTATCACGACTGCACAAGCTGCAGTTGAACTCACACGGCAACAGCTTCAGAAAAGTGTTTGCCAAGCCTATGTTGCTGCATACGTGACAAATAAACGAATGAAAGTATATGCTATAATTGACTCTATCTATCGCAATTTCGAACATGCAGCTAAAGTAAAGTATGATGCTCGAGAAATATCTTACTTAGAGTATCTTACTGCCAAGAAGAAATCCAGGCAAATAGTAGAAGATAAACTACAAGCTACAGACGACTATCATGCAGCAGTCTTACAGCTTTCACAATGGCTGGGAAGTGAGGTTTACGAACCTACAACTGCACCTGAAGAACACCTGATGGTGGTTAAAAGCGACAGTCTGATAGGTACAGCTTTGACTAAATTCTATGCTGAAAAGGTAAGGTTAGCAGATGAAGGAATTACTTTGGAAAGGTCGAAGTCTCTTCCTACATTCTTCGTGGAAGGTGGAACAAAGATGTTGGGTAATCGAGCTGGATATTGGAGCATTAATGCAGGCATTAGTATTCCCTTGTTCAAGAAGACTTATCAGGCACGTGAAAGAGCTGCACGCTTAGAACGGGATATAGCTCAGGCCAATTATGAAACAATAGAGATGACAATTCGAGCTGCCAAAAGAGTTACTGAAGCACAGTATGATAAGTTACAGCGCAAGTTAGTGTATTATCGTCAAACAGCACTACCCACAGCACGTGAGCAACAAAAAGGAGCCGCAGCAGCCTATCAGTTAGGAGCTACAGACTATGTAGGATTTATTCAGACAATGGGAGATGCTGTGCAAACTGAGCTTGACTATTGGACTGCTTATGAACAACTCCTCCAAACGCAAATAGATTTACAATATCCAAATATATAATGATAATGAAAAAAAATATATTCATATACATAGTTGCCGCCTTGTTTGTAACATCGTGTGGCACAAAAGAAGTAAAAGAAAATAAAGAAGCAACAGAATCGACCTCGAACACTGTTGAACTTACTGATAAACAACTCAAACAGCTTGATATTACTACGGGTACATTAGTTTATACATCCTTTCAAGGAAATGTTGAAGCAAGTGGTCGATTACAGACCTCTCCTCAAGGAGAAGCATCGGTAGCACCAAAGATAGGAGCAACTGTGCAACGTATTCTTGTGCGTGAGGGACAAGAAGTTAGTAAAGGACAAATCTTAGCTTACTTATCCCATCCCGACTTAATAGACATACAATCCCGCTATCTTACGGCTGTTAATCGTCGCGATTATCTTTACAGAGAGTATATACGACAAAGTAAGATGATGAATGAGCGTGTGGGGGTTGGTAAAGACTTCGACCGCACTAAGTCTGAACTTCAAATTGCCAATAGTGAACTAAGTATGCTCTCTACACAAATGCAACAGTTAGGTATATCTCCATCAGCAGTGCGAGATGGGAAAGCATCTACAAACATTGCTGTGAGGAGCCCCATCGCTGGTACTATAGAGCAAATAAATGTAGAGATAGGACAATATGCAGCACCCGAAACGGTGATGATAAGAATAGTAAACACGCAAAGTATTTTTGCCGAACTGCAGGTATATCAGCGTGATATACCAAAGCTACAAAAGAACCAAGAGGTTATTTTACAGACACAAACAGATGGTGGACAGGTTTATAACGGAAAAGTGTTTTCAATAGGAAGTACTTTTGATAGTAATACACAAGCAGTTCCCGTAAGAGTGAACATCTATAGCAAGAAAGATGCACTTATTGCAGGGCTCTATGTAGAGGCTCGTATAGCAACAAAGGCAACCAAAATGAAGGCTGTCCCTGCAGAAGCCATAGTAGACGATGCTGGGAATTCTTATATTTTTACCGCAACCAAAGTAAAAGGCAACTGGAGGTTTACTCCTCTTGCTGTCAAAAAAATAAAGGAGGAAAATGGTATGGTAGCTGTGCAGCCTGTTCAGAATAATGCGAAAATAGATATCGTTGCATTATCTGGTGCCTACTACCTGCTTTCTGATATGAAAAAGGGAGAAACTGGGGAAGAATAATAGCGGAAAGTCTACTTTTATATTATCTTTGCAAAACAGTCTACAATAGAGGTTGTAATTGTGCATTAATCAATTAAAACGATAAGTTTTGATAGGAAATCAAGAAATAATTTAGATTTATAGTCTTGCCTATCCAGCTCATCTTAGCTGTTATGGAGGAAAAGTTAGCGGCATTCAATGTTTTGCAATTATTATAAATAAAAGCGAAGGGAAATAGTTCCTCCACCCTTCGCTTTTATTTCATATATTGTTTGATATTTATGCTTCTTCTGTCTCTTCTTCCACAGCCTTGAACTGCTCAAGGTCTTCTGGGTTGAAGGCTTTGATATAAGCAGTATGACCGATAACTTCTTCCTCAGCCATGCGAACAAAGACATGAGCAGATTTCTTGAAGAGGTCTGGTGCTTTAGAAGCATCCTCGATAAGGAGGAGAGAACCGATGATATCGGCTGTCATGTTGTAAAGACGGCGTGCAAGGAAGTCATGAATATCCTGGTTTTCGCTTGCGTTAACCTTCTCAACAGCCTCTTCGTAGAGCTGGACGAGTTTAGCTACACGCTCACGCAGACCCTTCATGCAGTCGCAAGAGAGTTCGCCCTCAAGCATCTCCTTCATGATAGAGAGGTAGGTACCGTTAGTGATGTAACGTACAGCAGCAACAACCTGCAACTGTGTTGTACCCTCATAGATAGAGAAGATACGTGCATCACGGTACAGACGCTGACACTTATACTCCATGATGAAACCAGAACCACCGTGGATAGAGATAGAATCGTAAGCTGTCTGGTTAGCATACTCAGAGTTGATACCCTTTGCCAATGGTGTGAAAGCATCAGCAAGGCGAGTGTACTTCTTCATCTCCTGACGCTCCTCAGGGGTGAGCTTCTGGTCACGTGCGATATCTTCCAATGCCTTGTAGATATCAACATAGCGTGCAGTCTGATACAAGAGAGAACGACCAGCATCGAGTTTCGCCTTCATACGAGAGAGCATATCGTAGACAGCTGGGAAGTTGACAATCTTCTTACCGAACTGTGCACGATCCTTAGCGTAAGCCAATCCCTCGTTGTAAGCCTCCTGCTCAAGCCCGACAGACTGTGCTGCGATACCAAGGCGAGCACCATTCATCAATGCCATTACATATTTAATAAGACCCATGCGGACGTTACCACAGAGCTCTGCCTTCGCATTCTTGTAAACAAGCTCGCAGGTAGGAGAACCATGAATACCGAGTTTATGCTCGATATGACGTACGTCAACACCGCCATTACGTTTGTCATAGATGAACATAGAAAGGCCACGACCATCACGTGTGCCCTCTTCTGAACGTGCAAGGACGAGGTGGATGTCTGAATCGCCATTGGTAATGAAACGCTTCACACCATTCAATCGCCAGCAGTTCTCCTTCTCGTCGAAGGTAGCTTTGAGCATTACACGCTGGAGGTCAGAACCTGCATCAGGCTCGGTGAGGTCCATTGACCTGCTCCTCGTCACCAAACTCATAGAGTGTGTCGATACAAGACTGCAACGACCAGATGTTCTGGAAACCAGCATCGGCAGCAGCAATCAACTCAGACATCATAGAGAAGACAACATTTGGAAGGTTTAGTCCACCATAACGGCGAGGCATAGAAACGCCCCACAATCCAGCCTGACGTGTCGCCTCAATGTTCTCTAAGGTCTTGCTGGCATAGTGCATACGGTTGTCGATGAGGTGTGGACCTTCGATGTCAACAGCCTCAGAGTTAGGTGCAATAATGTTTGCTGTTATGTCACCAGTGATATCCAAGATGCGCTTGTAGTTTTCGATAGCATCCTCATAGTTTACTGGTGCGTCAGCATGTGTAGCTGCATCAGCGTAGTTACGCTCTTTCAGTTCTACGATGCGTTTCATCAATGGATGCTCCAAGTGAAACGCTATTTCTGGGTGGTCAGTATAATAATTTGCCATGATAAAAAATGTAAAAGTAGCCCCTCCCCCTTGCCCCTCCCCCGAAGGGAGGGGAGTAGAATGTACTGATTCTTACGGTTAGGGTACTCTTTTTATTCGTTGTTTATAAATTCGGTTATTTGTTCTATCACATTGTCTATGTCCGTGTATATTTCTTCGTTGGTGAATCTAAGAACATTAAAGCCCATTTCATTGAGGTATTCTGTTCTTGTTTCATCGTCTACCTCTTGTTGCGGTTGCTTATGGTAAGCTCCGTCTACTTCTATGACTAAGTTCTGTGAAAGGCATACAAAGTCTACAATAAAGTCACCTATAGGATGCTGTCTTCTGAAATGACAGTCGCCTCTCATTCCTTTCAGTTCGTTCCAAAGAATCTCTTCTGCTAATGTCATCTCTTTCCGATTCTCCTTGGTGAATTCCTTTAGGATATGGTATCTATCAGGTGAAGCTGTCTTTATTCCCTTTTCGCATTTTACTCCCCTTCCTTCGGGGGAGGGGCAAGGGGGAGGGGCCACTTCTTTGTTACTTACTATTCTGCTTATAATACTTTATCAACTTCGGAACAACCTCCTCAACGGTGCCATTGATGATATAGTCAGCGATGGCATTGATAGGAGCGTCTGGGTCGTTGTTGATAGAGATGACGATACCACTGTCCTGCATACCAGCAATGTGCTGAATCTGTCCAGAGATACCACAAGCGATGTAAACCTTTGGATGGACGGTGACACCGGTCTGACCAATTTGACGATCGTGGTCTACCCAACCTGCATCAACAGCGGCACGGCTGGCACCAACCTCTCCATGAAGCTCTTTTGCTAACTTGAAGAGTAAGTCGAAACCCTCTTTAGAGCCAACACCATAGCCACCACAGATAACGATAGAAGCTTCCTTCAGGTTGTTCTGTGCTGGCTCAACATGACGGTCGATAACCTTTACGACATAGTCAACCTCTGGTACATACTTCGCTACATCTGGATAGACAACCTCGCCCTTTGCCTCACCCTCATAGATAGCCTTCTGCATAACGCCAGAGCGTACGGTTGCCATCTGTGGACGATGGTCTGGGTTGACGATGGTTGCAACGATGTTACCACCGAAGGCAGGACGAATCTGATAGAGCAGGTTCTCATAACGCTTACCTGCTTTCTTATCTTCGTAGTCGCCAATCTCAAGTTGAGTA
>QWCL01000382.1_pt1 | contig 17514 bp, 9 predicted proteins | sample 1972551 | NCBI WGS metagenome assembly QWCL01 (sample SAMN09866709, study PRJNA288562) | Human oral metagenome isolate term2_saliva, whole genome shotgun sequencing... | isolation source: mouth | host: Homo sapiens | place: USA: California
GGAAAAGGAACTCCAAGATCTGCAACAACGCATCCAACAAACAGCTCAAGACAACGAACAAGCCTTCCGTCAAGAACAACAAAAGCGCTTGCAACCTGTGCTCGACAAGGTGAATGCTGCCATCACTGCCGTTATCAAGACTGGCCAATACGTGTTTGCCATCGACAAGAGCGCAGCACAAGGTATGATTCACATTAACGAAGCCCTCTCTACCGACATCACTGCGCAAGTTAAAACGCAGCTCGGCATTAAATAAGAGAACGTCGGACTAGCCGCCTATATGCTCACCTCACAGTCGCTCTGACTTTGGTGATCCTCGGCTCTGGCTTCCCCCTTAGCATCTGAACTCTCTGGCGTTTTCTCTAGACGCGCCAAAGGTTCAGATGTTTTTTATGGATATAGCCGTCACAGGCTTTGCCCTCACGTTTGCAACAGCCCTCTCTTTCCTTTCTATTTATGTCTCGCCTACTCTCTTTCGTTTTTGTCGCACTCTCTGCCCTCTCGCTCCCCATTGCGCCAACAGCATTGGCACAAAATACCGAAGCGTTGTCCACTGCCGACTATTCCACCGCAGCTTTTAGTCAACTCATTTGTCAACGACTTGATTCGCTAGTGCGCTTGCCACTGATGGAACGTAGCCAGTTGGGATTGTGCGTCTACGACCTCACCACAGACTCTTTGCTCTATGCCCACGGACAACAACAACGTATGCGCCCAGCATCAAGTATGAAGGTGATAACAGCCGTCACAGCACTCGAAAAACTAGGAGGAGACTATCAGTTTACCACACAACTTTATAGCACTGTCGCTCCCTCCGACAGCGTGCTACAAGGTTCGCTCGTGGCGCGTGGAGGATTCGACCCTCTCTTTGGCCGAGACGACCTCCGCGCCTTTGTGGATGCACTCCAACAACGGGGCATTCGCCGCATACAAGGTGATTTGCTCCTCGACCTTTCTCAAAAAGACACCACAAGTTTCGGATGGGGCTGGTGTTGGGACGACAAAAACAAGCCCCTCACTCCGTTGCTCTATCGCGGCAACGACAGTTGGGCAGATCATTTCTTAGAACAATTGCTCCGCGCAGGCATCACTCTCGAGGGCACCATACGACGCTCCACTTTGCCCAAAGGAGCAATTCTCCTCGCAGAACGCAAACACAGCATAGGCCAAGTGTTGCGCCCTATGCTCAAAGACTCCAACAATCTGTGTGCAGAAGCCGTGTTCTATCAACTTGCGGCACTCTCTAAACGTCCCTATGCCACTCACAAAGACGCTGCCGCAGTGGTGCATCGCCTCATCACCCGTTGTGGCTTGCAACCTTCCCACTACACCGTGGCAGATGGCAGTGGTTTGTCGCTCTACAACTATGTCACCCCTCAACTTCTCGTGGCTATGTTGCGCTATGCTGCCAACAACGAAGAGATTTTCACGCATCTCTCCTCAGCCCTCCCCATTATGGGGCGCGATGGCACCTTGCAATCGCGGTGTCGTCGCACCACTGCCCAAGACAATGTACGTGCTAAGACGGGCACTCTCGAAGGGGTGAGTTCGCTCACGGGCTATGCTATGGCTGCCAATGGCCACCGATTGTGTTTTGCCATCATCAACCAAGGCGTACGCACCACAGCCGAAGGACGAAACTTCCAAGACGCTGTATGCCGTGCCCTAACGCAAGGCTTCGACACCCCGCACATTCGTCCTGACGTGCAACCCGACGTTGCTCCTTCTAGCGAAGAGGAACAAAACACGCCTTCCCTCTTAGAAGACACTCCCTAAGTCCCTCATTCTCAAATAACCAATAGTAGCTCTAAAAACAACGTGTTGTTTTCCATAAAATGACGTGTCATTTTTCATAAAACGACGGCTTGTTTTTTATCAAATGAGCCGTCACTTTTTGCCAACCATCTGCGTGTTGTTTCCCTAGACTCCGCATTTGCTCTAGGATTATCCCACAAGAACAACAGCATAACAAACAAAACGGACACCTCCATCGAAAAGGATAGAGGTGTCCGTTGTGATTAAGTAAGGGGGATTATAATGTTCTAATGACCTATTGGGGATTAAGCATCAAACTTCTTCTTCAAACGTGTGAGGAGGGTTTGATAGTGCGCACGAAGTTCTGGATTCTTCGTAGTCTTCACCGATTTCTCCAAAAGTTCGAGGGTCTTGAGGGCATAGCCATACAACACTACGGAAGAACGGTTCACCATATTGCCCCAGAGGTCGGCTGGTTCACCATAACCCTTACCGAAGTTGAGGAATCCCACTTGGGCAGGAGCCTTGTCGTGATGGCAAGTGCCACAGAGGTTTGCAGCTTCTTTGGTGCTGGTATCTTGCATCTCATTAGTGGTGGTAAGGAGTTGATGACGCAAGGCTTCAGGAGAGAGAGGAGCTGCATCTAGACCGCCTTTCAAACTAGCTTCGAGCGCTTTCTGACCATTGTTGGTGAGTCCAACCTGCATAGCTGTGGGACGATTTGCACCGACTACGTTTCCGCCCATATATTTCACGTAGAGCGATTGGAAACGAAGTTCTTGATCGGTGAGATTTTCCTTTCCAGCCAATGTTTTCTCAAAGACATTGTTGAACACGTCTTCGCAGTATTCTACTGGCGTGTAGGCCGTGCTGTCGAGATAAGCTCCAAGGGCAAGACGCGAAGCCTGATTGATGGCCAAAGCCTGAAGGTTAGACACCATCAAATCGAAAGGACGATTGGCTGCATAAGGCAAGATGGCTTCCAACTTACGGTTGCTGAGCTGTGAGAAATCGCGTGCTTGACGCAAGAGCCACAGAGCAGAAGCGCGCTGTTTGTCGTGAGGCACGACACGATAGCGAGGGATGCCAGAGCTTTCACTGGTTTGTTGGAAATAGATGCCTGCCACATTGACGTGGACATTATTGACATAGCGATAGGCTTGACTGAGAGCTTCACGATAGAGTGTACCTTTGCGCTCACTGGTTTCGTCATCTTGAATCCAATCGGTAAGATGCGAAATGATGAACTGCAGGTTCTTCATGCCATAATCTCCAGCCTTGATAGGATCATCTCCCAAATCTTCCGTAAGACTCGAGGGGTCGAGGATGGGAGTAGACTGTTGGAGTCCGTAGCGATAGCGCAAATCGTGCGCGTGTTGGTCGATGAGTTTGCGCAACTCCTTGTTTTCCGCCACGAAATCTCCCTTCAAATCAGGGAAGTATTTGTAGGCCCACTCCACAGCATAGTAGTCGTAAAGACCAATAGGAGGAGGATCGAGGTTAGTGACAGGGTCGCCCACCTGCGCCACATAGTTATGGCGCGCATAGTCCATGATAGAAGGCGTGGTGCCGTATTGATCAGTGAACGTTTTGGAGCGCAAAGAGTCAACAGGATAGGAGAAGGACGCCCCCATGTTGTGCATAAATCCGAGCGTGTGTCCGATTTCGTGGGCAAGCACATACTCAAGAGATTTCTGCAAAGCGGCTTCGGGCATCTTTTTGGTGCGCACCGTCTTGTCGATTTGTGCCGTTTGGATGAAACGCCAGTTGGCAAGGATGCTATTGACACCGCGATAGATGAAGGTGGAACCGTTGATGATTTCTCCCGAACGTGGGTCGCTCCATGAAGGTCCCATGGCATTTTCCACACCACTAGGCACGAAACGGATGCAAGTATATTCGAGGTTGTCGGGGTCGAACTCAGGATCGTCAGTGGGGTAATCGCGCACTTGCACCACGTCTTTGAAACCGATTTTTTCAAAAGCAGCATTCCAGCGCAACACTCCCACGTCGATGGCTTTGCGCCAAACGGGAGGGAAAGCAGGATCCACGTAGTAGACAATGTGCTTCTTAGGCTCTACCAACTGTCCGGCAGCAAAAGCGGCCTCATCTTTGGGTTCAACGCGCCAACGACGAACGAACGAAGCGGGTTCGATGCGACCATCATGCAACACATTTTTGGAGGTAAGAAACAGTCCAATGCGTGTGTCAGAAAGACGAGGTGTCATAGGCTTTTCGGGAAGTGCCAACATGGTGATGTTCACTCCAGCCGTGACGGGATAGTTGGTGAGCGTGCGCGAACCAGGGCCTGCCGAGAGAGTGGCTTTGTAGCTACGTTCCACCAAGATGCTCACATTGTTTTTGAAACTCTTGAGCGTTTTGATGTGGGTCAGTTCTGAGCTTTGTTGTTCTTCCACCTTGACTCCGCTGTTGTCTCCGTCAAGGATGGGGAAAAAACGGTTGTCGTTGAGGAAGAATGAACTGGCATCTACCACCACATTCGCACTGTCCTTGCTCCATGCCTTGATGGGGAAACTAAGGAAACTGAGGTTCGTGTAGTTTTGTGCAATGCTGGCTGCCATTTCCTTGGTGGGTGCCGAGGTGGTGAGGAACTCAGTGTTGACAATGTCCATCACCACCACACTGTCTTTCTGCACAAAGCGGAAATGCACAGGATTGCTGTTGCGGAATCCCACATTGCCTAGCCCAGGGTTAGAGATGGAGGAAAGGGTGACTCCGAGCAAGAAATCTTTGCCGAGCGTCTTTTTGGGGAGTTCCAAATAGAGTTTACCATCCGACTTGTGGAGCTTCATCAAAGGACCAGAAGCTGTTTGAATGAGATTGTCGGTGAGCAGCTTCTCATAAGCCGTTTTCTTGGGGGGAGCTTTCTTCTCCGTTTTCTTTTTGTGGAGAAAACTGAAGATACCTGCCTCGGCTGGTGCAGTGGTCACCAGAGCGAGGGAGAGTAAAAGCGTTCCATATAGGATTTTCTTCATAAGATCTTCTATTTCTTCAGTCCGAGAGCCTTTTCAATTTTGGCAAGGAGGAGCTGATAGTGGGCTTTGATGGTGGGAGAAGTGGCAGTAGCAACACGGCGTTGCACGATGGGGTGCAGTTTGGTGATAGCCACTTGATAGTAGATGTCTGACTTATCGAGCAACTTCACGCTGAAAGTGGGGTAAACATTGGCTGCAGGATTGCCAAATTGTGCATCTTGCTCACCGTCTACTGCCACTGGAGCATTGAGGAGTTGCGCTTTGAGGTCGGCAGGCGCATAGCCAAGACGTTCGATGACGGAGAGATAAGTGCCAGCAGCGTCGTTGTCGTAGCTGCGGATAGCAGCAGGAACAGCGGGACTAGCTCCTTCCACACCATCTATCACCACATTGGCGGCTTGGTTGAGGAAGGTATGCTCCATCAACTGCTCTGCGTGAGTGGGAGTGCGGCCTGCGAGGGTGGAAGCAAAGACATTTTGATAGACATCATCGAAGTATTCGCGGAGCGTATAGCTTTTGCTGTCGAGATGTTCGGCCATGATGACGCGTGCACGGACATCAAACAAGTCTTTGATGATGAATTCCATCAGTTGGTCGTAGTAGCTGACGCTCATAAACTCCTTGCGTTCGGCAGCACGATCTGCATGGCGAGTAAAGGTTTTGATTTCATTGAGCGACCAAAGGAGAGCTTGACGTTGGCGTGCCTTAGGCAACACTTGATAGCGGGGAATACCAGAGTTTTCCTTGCTCACGTTCACCACAACTCCTCCCACGAGGTTCATCACGTTTTTGAGATAGCGGTGATATTGTTGAGCAATGGCAAGGTTGAGTTCCGTTTTTTTGCGACTATCATCGTCGTTGGTCACCCATTTTGCCAAATTGCGCTGAATAGCTTCGAGGTTCTTCATACCATATTGCGCAGCCTTGATGGGATCATTGCCCAAATCTTCTGCCACAACGGTGGGATCGATTAGGCGCATCTGTTGGCGCATGAAACGAAGATAGGGTTGTTTGGCCTTTTGGTCTGTCCACGCCTCAATCGCTTGGGTTTCTTTCTCAAGATCGCCATCATATTGTGGAAAATAGCGATAGTTCCACTCAATAGCATATTGATCATAGACACCCATCGTGGGAGGAGCGAGAGCAACACCATGATCTCCAGGTTGCGCAATATAGTTGTAGCGCGCATAGTCCATGATAGAGGGAGTGGTGCCATACTTCTGCGTGAAAGTGCGTGAGCGCAAAGAGTCGGTGGGGAAAGCAGCAGACGCAGCCATATTGTGTTCAAGGCCGAGAGTATGTCCCACTTCGTGAGCAACTACATAAGATAGAGATTGGTGCAATAAGTCGGCAGGAAGTTTGTCACCGCGCACGGCTTTGTCCACGTTGGCCGTTTGCACAAATCGCCATTTGTAGAGCAAATTCTCCACATTGTTATAAACAATGACCGAAGCATTAATGATTTCTCCCGTAGAAGGGTCTACCCACGAGGGGCCGTAGGCATTTTCTTCGGTGTTGGGCGCATATCTGATGCAAGAGTAAGCCAGGTTGTCGGGGTCAAAGGCAGGATCGTTGGTGGGAAAGTCGCGCACTTGCACGGCATTTTTGAATCCAGCCTTTTCGAAAGCCTTGTTCCAACGGAGGACACCTTCGCGCAAAGCGGGTTTCCACGCCTCGGGGAAGGTGGAGTCGAGATAATAAACAATAGGTTGTACAGGTTCTGTGAGTTTGCCATTGAGATAAGCCGTTCTGTCCTTAGGCACCAAGCGCCAACGATGCGCCAGATACATACTTCTCACGTGGTCGTCATTGCCATTGAGATCAAACTTTGGCGAAGAGAAAATGCCCACACGAGCATCGGCAATGCGCGGTGTCATTTTGTGTTCGGGCAAGAGGAGGAGAGAATAGGTGACATCTACCGTGGTGGGGGCATCTTTCATGAGATAGAACAAATTCATAATCGATGCGCTCAATTTATAATTGAGTTCCACTTTCACACTCACGTTGTTGTCGAAGGCTTTGAGTTGCTTGACGAAGGTAAGTTCAGAAGTGGGAGTAGCACGGAGGTTGAAATTGCCCGACTTACTAGGCACCACATTGAGCAAAGGGTTGGCACGTCCCACCAAAGAAGTGGCATCGATGAGCACTGCACTGCTGTCGGGAGTGTAGCATTCAATTTTGAACGACTGCAAAGCAGGATCGCGATAGTTGAGGGCGAGCACATCCTTCTCGCGGTCGTTGAGTCCATACTTGAAGTAGTTGGTGTTGGGCACTTTTGCCACAATACTACTGTCTTGTTGCTCAAAACGGAGATAGAGGGGTGTGCTGTTTTTGAGACCCACATTGAGATAAGTGGGGTCGGACACAGAAGAAATGGTGGCTCCTAAGAGCATTTCGCGTCCGAGATATTTCAAAGGAAGTTCGAAATAGACCTTACCGTCGGTCTTATATAACGAAATAAACTTGCCCTTTGCAGCATCGTACTTTTTGTTTTCAAAGAACTTGGCATATTTACTTTGCTTCTTTTCTTTCTTAGAAGGCTTGTGGGCTTCGGGCGTTTTGGAAGTAGCTGTGGTCACTGCCGTGCTGTCCGCTGCAGGTTTCTTTTTGTCGGCCATTACCGTCTGCGATTGGAAAGCACCTACCACAGCCATCGCTGCACCGAAGAAGAGGGGAATGAAGTTTTTCTTCATCGTTTGAATAGGTCTTGTTTAGTGAGTAAGAATTATATCGGACATTAACCCCAATAGGTCATTGGTGTTTAACGCAAAAAACTCTCCCTCGCCAAGAAGGTTGCGCAGGGCAACTTTCTTGATGAGGTGAGATTGCGTGAATAGTCAGCTTGTGCTGGATGTTTCAACCCTTCGCGGAAAATGAGACTGCATTTATTCCCTCTCTATGCGAAGCGTGGTGAAACACACTAGCTCAGCTTATTTCCGGAACATCAAAGAAACGACTTTTCCTGTGACATTCTTATAGCTCAAGCTTAATTTCTTGTCGTGCAAATTGAAGGCATAGACGCTTCCTTGTTGAGAAGTGCTGGAGTGAGTGGCTACAATGAGTTCGCTTTCATCAGCATTCAACACCATAGCCGCAACCTCTTCGCCTTCGGGGCAAGTGAAGTCGGGAGTGGTGGGGAAATTACCCTTCGACAATATGTTATACGCATAGATTTTGTTGTCATTAGAGTAATAAACGAGATTGGTGACTTGAGCTGCCGCAAACTTGCTCTTGACGGTGACACCAGCTGAAGCAGGGATTTCAATTTTGGCTTGCTTGAGCTCGGGTTCTGAGTTCTGGCGTTTTACACGAGCGTTGTAACTTCCAGGATAGAGCCACACGTGATAGAACTTATTGGCTGCGTCGTCGTGCAAGAATAAGGCTACCTCGTGATGTTTAGTGACCGGCACCATACCCACAAGTTTGAGTCCCCTGAATTGTTCGTTGAAGATGAGCTTAGTTTTTTGAAGCTTTTGCTTGTCATCAACATTGGCATCAGGTGCATAAACAATGAAACCTTGCGTGTTGTCGTAGAAAGCAAGTCCAGTGTAGTTGTCAATACCAGTATCTGCATACGAGAACACGGATGGAACCAATTGGAATTTAGGCAATACTTTGACGATGTCGCGCGAAGTAAGACTTGTGATGACCAAAGAAAGGTCTGATGTTCTGATATCAGACACATCTCCATCTTCAATCACAGAAAGCTTACCCCCCACTTGCTCGTTGTTCAAAGATCCGATTTTGTTGGGATAAAGCAATGAAACAGTGCCTGCTGCTTGAGTTGCAGCAACAAGTTGCATCGTGTTGCCATCTAAACGATAAATTTGACTGGGAGAACCAGCCGCAAAGAAGAGGTCATTTTTGCCGTAATAGTCGATGATGGCGGCTGCTGTGGGCTTTCCCTTGAAAGTGGTCTCAGCGTTGTTCTTAGCAAGAAGGTCGTGTTCCACTAACGTCTTTGCGCTGTCAGGACGAATGTAGCTCACGATGGTCTTGCCATTGTCTTCGGCTAAAACATAAACGCCAGTGCGGTAACGATATTGCACGTGCAACTTGAAATTTTTGTAATAGCTGCCATCTTCGTTGCTTATCGTCAGGCGACAAAGGAAAGGTTTGCTTTTATCTTTCGTGTAGTCCTTGCACTCATAACTCAAGTCTTTTTCCGTAGATACTACTTTCCCATTGATTTCCCAACGATAAGTGAGGGGTTTGTCTACGTGAGTTTGAGTCACCTTGGGAGCTGGAATGCGAAGTGTGTCCAAACGATCGACCTTATATTCATCAGCAACGCTGTTTTCAGCGGAGAGGTAAGACAATTCTTTCACCACACCCACCGAATCGTCAGAGATACAAGAAACGACCCCCAGCATACTAGTAGCCGCTAGCGAGAAGAGGCATAGTTGATTAAATCTTTTCATAAGTTTTATTTGTAGGGGTTGTAAGGATTAGCAGGAAGGAAGGATTTGTCGTAAGTGGGATCGGCTTGCAAGGTACGATACACTTTCATAAAGTTCAAGAAGAATTGATTGCTATCTTGCCACATGGCCTCCATGAGCTCAGACTCATTAGAATGATAGTAAGCCAACATCATAAGATATTTGCGACGCTCAAAAATCCCAAATTTGTCTATATAGTATTCCCACCAATAAGGAGCGGTAATTACATTGGTTACTTGAATTTCCACCTTGTTGGCTTTGGGATATTTCAATGCCAAATCAGAAGTGGGTTCCAAGCGAAGAATCAACTTGAGGGTGTCTTTGTCGGGCGACAAAGCATTGCGCAACAAGGTTACAGGAACAACTGCATCCACAGAATCCACAGGGACCACGGGTTCTAGGTTTAGCTCTTTGTAGTGTACACCGGCTTTCATCGTCGAAGCTGTATCCACCACAAGTTTGAACTTTTGCGCGTGTTTTTGAGGAACACCGGCTATGCGCACGGGGATGTTCATCACATATTTTTGGCTATCTACGGGAAGTGTACCAAAAGAATAGAATCTTAAGGTATCACTGGCTTCGGGATAATGGAAATAAACTGCATTTTGGGCGTGATAGAACCCATCTTTGCTATACTCTTCATCGTAAACGATGCTGTTGCACGAGCCTAGCCCACACATTGCAAGCAAAGGCAAGAGTAATATATGAAAAAAGTGCTTCATCTTGATATGTTTTTATCAACTGGCTGGGCGACTATAGCTGGCAGAGAAGGCGTGTGCCCAACTCTGCTTGGCTATGGACGACATTTTTTTGAATTAGTGCGTCACTACTCAGACAAATAGGCTAGTTGACGACACTAGACTAGGAAAATGAAAAGGAAACCTATTATTGTTGCTTGTTACCGAATTCTAATTCGCGATCGGGACGAGGCAACACAAAACGTGCGGGAGAGGGTTCGATGGTCGTTCTTCCGTTAAGCGCTTTGAAGGGCTTGTTGTAATGCTTGAGCGCATAAAACACTTGACCTTCTCCGGGCATCTCACGCATACGTTCGTTGATCATTTCTTGCAAGAAAGTATCTTTGGTGAGGAACTTAGCATCGTCGCTAGGTTGGAGTCCGCGACTCTTTCTCACTTCGTCGAGCGCAGCCTTGGCAGCCTTGGGGTCGGTGTCATACAATGACTCTGCAAGGATGTAGTACATCTCGGGCAGACGCACCAAAGTCAAACCTTGAAGAGCACTGCTGCGCGATTCGCTTTCGTTGGCTATGAATCGTAAGAATATAAAAGCCCCTCCTTCCTTGCGATAGAACGCGGAATAACGCACATCAACATTGCTCGAAGTGAAGGTTTTTGTTTCATAGAGGGTCTCCAAATCTTTACGAGATTCGGTGAAGTTACCACTACTTTGGGTGTAGCCAAAGAAGGTATTGTAGACACTTTGAGACAGGGTGCGATTGTTGAGTCCAAAAATCATTTCTCTATCAGCTGGGAATCTGCGCACTTTGTCAAAATTACGCGACTCTGTGAGCGAGAAACTCTGTTTGGCATCAATCACCTTCTTGGCATACTCTGCAGCCTTCTGATTGTCGCCCATCGTGTAATACACGCGTGCCTTGGTGGCATAGACGGCATAGAGGTTGAATTGACGAGCACGACCGTTGTCGTAGTCACTGCCCACTTCCACAATGGGAGCAACCACTGTGTCATTCGCCAAAAGGCTTTCAGCGGTGTTGAGGTCTTGAAGGATGTGTTCGTAAGTGCCTTTGAGGGTGTACACATTCTTATTGGCCAAATTGAAATCTTCGGCATAAGGCACACCATATTCGGCATTAGGATTGGTGCGATAGTCAGGGCAGAACAAACGCACGAGGTCGAAATGGAGGAAAGCACGAAGGCCGTAAGCTTCACCACGCACCAATTGTAGATTCTTATCGCGCAAAGACGTGGACTCTACGTTCTTGATGACGTTGTTGACATAAGAGATGCCTTCATATTGCGATTTCCAAATGTTGTCGATGATGGCGCGCACCTTGCTATTCTGATAATCGTATTTCAGAATTTCGGTGTCTGTTTCATTCGTATTGAGTTTGCCAAAAAGTTGTCCAAGTTTATCGACAAAGCCATAAGACAGATTTCCGCCATAGAGGTCGGTGCTAGCCATTTTGCTATACACACCATACATCGCATCGTAATAGCCTTGAGTGGGCTTGAACTGAACATCTTCAGTGAGTGTGCCTTTGGGCTGCACATCCAAGAAGTCGTTGCAAGAGGCAGCCGACAGCGCGAAGGCTGCCACACATATTGAGTTGAGGATTGATTTCTTCATTGCAGTAATGGGGCAAAGGGTTAGAACGAGAATCTCACTGACATTTCTACACTGCGTGCATAGGGATAGTCGAGTCCGCGTTCACGCTTGATAGAAGAGAGATAGAAGAGATCGTTGGTGAGCAATTCTAAACGCATACGCGTCAAACCGAGTTTGCGAATCTGCCAAGGGGTAAATTCATAAGCCACTGACAGAGATTGGAGCGTGAGATAATTGTTCACTTGAACGAAACGACTAGTTTGTTGGGGCGTTGAATAGTCGGCGATGTTGCGATATCTAGCATAGTCGCCAGGCTTTTTCCAACGGTCGTTGAACACTCGTTCATCGGCATTCTGCTTTGGATTGGCACCTTCCACACGAGTCACAAGGGTTTGGTTGTAGACCACACCACCAAAGGAATAACCAAAGGAGGCTGAAGCCGACCACTGTTTGTAGGTGAAATAAGAACTCAAACTACCTTGTCCGAGAGGTGATTCGTCGCCGAAGGTCACCTTGTCGCGAGCATCATAGTCGAAGGTGTAAGAACCATCGCGCTTGATGTAGACTTCGCGTCCTGTTGCGGGGTCGATACCTGCTGAAGGCACCACCTTAACAGCTGTGAGTGAACCGCCTTCTTCGTAAATGGGAAGGGGAGCCTTGCCCGTTGCGTTGCGGTTTTCCTCATTCTTGTTCATCAGCGCATTACTGATTTGCTTAATCTTACTCTTGTTGTAGGCATAAGTGGCAGAAACAGACCACTGAATTTGCTTGGTGCTGATGGGCACTACACGCGTGCGGAGTTCCACACCGCGATTTTCGATAGCACCTAAGTTTTCACGTGCTGAAGCCACACCCACTGAAGGAGCTTTGGTGACATTCACGAGCAAATCGTCCGTGTTTTTGATGTAAGCATCGAGCGTCAAATCCCAACGCCCCTTGAACATCGTGAGGTCCACACCGACATTGGTGGTGAGGGTGCGCTCCCAACGCAAGTCGGGGTTACCAATCGTTTTGGGAATTGCACCAATGCCTTTCACATAGTTGTTGCCCGCTGCATAGTTGTAAGAAGTGATGGCTTGATAGGGTTCAAAAGAGATGTTACCCAAATAACCTACACTAGCACGCAACTTGAGCAAATCCACGCCTTTGCCTTTGAGGAAAGATTCGTTGTGGATGTTCCAACCCGAACCCACACTCCAGAATGGGGCGAAGCGAGTGTTCTTACCAAATTTGGAAGAACCTTCGTAGCGATAAATGAAATCGAGGAAGTATTTATTGTCCCAAATGGAGTTGACATTGGCAAAGAAGCCCACCGTGCGGTAAATGTTGTCGGAACCGCCGGGCTTTCCATCAAGATAGGCAGCTGCAAAAGCTGGGTGAGAGAGATTGGCAGAATAGTAACCCACTGAAGAATAAGAGGTGTTGTCGCCATTGTTGGCTTCGATGGTAGAACCTGCCGTAGCACTCGTGAAGAGTTTGCCAAACAAGTTCTTATTATAAGACAACATCAACTTACCGGCATAGCGCACTAGGCTTGTGTGGCTTTCTGTCAATTGTCCACGCTGAGAAACGTCTGTTTTGTTCAACTCGCTGAGAGCAAGCGGAGACCTGAAGTTGTTGCTCGTGGACATATCTTTGGTGAAAGAGAAATCACCATTGAGACGGAAGGCATCGGAGAACCACACTTGCAGCGTGGTGGTGTTGAGGATGTTGAGATTTTCAGACTTGTTGAAATTGCCTGCTTGTGCCTCATACAAGGGGTTTTCTTCAAGATTCGACAATTTTTTATGGAGCGAACCATCGGCAGCATAAGGCTGTTCGTAGGGGTTTTGCTTCACATAGTCGGAGAAAGAACCATAAGGCGACTCTTCCGAATCAACAGACATCAAAGTGGTGGAGTTGTTGACAGAGAATGCACCTGGCTTGTTGTAAGAGAACTTGAAGAAAAGGGACAAACGATCGCGCTTAGAACCAATCATCACACCGTCGTCTGTGGAGTAGCGTAAACCAAGGTTGTAGCGTGCATAGTCGTCACCGCCGTCAATGCTCAAACTGTGGTTTTGAGAAAAACCGTTGCGCAAGGGCTTTGACAACCAGTCTGTATTGACTCCACTGCGCACGATTTGCGCTAGTCGGTTGTATTCCTTATCAAGACGATATTGACGTTCAAGGTCGGTTTTGTCAGTGTAAAGTCCAGCCAAACGCTCAAACTCCAATTTTTGAGCAGCGTTGAGCATGCGGTAGTCGGTCAAATCGGGAGTAGACAAACGATAGGTGCCACTATAGTTCAAACGCAAACGACCAGGTTTCATCGTTTTGGTGGTGATGACAATGACACCAGCTGAAGCCTTCGAACCATAGAGCGCAGAGGCAGAAGCGTCTTTGAGCACCGTCACCGACTCGATGTCATTCATATCCATATCATACACATAGTCTGCACTCACCTCTGTGCCATCAACGACAAAGAGGGGCATATTGGCAGAACCATCAAAAGTGGCACGTCCACGGATGTTGAGGTCTGGACGCTTATTGGGGTTAGAACCTGCCAAGTTGTTTTCTGCAATCACAAGGCCTGGCACAAAGCTCTGCAAACTCTCTAACACGTTTTTCGTACCCATAGACAGCAGTTGATCTTTTTGCACCGTGGTTTGAGAACCGGTGAAGCTCACCTTCGATTTGTTCACAAAACCCGTCACCACCACTTCACTGAGCGAAGTGTTGTCGGCAGCAAGAGGAATCGTTGTTTCGTTACCAGGGAACACAAAGAGCGTTTGCGTCACGTGACCAATATATGTCACAGTGACTTCTTCGCGATTTTTCTTCGTGATAATTTCAAAATCACCATTGTGGTCGGTGAAATACACACCGTTGCCACCTTTAAGTTTGATGGTTGCACCAACGAGGGGCTCGCCGTTGCCATCAATGACGCGACCTTTGATGACTTTTCCCGTTTGGTCTTTTTGCTGCGCAGTCTGTGCTATGGGCATCGGGGGCAAGGCTTGTGCCGCGCTTGCCGTCAAGCTCGCGCCTGCCAGCAGGGTGCTTAGTGGAATCAATACTAACCTCATTATGCTTAAATTGGATGAATGATATAAAATAGTTTTTTGTTGTTTTGCTGAGTGGTGCCTAACGCGCTGTCCCGTTTTTCCAAAACAAGAGGGGAAAAGGCTATGGCTTGTTATGTCTTGCATCGTGATTTTTGGGGTGACACACTGGCAATTCTTATCTCAATGCCACTCACTCCGTGGAACATCGAGAAGCAATGTGGCCATCCTGAAAACAGCCTTTGCTGGAAAATCACCGCCAACTTAAGTTTGGTGTCATCTCACTCCGACACTACACTCAAACTCACCGATGCGATGAGGGGGTGACATTGCAAATATAAGATAATCTCACTAATCCACAAAACTAAACACGCATTTTTGTTGCTTTCTGAGACATTATCTTGCTTTTTGTCACACTTCACCGCGCAATTCTTTATTTTTGCTATATGTAATAAGCACTTTTGCATCAAAAAAGCAACTTTCTAGAGCGAAGGGTTTACTTTTTCGCCACAAACCACCGCACTTTTACGTTATTTATCATTACTCCCTTCCAAATCCACGAGGAAGTTCGTACTTTCGCCAAAAATATCGTTATCGTCATTTATGAATAGACTGCTACGCATCATCTTATTTTGTTGCACTCTCTTGACCACAGCATCCGTTTATGCCCAAGATGTGCCAAAAGATGTACCCGAAATGCCCAAAGACACCAGCAAAATGAACGCGGCCATTCCTATGGACGTGGAAGTGGGAAAGGCCTTCTACAAAGGGGACAGCATTCCACACATCATTATGCCGGCCATCTACAAATATCCACCTATGGTGTTTAAGTCGCCACAAGAAGAAGAGCGATACAATAGACTCGTGGCCAACATCAAACTCCTTTTGCCCTATGCCAAAACCGTAAGAATCATCATCACCGAAACTTACGATTTCATTCAAACACTCCCCAAAGAGGAACGACAGGCACACATCGACCGCGTGGAATCGGGTTTGCAGAAGGAATACAAACCTGTCATCGAACGACTCACGCGCTCGCAAGGACGTCTTCTGGTGAAACTTATCGACCGAGAATGCAATCAAACGGGATACCAAATTGCCAAAGCTTTCATCGGTTCTATGCGAGCGAATATATGGCAAGGTTTTTCCTTTATCTTTGGCCTCAACCTCAACAAACACTATGATCCCGAAGGCGATGACCGCTTCACGGAACGCGTGGTGAGAATGGTGGAAAGTCACCAAATCTAACAACAACGAAGACTCCCCCTCCGCTGCATCCTAGAGAAAGGACAAGAGAAAGGAGGAGAAGGATTTTCAAAACGTGGGACTTTTCTCAAAAAACAAAGGACTTTTTTCCAAAAACAAGGGACATTTTCTTGAGAGATAAACGACATTTCTCCCAAAATGATGGGTTTCCCCCTAAACGAGGGGAATCAAATAGAAACGTGAGAGACTTCTAGAATTGTCTCTCACGTTTTTTTTGTGAACTTTCTCCGCATTGTCTCCCCAAATCTACGGAATAATCGAGCAACCGAGCAATTATTCAGAATTAAATCGTATCTTTGTCCCCAAATAAAGAATTACAACTAATGAGTTTACAATGCGGCATCGTAGGACTTCCCAACGTGGGCAAGTCTACTCTTTTTAATTGCTTGAGCAATGCCAAAGCACAAAGTGCTAACTTCCCTTTTTGCACCATCGAACCCAACGTGGGCGTCATCACTGTGCCCGACGAACGTTTGGCGAAACTGGCTGAACTGGTGAAAACTACTAAAATCATTCCTACCACGGTGGAGATTGTGGACATCGCTGGCTTGGTGAAAGGTGCTTCCAAAGGCGAAGGACTGGGCAACCAATTCTTGGGCAACATTCGCGAAACTGATGCCATCATTCACGTGTTGCGCTGCTTCGACGATGGCAATGTGGTGCACGTGGACGGTAGCGTTGACCCTGTGCGCGACAAGGAAATCATTGACACCGAACTCCAACTGAAAGATTTGGAAACGGTGGAGAACCGTATCAAGCGCGTAGAGAAAATTGCTCAGGTGGGAAGCGACAAAAACGCAAAGGTGGAATACCAAGTGCTTTCTGCCATTAAAGAAGCTCTGCTCGAGGGCAAAAATGCACGTAGCGTGGAGTTTGACACGAAAGACGAACAAATGGCTGCGCGCAATCTTTTCTTGCTCACTTCTAAACCTGTGCTTTATGTGTGCAACGTGGACGAGAACTCTGCGGCCACGGGCAACGAATATGTGGAACGTGTGCGCGAAGTGGTGAAAGACGAGGGCGCAGAAATCCTCGTAGTGGCGGCTCAAACGGAAGCTGACATTGCCGAACTCGAAACGTATGAGGAACGTCAGGAATTTCTCAAAGATGTGGGTTTGGAAGAAAGTGGTGTGAATCGTCTCATCAAGGCGGCTTACAAGATGCTTGACCTCGAAACTTACATCACTGCTGGCGAAATCGAGGTGCGTGCTTGGACTTACAAACGCGGTTGGAAGGCTCCTCAATGTGCTGGTGTCATCCACACCGACTTTGAAAAGGGCTTCATTCGCGCACAAGTGATTAAATATGAGGACTTCATCAAATATGGCAGTGAAGCTGCTGTGCGCGAAGCTGGTTTACTCCACGTTGAAGGCAAAGAATATGTGGTGCAAGATGGCGACATTATGCACTTCCTCTTTAATGTCTAGATGAGTTAGAAGCTCTAGGAGTTCTAGGCTCTCTAGTCTTTCTAGTTATTCTAGGAGTTCTAGGTTCTCTAACTTTTATTTCACAACTGCTCCGAGCCACGCTTGTCGTGGCGAGCATAAAAGGGTCTGTGATCCCTAACGTCTAACGTCTACCCCCTAACGTCTAATTTCTAATATGCTAGTCCACTGGAATCCCGATCAAATAGCCCTACAACTCGGCCCCATTGCTTTGCGATGGTATTCCCTGTTTTGGACTATTGGTCTTGCCGCAGCCTATTAT
>QWCL01001218.1_pt1 | contig 17225 bp, 17 predicted proteins | sample 1972551 | NCBI WGS metagenome assembly QWCL01 (sample SAMN09866709, study PRJNA288562) | Human oral metagenome isolate term2_saliva, whole genome shotgun sequencing... | isolation source: mouth | host: Homo sapiens | place: USA: California
GCTTGATCTGAAGTCATTGGATTTAGGCCGTCTGAAAATACATGGTGCAAATGGACAATTTTTGCCTGTTTGCATCTGTTTTTATGATGGGCAAACCTGCCTTTTTTGCCAAATACCTTAACCCTTCTTTCAGACGGCCTTATTTTTTCCGAACCATTTTATGTTTCACAAACCTTCATTTTTAAATGCGGTCAACGGTGTGGCGCTGCTGATATTGTTTGCCGTCAGCCTGTCGGTCGGCGTGGCCGAATTCAAATGGTCCGCCCTGTTTTCGCTATCCGACAGTCAACAGGTCATGTTCATCAGCCGCCTGCCGCGTACGTTTGCGATTGTGCTGACGGGTGCGTCGATGGCGGTGGCCGGTATGATTATGCAGATTTTGATGCGCAACCGTTTTGTCGAACCGTCGATGGTGGGCGCAAGCCAAAGCGCGGCTTTGGGTTTGCTGCTGATGACCCTGCTGCTTCCGGCTGCGCCGCTGTTGGCAAAAATGTCGGTTGCCGCCGTTGCCGCGCTGATCGGGATGTTGGTCTTTATGTTGCTGATCCGCCGCCTGCCGCCGACCGCGCAACTGATGGTGCCTTTGGTCGGGATTATTTTCGGCGGTGTGATTGAGGCGGTGGCCACCTTTATCGCGTATGAAAACGAAATGCTGCAAATGCTCGGCGTGTGGCAACAGGGCGATTTTTCCGGCGTGTTGCTCGGGCGGTATGAATTGTTGTGGGCAACGGGGATTTTGGCTTTGTTTGCCTATTTGATTGCCGACCAGCTGACGATTTTGGGTTTGGGCGAAACGGTAAGCGTGAACTTGGGGCTGAACCGGACGGCGATTCTATGGTCGGGGCTGATTATTGTGGCGCTGATTACGTCTTTGGTGGTCGTGACGGTCGGCAATATTCCGTTTATCGGCTTGGTCGTGCCGAACATCATCAGCCGCCTGATGGGCGACAAACTGCGTCAAAGCCTGCCTGCGGTGGCCTTGCTGGGCGCGTCTTTGGTGTTGCTGTGCGATATTGTCGGACGCGTGATTGTGTTTCCGTTTGAAATTCCGGTCTCTACGGTTTTTGAAATTCCGGTCTCTACGGTTTTTGGCGTAATGGGGACGGCTTTGTTTTTGTGGCTTTTATTAAGGAAACCTGCTCATGCCGTCTGAAAAAAATATCGGTTTTATGGCAGGAAGCAGCCGTCCGTTGTGGGTCGCCTTTGCGCTGTTGCTGGTTTCCTGCGTCCTGTTTATGACGCTCAACGTCAAAGGCGATTGGGACTTTGTCTTGCACCTGCGCCTGACCAAGCTTACCGCGCTGCTGATGGTCGCCTATGCGGTCGGCGTATCCACGCAACTCTTCCAAACGCTGACCAACAATCCAATTCTGACCCCTTCGATTTTGGGTTTCGATTCGCTGTATGTGTTTTTGCAGACATTGCTGGTGTTTACGCTCGGCGGCGTGGGCTATGCTTCCCTGCCGTTGACGGGCAAATTCGGCTTTGAACTGGTCGTCATGATGGGCGGCTCGCTGCTGCTGTTCTACACGCTCATCAAACAGGGCGGACGCGATTTGTCGCGCATGATTTTAATCGGCGTGATTTTCGGGATTTTGTTCCGCAGCCTGTCGTCGCTGCTTTCGCGCATGATTGACCCCGAAGAATTTACCGCCGCGCAGGCGAATATGTTTGCCACCTTCAATACTGTCCACTCGGAATTGTTGGGTATCGGCGCAGTCGTGTTGCTCATCAGCGCCGCCGTGATCTGGCGCGAACGCCACCGCCTCGATGTTTACCTGCTCGGCCGCAATCAGGCCATCAATTTGGGCATCAACTACACGCGCAATACCTTATGGCTGCTGTTGTGGATCGCCGCGCTGGTTGCGACCGCCACCGCCGTTGTCGGCCCAGTAAGCTTTTTCGGCCTGCTGGTTGCCGCGCTGGCCAACCATTTTTCCCCGTCGGTCAAACATTCCGTCCGCCTGCCCATGACTTTTTGTGTCGGCGGCATCCTATTGGTCGGCGGGCAAACCATCTTCGAACACTTCCTCGGCATGCAGGCTGTATTGAGCGTGGTCGTCGAATTTGCAGGCGGATTGGTATTTTTATATTTGGTGTTGAAAAAGAAATAAATTAAACGTGCCCAAACGTTCGCAAAAATAAATTCAGGCCGTCTGAAATCCATGTTTTCAAAATATTTAATCCTTGAAATGAAACTAAATTTCTGACATGTACTCATAGTAAACATTACTGGATTTACTAAAATTACAAAAAATGAGCACGACATTAAAATACCGTCCCGACTTGGACGGCATCCGGGCTTTGGCAGTCTTGGCTGTCATTATTTTCCACATTGATGCCGCTTGGCTGCCCGGTGGTTTTCTCGGTGTGGATATGTTTTTCGTTTTGTCCGGCTATCTGATCACCACCATCATCAGCCGCGAAATGCAAAACGGCAGTTTTTCGTTTTTAGAGTTTTACAAACGCCGCGCGAAGCGTATTTTGCCTGTTTTTTCCTGCGTATTGCTGTGTACGAGCTTGGCCGCCGCAATCTTTTTCTTGTCGTTTGACCTGCGCCAATACGTCAAATCCGCAGCGTTTGCGTTGCTGTTTTCGGCCAACCTGTTTTTTGCACGGCGCGGCGGCTATTTCGATGCCGATGCGGCGGAAAAACCTTTGCAACACATTTGGTCTTTATCTCTGGAAGAGCAGTTTTACTTTGTTTTTCCAGTTTTGCTGACTGCTTTTTTCCGATTCAGCAAAGGGCGCAACATCCGCCAATTCATCCTTTTGCTGATTGTATTGAGCCTGTTGTCCGTCTTTTTGCCCACCTTCGGCATGGATCCTTATTTCCTGCCTTATGTGCGCGCATATGAGCTGCTGATCGGCGCACTTTTTGCCTTTATTCCGCCCTCCCAAACCAACGACCGCTTCAGCACGCCTCTGGTCGGTTGGGCGATGATGGCGGTTATTGCCGCCATGCTGCTGCTTCCTTACGGCGTGCTGCCCGGCGAAGGCAATATCGAACGGCTGCTGTGCTGTACCGCGGTTGGCGGCTTGATTTACTCGGGCAAAACCCTGCAAACGCAAAGCGGCTTCAATACCGCCAAACTGTTGAGCCTCAAGCCTGTTGTGTTTATCGGTTTGATTTCCTATTCGCTGTATCTGTGGCATTGGGTGGTCTTAGCCGTTATGCGCTATGTTTACATGGACAACGCTTTGCCGATGTCCGCGATTGTATTGGCCGTCGTACTGATGTCCGGCTTGTCTGTTTTGTCCTATTACTTTGTCGAAACACCAGCGCGACGGATAAAGAATTTCACCACCAAGAAATTCATCGGGGTAATCGCCGCCTATTTCGCCCTGCTGATTCCTGCCGCCGGCTACCTGCTGACAGCCAAACCGGCCGCATACGAGGCAAACCTATATACGGTTGACGAAAGTAAAATCTGCGCAGATACCTTGACCAAAACCGACTGCGCTGTCGGCGCGGAAAACCAAAGCAGCAAAGTCCTGCTGATGGGCGACTCCCACGCCGCCCACCTGACGCCCTTTATTGATATAGTGGGCAAACAGGAAGGCTTTGCCGCCGATGTTATTTCGTCCAACAGTTGCGGCGTTGCCTTCGGCTTCCTCCTACCGCAAAGCGACCGCCGTGCCAACCGCTGCAACCCTTACAACCGCTTTATCGCACAAAAAGTCGAAAACTACCCGGTGGTCTTTATCTCGCAACGTTGGTTCCTGCATACCGACAAACCCGGTTTTACGGAGCATTTCGGCAAAATGCTCGATACCCTGATCCAACAGGGCAAACAGGTTTACGTCTTTGCTGACACGCCGATGAGCGCGCAACTGCCCCTGCGCCATTACTACCTGAAACAGCATCTCGGCATCGATATGCAATACGTTTCCGAGCATAAAAAAGCGGAAATTGCCCGCTCCGCCGAAGCCGACAAAACCATAGAAAACATCGTCAAACAGCGGCCTGCCGTGCATTGGGTCAACATCATGGGTCCGATTCCGGCAGACAAAACCATAGACGGCCTGCCGATATATTTTGACACCAACCACCTCAATACCCACGGTGCGACAAAACTGGCGGAAAAATTTATACAGGACAAACAAATACTCCTAAAATAACACCGCAGTTTCAGTCCGAAACCTTTGCCGCAATACTGAATGCAAATGCCGCTCAAAGCGCAGCAAACAGTATGCCGCAAAGGTTTCAGGTCGTCTGAAACCTTCAGACGGCCTTAGCAAACCCATAAAGGACAACCCTCATGACACAAGAACGCCTCCCTTCATTCTTCGATAATGCCCCGACCATTACCGTCCAAGACGCATTGGCCGACTTCCTCGGCGCGGCCGAAAACGGCATCCTCACTTACCACTACGCCGATGCCGTGCGCCTGTGCGGCCACTCTTGCCCGACCGTCGCCGGTGCCTACCTGATGGTGGTCAAAGGCCTGAAAACCCTTTACGGTGCAGAGCTGCCGCAACGCGGCGACATCGAAGCCTTTATGCAGGGCGAGCGTGACGAAGGCACAACCGGTGTTACTGCTTCCGTCGTCCAACTCCTTACCGGCGCAGCACCCGAAACCGGCTTTGGCGGCGTAGGCCCAGCCGGACGCTTTGCCCGCCGCCACCTCTTGTCCTTTGGTGCAGGCGAAATCAACGGCACACTCGCACTCCGCCGCCGCGATACCGGCAAAACCGTTGCCGTCAGCCTCAATGCCGCGCTCCAACCCTTTGCGCCGCAAATGCGCGACATTATGCCCAAAGCCGTCAGCGGCAGCGCAAGTGCTGACGAACTCAAACAATTCGGCGAGCTTTGGCAAGAACGCGTCCGCGCCTTCCTGATTGACCAAGCCGACAATCCCGAATTTGTCACCGTCAGCGAAATCTAAAAACACCATACAGGAATAAAATTCAGACGGCCTCATGCTGAAAGGCCGTCTGAAACCCCAACTTCCCATTTTCGGACCCGCCTATGATTACCATCCGCAACGTCAGCCACACCATCGGCAGCAACCCTATCCTCAACGACGTCAGCCTCGACATTCCCGAAGGCGGCATTACCGCGCTAATCGGCCCGAACGGCGCAGGCAAGTCCACCCTCCTCTCCTTTATGGCGCGCCTGCAGCCCTTGGTACACGGCGACATCAGCTACGCAGGCAAAGACATCAAAACTACCCCCACCGCCGAACTCGCCCGCACGCTTTCCATCCTCACCCAAGAAAACAGCATCATGAGCCGCATTACCGTGCGCGACCTGCTCATGTTCGGCCGCTATCCCTACCACCAAGGCAGGCCGTCTGAAACGGATAAAACCATCGTCGAAGAAGCACTTGCCGAGTTCCACCTGCAAGACTTTGCCGACCGCTACCTGACCGAGCTTTCCGGCGGCCAACGCCAACGCGCCATGATTGCCATGGTGTTCTGCCAGCGCACCGACTACGTTTTGCTGGACGAACCGCTGAACAACCTCGACATGTATCATGCCCGCTCCCTTATGCAAATCCTGCGCCGGCTGACCGACGAACACAAACGCACCACCGTCGTCGTCCTACACGACATCAACCAGGCCGCCGCCTACGCTGATTACGTCGTCGCCATGAAAAACGGCCAAGTCGCCATGCAGGGCAAGCCCAACGATATTTTCACCGCCGAAAACATCAAAACCCTATTCGATATGGACGTCAACGTCCTCGATTACGAAGGCAAAAAACTGGTTATCCACCATATCTAAATCCCTGAAACCCGATTGTTCAGGTTTCAGACGGCCTTTACCTATTCACAGCATTTATTTTTTATCGTACAAACCGCGCACCACGCGACCGATCGCGGCAATGCCTTTTTCCAGTGTTTCCGCGTCCTGCGCAATACTCATGCGGATGCACTCGTGTGCGTGCGGATAGTCTTGCGTATCAATGCCGACAAAGAAATGCTCGCCCGGAATAATCAGCGTGCCTTCGGCTTTGAGCATTTCGTACAAGGTTTGCGACGAAACAGGCAGGTTTTCAAACCAAAGCCATAAGAAAATCGCACCTTCAGGCTTGTGGATTTTCAACGGATACGCGCCCAATTCACGCTTGAGCAGGGAAACCGCCGTTTGCGCCTGCCGACGGTAAAACGGCTGAATCACTTGGTCGGCCAACTGTTTCAGACGGCCGTCGTTTAACAGCGGAGCCGCAATCGCCGCGCCAAAACGGGTGGGCGACAGATTCACAATCGCATTCAAACTGCTGACGGCTTTGACCACCTCCGGCGCGGCGACAATGATGCCGGTACGCACGCCGGGCAGGCCGATTTTAGAAAAGCTGAAGCAGAGGATAATGTTTTCGTGCCAGTTGAGTGTCACATCGCTGTAAATAATATTCGGGAACGGCATTCCATAAGCGTTGTCGATAATCAGAGGAATCCCGTGTTCCTGCGCCAACGCGTCCAAACGCGCCATCTCTCCGTCGGTCAACACATTGCCGGTCGGGTTGGTCGGGCGCGAACAGCAAATCGCACCGATTTTGCCCTCTTTCAATTCAGGCAGGCTCTCCAGCGCGTCAAACGCGTTTTGCGAACCATTGGTCAACGCGATATTGTCCGCCGTCAGGTTCCAGCCGTATTCGCGGTTGAGAAACTCCGTCAAAGCCACAATCAGCGCCGCGTCGCCCTGCGGATTGGAATAATTGCCGATATTCTCAACAGCGTGTTCCGCTGCCAACTTGGAAAACACATCGGCGAACACCGCATTGACTTCGGCGATCCGCGCCGGATTGCCGCCGCCGAGCATATTGACGGGCTTGTCGCTTTTGAGCGCGTCGCCCAAATCGTCCATCAACTGCAAAATACCGCTGTGTTGTGTGAATTTTTCGCCGAATGCTGAAAACTCCGTTGCTGAGTGTGTAAAAAATAAACCGCTATTATAAGAACAAAGGCCGTCTGAAAACCAGTTATCCTGATCTTTCAGACGGCCTTTACTATTCAATCTTTCCTTTAACGGCCAAAATTATCTCGGCGTTCGCGCCAGTTTTGGCGGATGGAGCCGCTTTTGCCGACCGGTGTATCTTGTTCGACTTCCCAAATAAAATTCGTTCCGCCGCCAATCGGATGCGAGCCGCGCAAGCCGATGTGACTGCCTTGGTCAGCAACGGCGGTTCGGCTGTATGTTTGTCCGCCGAAACGGGTTTGCGAGGTTTCGATACCACTTTTGATGCTGCCGTAAAGCTGTACGTCGGCATGTGCAGCGAGTGCGGCGGAGGAAAGTGCGGCAGTGAGGAGAAGTTTCAAGTTCATGGTTTATCCTTTTTTGGAGAGGAATTGTGTGACGATTGTATCGGCCTTGTGCGTAAACAAGTTACAATTCTTGCAAAATCTGACAGGAGTTTTGATGATGCGCTCTTTACGCGCTGCCGCTGTGCAAATGGTGTCGTCCACCGACCCCGAAACCAATATTTCCACCATGAAGCGCCTTGTCTGCGAGGCTGCCGAACAAGGGGCGGATTGGGTGTTGCTGCCCGAATATTGGCCGCTGATGGGCAAAAACGATACGGACAAGCTGGCATTTGCCGAGCCTTTGGATGATGGACGAGTTGGCGAAACCTGCCACACCCGTTTTCAGACGGCCTTAAGCGAAACGGCAAGGGAATGCGGCGTGGTGTTGTTTGGCGGTACGGTTCCGCTGCAAAGCCCAGACATGGGCAAGGTGATGAACACGATGCTGGTGTATGACCGCGACGGCAACCGAATCGGGCTTTACCACAAAATGCACCTTTTCGGCTTTTCCGGTTTGGGCGAACGCTACGCCGAAGCCGATACGATACTGGCGGGCAGCGATGTGCCGAAGCTAAGCGTGGAAGATGTTCCGCTGGCGGCCGGTGTCTGCTACGATTTGCGCTTTCCTGAGTTTTTCCGCACCCAGCAGCCGTTTGATGTTTTGCTGTTGCCGGCCGCGTTTACCTACACGACCGGCAAGGCGCATTGGGAATTGCTGCTGCGCGCCCGTGCGGTGGAAAACCAATGCTACGTCATCGCGTCGGCACAAGGCGGACTACATGAAAGCGGCCGCCGCACATTCGGCCACAGTATGATTATCGACCCTTGGGGCGACGTATTGGCCACGCTGCCGGAAGGCGAAGGCGTAATTTGTGCCGATTTGGATACTGCGCGCCTGCAAAGCGTGCGCACGCGCCTGCCTGCCCTGAAACACCGATTACTTTAAACACGCACTATGTCTCACTCCCAACCCACTCGCATTCTCGGCATCGACCCCGGCAGCCGCATGACCGGCTTCGGCGTTATTGATGTCCACGGCCGCGAGCATCATTATGTTGCTTCCGGCTGTATCAAAACGCCGACCGGCGCGTCGCTTTCCGAACGCATCGCCGTGATTGTCCGCCATATCGACGAAATCATCCGCCACTATCAGCCTCATCAGGCGGCCATCGAACAAGTGTTTGTCAACGTCAATCCGGCTGCAACATTAATGCTTGGTCAGGCGCGCGGTGCAGCGATTGCCGCTTTGGTCATGCACGATTTGCCCGTATTTGAATACACCGCGCTTCAGGTCAAGCAGGCAGTAGTCGGCAAGGGCAAGGCCGCCAAAGAGCAGGTGCAGCATATGGTGGTTCAAATGCTTGCACTTTCAGGCACGCCGCAAGCCGATGCCGCCGACGGACTCGCCGTCGCCCTCACCCACGCCCTGCGCAATCACGGATTGGCTTCGCAACTCAACCCTGACGGCCTACAGGTCAAGCGCGGCCGTTTCCAATGGTAAGCCGACATTCAGGCCGTCTGAAATATGTTCCAGCCCGTTTTCAGACGGCCTTTCGGTTATAATAACCCTTTGCCCACATACAGCGAGCCTTCATGAAAGCCGCCTTCCTTTTTCTCTACCTCATCCGCCTGCTGCCTTTTTGCGTGTTGCACAAGATTGCCGACGCGGTCGGCATTCTCGCTTATTACGCAGTCAAACCGCGCCGCAAAGTCGGCGAGGTCAACCTCAAAAAATGCTTTCCCGAGCTGAACGACAGCCAGCGCACCGCCCTGCTCAAACGCCATTTCCAACACATGGCCAAGCTGATACTCGAATACGGCCTCTACTGGTACGCGCCTGCGGACAAGCTGCGCTCGTTGGTACGCTATCAAGACAAACACTATCTCGACGAAGCCCTCGCCGCCGGCGAAAAAGTCATCATCCTCTATCCGCACTTTACCGCATTTGAAATGGCGGTTTACACGCTCAATCAGGATGTGCCGCTGACCAGCATGTATTCGCACCAAAAAAACAAAGCCCTGGACGAGCAAATCCTGAAAGGCCGCCACCGCTACAACAATGTTTTCCTGATCGGCCGCACAGAAGGCCTGCGCGCCATCATCAAACACCTGCGCAAAAGCGATGCGCCCTTTCTTTATCTGCCCGACCAAGACTTCGGCCGCAACGATTCCATTTTCGTCAATTTCTTCGGCATTCAGACGGCCACGATTACCGGCCTCAGCCGTATCGCCGGCATGACCAAAGCTAAAATCATTCCCGCCATCCCCACGCGTGAAGCCGACAATACCGTAACCCTGCGCTTCTATCCGGCTTGGAACAATTTCCCGACCGAAAATGTCGAAGCCGACACCCAGCGCATGAACGACTTCATCGAAGAGCGGGTACGTGAGCATCCCGAACAATATTTCTGGCTGCACAAACGCTTCAAAACCCGTCCCGAAGGCGAAAACAGCTTTTATTGACTACATCGAATTACAATTTGAATATGCAAAAAGCGGCGAAATCCTTCTTTCACCGCTTTTTCATTTTAATTGAATCAAACCGAAACTCATGTTTGATTTTAAACAATCAAATAATATTCCGCTTTAAATGCTTTAAAAACAACTTTTTTCATCGTGATTGAAACTTTCAAACAACCCTATATTTTTTCTCAAATGAAAAACATCAGGCCCAATACACTTTTTTCATTTACATATTAAATTTAATTTCTTTTAAAAACAATATATTAAAAAATAGCCCATCTAAAAAAAATACATTTCAATCATTCAAAATATGAAATAAAATTAAATTAAAATTTAAAAAAAACAAAATAAATATCTAAATTTAAAACAATTATGAAATATAATTGCAAAAATATGACAATACCTGAAATTTATACCGAAACTAGCCTTCAGAAAAAAATACTTGGCAAACTGTAAAAATTCGCGTAAATTTCACTACATCAAATTACAAAACGTTCAGACGGCCTCGCTGATTTTAGATACTTTTGTAAGCAGTTTTCTGATATTGCAAGAAATTGCGGTATTTTTAGAGGATTTCGGTGCAATGCCCGAAATGAAAGTTTACCGATGCAGAGTTGAGCTGCATCTGTAAAGCCGCAGGTGAAAGCCTGTATTGTTTGTGAAGCGTAAATCTCTGATTTGAGGTATTGGGGCAATCCTGTGGGGGATTGCCTCTTTTTTTATCTGCGCCGTCATGCCACAATGGCATCATCCCTTATCCAACCCGATCACGCCATGACTCCGATACTCGCCTTCGACATCGAAACCATTCCCGACGTAAACGGCATCCGCCTGCTTTACGATTTGCCTGCCGATTTACCCGACAACGAAGTCGTCCTGTTTGCCCAACAGCAACGCCGTGCCAAAACCGGCAGTGACTTTATGCAACACCATCTGCACCAAGTCGTCGCCATCTCCTGCTGTATGCGCTGGGGGCAAGACAAAATCCGCGTCAGTACCATCGGCGATCCCGAAGACAGCGAAGAAGTCATGATTGCCAAGTTCTTCGAGGTCATCGAAAACTATACGCCGCAACTCGTCAGCTGGAACGGCGGCGGTTTCGACCTGCCCGTCCTCCACTATCGCGCCCTGATACACGGCATCAGCGCCGCCCGCTATTGGGACATGGGCGACGGCGATTTTGGCGACAGCCGCGACTTTAAGTGGAACAACTACATCAGCCGCTACCACACCCGCCATTGCGACCTGATGGATTTGCTCGCCCTCTACCAACCGCGTGCCAGCGTGCCTTTGGACGATATGGCCAAACTCTGCGGCTTCCCCGGCAAACTGGGCATGGACGGCAGCAAGGTTTGGGACGCTTATCATGCAGGCCGTCTGAAAGACATCCGCGACTATTGCGAAACCGATGCCGCCAATACCTACCTGATGTACATGCGCTTTCGCATGATGAGCGGCGCGCTCGATGCCGACGAATACGAAGTCGAAATCAAACGCATCAAACATTATCTGGCCGCACAAGCCGAAGAAAAACAACACTGGGCGGAGTTTGTCGCTGCTTGGCGTTAAACCAGGCCGTCTGAACAGACAAACCAGAAAACCAAAAGGGCGTGATTGACACGCCCTTTTTTATATTCCGACAAACCATACCCGCTAAGCAGGCAAACGCCCCAGCGTGACCCTGTCCAATCCAGCCAAATCCTGTTCAGTTGCCACTTCTGCAAAACCGTTCTCCAGCATAATATTCCGCACCGCTTCGCCTTGGTCATAACCGTGTTCAAACAGCAGCCAGCCGTTGGCTTTCAGGTATTTTGGGGCTTCTTGGGTAATGTGACGGATATGGCTGAGGCCGTCTGAAAAATCGGTCAATGCGTTTTGCGGTTCAAACCTCAAATCACCTTGCGACAAATGTTCATCGCCATCCTCGATATACGGCGGATTGGAAACAATCACATCGTATCGGCCTTCAGACGGCCTGTCGGTATCAAACCACGAACCCTGCGCAAACTCGACTTTTGCGCCCAATTCGACCGCATTTTGACGGGCAGTATCCAAAGCACCGACGCTGATATCGGATGCGCGAACATCGGCATCAACGCGTTCAAGCGCGACGGTCACAGCAATGGCGCCGCTGCCCGTCCCCAAATCCAACACGCGGCCTTGCGGCGGCAAGCGTTTGAGTACGGCTTCCACCAAATGCTCGGTTTCAGGGCGTGGAATCAACACATGAGGGTTGACGGCAAAACGTCGTCCGTAAAACTCGCGCTCGCCCAACAGATAGGCCATCGGCTCGCCTTTCAGACGGCGTTGAGCCAAAGCCGCCAAGGTTTGCAGGGCGGATTCCGCCAAATCGTCCGTACCGCGTGTAACCAGCTGCGCACGCGTGTAACCCAGCGCATATTGCAACAACATCCGCGCTTCGTTTTTGGGCAGTGCCGATTGGCGCAACCATTCATCAAGCGTCATTTTTTGTCCCATCTGCCAGCGTTGTGGCTTTTCTTTCCTTATTCTTTCCGGCAAACGTGCCGATGGTGGCAACCGCAAATGCGGCATACCAAAAATAAAATCCGACACCGTAGCGCACGATATCCGATGTATTCCCTGCTTCATCGACGTGTACGGCTTTCACACTGAAGGCCACCAGCGCCAAGCCCCAAAGTGCTGCATGGACAGGCACGACCTTCTTCCGCAATGCCAGCAAAACAATGGCCGCCAACCAAACATAATTCGCATAGGCCGCACAATACCTGATATCCAAAGAAGCAAATATCGACCCCAAAATTAAAACGGTCAAACCCTTCATGCTTTCATGATTGCCCAAATAAAATGCAACATTGGACAAAGACGCGATCCACAGGGCAACCGACACCAGCAACATCACGATGGGAAAACTTGATTTCCGATTCTGTTCCTGCATGGTTTTATCCTAATGTAAAAGGCCGTCTGAAAACCTTTCAGACGGCCTGCCATTTAAATTTCGCTACCGCCGACGGTCAGCCCGGCATCAATCCTCAGGGTCGGTTGTCCGACGCCGACAGGAACACTCTGCCCTTCTTTGCCGCAGACACCGATGCCGCTGTCGAGCGCAGTGTCGTTGCCTATCATGGAAACGTGTTTCAGCACTTCGGGGCCATTGCCGATAATAGTCGCACCTTTGACAGGATATTGCAGCTTGCCGCCTTCCACCCACCACGCTTCGGATGCGCTGAACACGAATTTACCGCTGGTAATGTCCACTTGTCCGCCGCCGAAATTGACGGCGTAAATACCCTTGTCGATGGACGCGATGATTTCTTCCGGCTCATAGCCGCCGTTTTCCATAAAGGTATTGGTCATGCGCGGCATAGGCGCAGAAGCGTAACTTTCGCGGCGGCCGTTGCCGGTCGATTGCGTACCCATCAGGCGGGCGTTGGTTTCGTCCTGCATATAGCCAACCAAAATACCGTCTTCAATCAATACAGTGCGGCGAGTTTCGTTGCCTTCGTCGTCGATATTGAGCGAACCGCGTCTGTCGGCAATATCGCCTTGATCCACAACGGTCACGCCTTTGGCGGCTACGCGCTCGCCGATTCGGCCGGAGAAAACGCTGGTTTCTTTGCGGTTAAAATCGCCTTCCAAACCATGTCCGACCGCTTCGTGCAGCAACACGCCCGGCCAGCCGTTGCCCAAAACGACGGTCATCTCGCCGGCAGGCGCAGGACGGGATTCGAGATTGGTCAAGGCTTGTTTGACGGCGGAATCGACAAACCGATGCACCAAGTTTTCATCGAAATACGCCAAATCATAACGCCCACCGCCGCCCGCGCTGCCCTGCTCGCGACGCTCGCCCTGCTTGGCAATGACGGTGACGTTCATGCGCACCATCGGGCGGATGTCGGCAGCGTGTTTACCGTCCAAACGGGCGATGTACACCATGTCGTATTCGCAGGTCAAACCGGCCATCACTTGCACGATACGCGGATCGGCGGCTTTGGCCAGCGTTTCGACTTTGTTCAACAGCGCGACTTTAGCAGCGGAATCGAGGCTGGCAATAGGGTCAATCGCCATGTGGACAGGCTTGCCGTAGGCAGGTGTCGGCACTTTAACGCTGGCCTCGCCACCGGCAGCGCCAATCACGCGCACGGCTTTGGCAGAACGGTTAATCGAATCGATACACAGGCTGTCGGCGTAGGCAAAAGCAGTTTTATCGCCCGAAACGGCACGCACGCCCACGCCCTGATCGATTTGGAAGCTGCCCGATTTGACGATGCCTTCTTCCAAATGCCAGCTTTCATAGGCAGTGCGCTGACAATAGATGTCGGCATAATCGACATGGTTGGCGCCGATAATGCTCAGGCTTTGGGCGAGCAAATCGGGGGAAAGGTGGTTGGCTTCGAGCAAATCTCGCTGTACAGCGGCATAGGTTTGTTGCATAATTTTTCAGACGGCCCGACAAGCAGGCAAAGTTAATTTGGCCTTGATTATACGGTATTTTATATGGCTTTGGATATGTTGATTGCTTGGGTTTATGAGTGATTGAAGCAAATCAAAAGGCCGTCTGAAATATAGGGGCGAAATGTTTGCCTTGCCCTAGTTCAACGTCAGCTGCGTAATTAAGATAACAAATCATCGTATGATTGATGCAGCGGCAGGCTGATAAAGATTCAAATAATAAATAGATTGGAATTGAAATGAAAAAGTTACTTGTTGTATTGCTAGGACTGGCAAGTCTTAATGTTTATGCCAACGGCTGCGGTGGTGAATACCAACCTGCAACTGGAACTTGCCGTATTATCGACAGCTCGGGCAGACAAATTTTATATAACGTTGGCTCTAATAGTGGTTCAGCTCAGAGCCAACCAAGCGTTGTCAATATCGATGTTCCTTCAAGATACGGTGCATGGGCTATTAATCTTAAAACAGGCATTTCCGCAGATGCCATAAATGCTCCCTCTCTTGAAGTAGCAAAAAAAGGAGCAATTAAGGCCTGTGAGCAAAATGGGAAAAACGCACCATGTAAAGTAAAGGCATGGGTAAGAAATGGGTGTCTTGCTGTTGCAAAAGGAAAGTTAAATGGCAAATGGATGTCTTTTCCTCGCTCAGAAGCTCCCGGTCTTGTAGAGGATAAAGCCTTAAAAGCCTGCCAAACTTCAGGATACTCACAATGTACCATAGCAGTTCCAGAAGGCTGCTCAATGCCTAAATTCTAATAGACAAAAGGCCGTCTGTTGTTCAGACGGCCTTTTCAATCACGGCAAAGCCAACGCCAAAACTTAATTTCCATACAAAACAATCTATTACAGAAAAATCCCTTATTTTTTTAGTTTTGCTATTGATAATAGTTATTATTAGCGTATAATCAAAACCACTCGGAAGACGTCCTAATCCGAGCCATTAAACGACAGATTTTATCCCCTTCTTCCCCATTATCTCTTGATACTCGGAGTGCGCATATACGAAACATACCTGTTCCCCTTTATATCAGATACTCAAAACCGAAAAACATGAAACCCACTATTATCGGCAGGTTTTCATGTTCAATTTACCATAACGGCCGACAATGTTTCTGATGTCTTGGGCATCGCGCTCGTCGACCGCCATAAAGACCACGGTCATGCGTGCTACGCTCAAACCGGTATCGGGCGCGCTTCTGTCTTCCTGTTCGACAATGCGCGCGCCACCGAAACCTGCGCTGGACAAGCGTGAAATCAAAACTTGGGCGGAAGAGCGGCTGCGTGTTACGTCAATGCTGATTTCACCGTTGTGAATGCTGCCGCTAAAGCCGCGGCTACCCAAGGCATCAAGCTGGGCGGAGGTATCGCCGTCGGCAGGCAAAACCACGCGGAAGGTTTTGGAAGCAGTCTCGCCACCGGATGCGCCGTTGCGTTTTTCGATACTGCGGCTGGCCGCATGAGGCCATTTGCCCAACAGGCCTTTGATGCGGTGGTAATCGTCTTCATCCATCACTACGGTGGCGCTGCTGGTACACAAGCGTTCCACGCCTGCCGCACCCATCTCTTCTTCAGCGGCGCGACGCTCTTGCGCCTCTTTCTCGCGGCGCATTTTTTCTTTTTTCTCTTTCAACTGCTGCGCTTCTTGCTTTTTACGCAAGGCTTCGCGTACCGCCTTCCAATGCCGATTCGGGTTTGGCGGTTTTATGTTGTGTCCGATAGGCAACCATGCTGCCAAAAACAATGATGTTGAGTGCGACCAAGACCGCAAACAGCCATTTCATGATGCGTTTTCCTTTTTATTGTCCGTTGCGATGGGCAATCCAATGCAAGAGCCCGTGAATCACGAGATTATCGACGATTTTCACTTGATTGTCATGAACGAATGACTCTGGCAGCGCCTGCACGACTCTGGCCGCACCGCCGCCCGTGATAATAATATCGACCGGTTTGCCCTCGCCTGTTTTGTCTTTCAGACGGCCATGCATCATCATCAACGCGCCGCAAACGGCATCCATCATGCCGCTGGCAATGGCGTTCGGCGTTGTGGTTGGGAACGGATATACCTTGCCGATAGGGCGGTTGAGGTTGGCGGTTTTGAGCGCCATAGCCTCTTTCATCAAGTGGAAACCGGGCATGATGGTGCCGCCGAGATAATGATTGTCTTCCGTCAGCGCGTCGGTGGTTACGGCGGTGCCGCAGCTGACGACGACGCAGGCGTTTTGCGTAAAGCGGCGGCTGCCCAGCGCATTAAACCAACGGTCGGAGCCATGCTCCTCAGGGCGGCGGTAATGGTTGCGGATACCCAAAGCCTGCGGCATGGAAGACAGCCATTCGACCGGACGGGTTAATTGTTCTTCAACCATCGCTTTTTTTACCGAACCGCACACGGCGCAACCGACAATCTTCACATCTTCATCGGCAAATTGCAGCCATTCTTCGCCCAGCTGGGCCAAATCACGATACGGCGCGCGGCCGACTTCGGAAAATGTGCCGTTCTCTACCCACGCCCATTTCAACTGACTGTTGCCGCCGTCCAGCAGCAAAAAGCGTTCCGGCTTGGCGGCGGCAGGTTGTGCCGGACGGTTATCCGGACGCAAGCTGATCTCGCCGCTGACAATGGTTTTTTCGCCCTTGTCCGTCTGCAAACGCAACGCACCTTGCGCATCCACGCCTTTGACTACGCCTTCGTGGACAACGCGTCCTTCCTGAAGCAGCAATACCGGCCTGCCTGTGTCGCGGTTGGCGGCATTGTATTCGCCGATACATGATGCAAATCCGTTTTGCGCGTATTCGTTCAACAGCACATCAAGTTGCGCCAATACCGCATTCAATAAGATTTTGACGCTTACACCCTGCTTAGAGGCCGTCTGAAACAATGCCTGTATGGAAGTGGCGTTTTCAACTTCTTTCGGCAATACAAAATTGATGCCGATGCCGATGACGGCGACAGTCTTATTATCTACCCGCGCCGTTTCAATTAAAATACCGGCCAATTTATCGTTGGCCACGACCAAATCGTTCGGCCACTTGATATTTACGTCCAAACCGATATCGGCAAGCGCACGGCGGCAAGCCAAT